>ERZ1674166.125-NODE-125-length-12611-cov-6.270946_pt1 | contig 12611 bp, 10 predicted proteins | sample MGYA00581293_ERZ1674166 | MGnify/ENA primary metagenome ERZ1674166 (study PRJEB41354, sample SAMEA4873350) | human saliva metagenome | biome: human-associated habitat [ENVO:00009003]; feature: mouth environment [ENVO:08000002]; material: saliva material... | reverse complement strand
GTGGATCCCGTGGTGGTGACGAACGCGCCGACGGGGACGGGCGGGGTGATCGACCTGCGTGCGCGGCTGGGTATCCCGCACGACGCGCTCCTCTATCTACACGCGGGCTACCTGGCGCCCGGACGTAACATTCCCCTGATCCTGCGCTCGTTCGCGCAGGTGAGCGGCGCACACGTCGTGTTCGTCGGCGCGGGTGCCCTGCTGCCCGAGGTCGAGCGTGCCCAAGCGGCGCATCCGAACATTCACCGCCTACCACCCGTGGAACCGGACCAAGTCCTGGCCATGACGCGCGGCGCGGACGTGGCGTTGTGCCTCATTGAGTCCGGGTGCGTCTCACACCGCATGTCCACGCCCAACAAGATGATGGAGGCTTTCGCGGCCGGTGTGCCCGCGCTGTGCTCTCCCCTGCCCGAAGCGCGCCGTTACCTGGGTGACCAGGCCGACACGTGGGTGTTGGCGGACCCCCAACGCCAACTGGCCGCCGCACTGGAGACCATCACACGAGCCGACATTGACGCATTCGTTCCCCCAGCGATCCCCGCGTGGGAAGAGGGCGCCTCGCGCCTACGCGGCGCCTACGAGCAGGCCCTCGCGGCGCGAACCCGCCGCTAGGACACCCCGTTTCACGAACGTTTCACGAAGCCGCGCCCCCGTTTCACGGGCGTTTCACGAAGCCGTGTTACGGTGTCAGGCGCGCCTCCCCCGGTCGTAGGAGCGCGCGGTCACGACTGCCATGACAAGCATGACAATGAGGAGCACCGCCATCAGCGCACCCAGCACGCTCATCGTGGTCTCAATCCCGTAGGGACTCACTGCGAGCCACGCCAGGGGTGCAGCGCAGTAGACGCACGCGAAGGCCAGCATACGACGCTGATGATAGGTCGCCACGAAAACGTTGGAGAGCGGGGAGGTAGCAACGGTCAGCGCCAACCAGGGCGCCAGGGAACGCGCGAAGTACCCCGCCTCCTCCCATCGCCCCCCGAACACAAAGGGAAAGAGCCAGGGGCTGATCCCGGCGATTAGCGCGAATACCGGGATAGACGCCCCCAGGGCCGTCGCCCCCACCCGACAGACGACGCGGGTCATCTCCCCGACCGGGGTGTCAGACAGACGCGGCAGGTACACCTGAGACAGCGCCCCTGCGATGAGGGCAACGGGAGCCTGCAAGACCATCCACGCCATGTTGAACTGCCCAAGAGAGGCCACAGAATAGGAAGCAATCAACATCGGGATCACGCTCGTGCGCAGCGCGTCGACGACGACGTTGGGCACGCCGACGAGCGCCATCTTCCGATAGCGGGAGGCAACTTCGCGTAAGGAAGGATCCGAGGCCTCGCCTACGCGGGCGTCGCGGACACACCAAGACAGGTAGGCCACCGCGATTCCCTGTCCGGCCAGAGTCGCGCCGATGGCGGCACCCAACCCACCGGAGGCCAGCGCGCCACACACCAGTTGAAGCGCGGCAATGCCAAGGGACCGTACAACGGATGAACTTGCGAGGACACGGAAACGGCGGTGCCGAGTCAGCCAGTAAGAGCACACCTGCCCCTGGGCGAGAAACAGGATCGAGATGCCGGCGGCGAGCATCCACCCCGCAAGCGCCTCCCCATAGCGCACCGACACCCATGGCCGGGCGCACGCGGCCACGAGGGTGGCCAGCGCGGAAGCTACCAGTACGCAGCGCGAGGACAGGCGAAACAGGGAGCGAGCCGAGGCCTCGTCCCCTGGGGCGGGTAGGACGATACTGAGGTCGAAGCGAACCCCCGCGACGGCCGCTCCGAGCGCCGCGGCGGACGTGAAAAGACCCAGGTATCCCAGGTCAGCGTCCGTGTAGAGGCGGGCGACGCCGATTTGGGCGACGAACGCGATTGCCTGCGCGAGGAGGGTGCCGCTGACAAGCGTCAGCACTTGGCGTGCCACGCCCGTGCGCGCGGGCGGGGTGGGGGCGTTCGTCATGCGTTCATTTAATCACCAGGTCGCCCACCCTAGCCCGTAGGATGGGGGCATGCCCTCCCCCGCGCGACCGGCGCTGCATCCTCGGACAGATTCCATGAAGGTCGCTCTGACGAAGGGAACGCTGCTGGTTCCCCCGACGTATTTCGCGCTCGCGCACGCGCGCGCTATGCCGGAATGCGATTGGCGAGCATTCACTTTGGCGGCGCGGGTTGACGATCCGACGATCGCGTTCCCCATAGCCGTGGCTTCTCCGGGGGCTTTGTCTCCCTTCCTTGCGCGCCGTTTGGTATCCCAGGCGCGAGGTTTGGGTGCGATGCGCCGCGCCATCACGTCTTGGGGGCCTGACGTTATCCACCAGCATCAGGCCACCTGGTCGTTGCCTGCCGTGGGGGCCGCGCGCAAGACGGGCGCGCCGCTGGTCGTGACGCTGCACGGCGGGGACGCCTACCCGCGGCTCGGAGGGGGCCTGGGTGCGGCCTGGAACGCACTCAACCGCCGGGCGGCTTTCGAGGGCGCCACGCAGCTCTTGGCTGTGTCGCGTTACCTGGCTGATGTTGCCGTGGGTGCGGGGGCGGATTGGGGGCGCCTCGCGGTTCACTACCAGGGGGTGGATACCGACTGGTGGACGCCTTCCCCTAACGCCGCGTCGGGTTCGTTCCCGGGTCTTGGCTGCGATGCGCCCGATGTTCCTGTCGTGTTGTTTGTGGGCGCGCTCAGTCGTTTGAAGGGCGTGGACGATCTGATCGCAGCATCCGTTTCCCTGGTTGGTCGATGCCCGCATCGTCTGGTGCTCGTGGGTGACGGGCCGCTGGCGTCCGTGCTGCATGGGAGGGTTCCCTCGCACGTGACGTTGACCGGGGGGCTGGGTCGGGAGCGTGTGCGCGAGTGGATGCGCTGCGCCCGCGTCTTAGCTTTGCCGACGAAGCCGACGCGGGGGCGCGAGGAGGCGGCCGGTCTGGTGTTGCTCGAGGCGCAGGCGTGCGGGGTGCCTGTGATTGCCTATCGTACGGGTGGAACGCCGGAAATGGTGGCCTCGGGCGCCTGTACGTTGACGGGCGAGCGTTCGCCGGGTGCGTTGGCCTGCTCCATTAACGAGGCTGTGGCGTGGTCGGATGAGGAGCGCGCGGATCGCGCGATGGTGTGTCGGGAGTGGGTCGTCCGTGAGCGTTCTCTGCGTGCGTCGGTGGATCAGCTGCGCGCTATTTACGAGGCCGTGGCGCGTTAGTCGCCGCGCTTGGGCTGGATGCGTCTGGCGGGCGAGGTTTCTTCTGTAAAGGGGCAATAGTGGAGAGGGGCGCAGTATGGAGGGACTGTCACCAGCTCCAGCATCGAACTGTCAAACGCCCAGTGATGACACCTGTTGATCAATTGTGTGGAAACCACCACCAAATGTTCATCTTTCTGCGAACGAGTGTTACGCTCGAACACATAGCAGATAGCTGATCCTCGTGAACGAAAGGTGATCGCATGCCCTCGACGAACGTTGGCACTCTCAGCGAACCCCAATTCAACATCCTGACCGCCCTGGCGCGGGAAGGCACCCCCCTGACGCAACGCGCACTGTCCGTGGCCACCAACATGAGCCTAGGCCGCGTCAACACCGCAACCCGCGAATGCGAAGCATCCGGCTACATCCAAGACCGCGCCCTCACCGACGCAGGGCGGGCAGCTCTGGAACCCTACCGCGTCACGGGAGCCGTCATCATGGCCGCCGGCCTGTCCTCCCGATTCGCTCCCATCAGCTACGAACGCCCCAAGGGAACACTGAAAGTACGCGGCGAAATCCTGGTCGAGCGCCAGATCCGCCAACTCCACGAGGTCGGCATCACAAACATCGCGCTGGTCGTCGGCTACAAGAAGGAATACTACTTCTACCTGGCAGACAAATACGGCGTCGACATCGTCGTCAACCGCGAGTACGCCACACGCAACAACAACGGGTCCCTGTGGCGCGTGAAAGAACGCCTGGACAACACCTACGTGTGCTCCTCGGACGACTACTTCACGACCAACCCCTTCGAACCCTACGTCTACAAGTCCTACTACTCAGCCAACTACGTCGAGGGTCCCACCGACGAATGGTGCATCAAAGTGGGGGCGGGCGATCGCATCACGGGCGCCACCGTGGGCGGGCACGATGCGTGGGTCATGCTCGGTCACGTCTACTTCGACCGCATCTTCTCACAACAGTTCCGAACCACTCTGGAGCAGGTCTACGACAAGCCCGAAACCGTCTCGAAACTCTGGGAGACCATCTACCTGGACCACATCAAGTCCTTCGACATGGTGATCCGCCGCTACCCGGACGGCGTCATCCACGAGTTCGATTCGGTCGACGAGCTGCGTACCTTCGACCCCCTCTTCATGGAGAACGTCGACTCCGAGGTCTTCGATCACATCGTGGAAACCCTGGGCTGTCAGAAGTCGGACATCCGCGACTTCTACCCGCTTAAGCAGGGCATCACGAACCTGTCGTGCCACTTCACGGTGGGCGACGACGAATACGTGTATCGCCACCCGGGCATCGGCACGGAGAAGATCGTGGACCGCAGCGCGGAGTTCGCCGGCCTGCGCCTGGCCGCCGAGCTCGGCATCGACGACACCTTCCTCACGGGTGACCCCGCGGCGGGCTGGAAGATCTCGCGCTTCGTGCGCGACGTGCGCAACCTGGACGTCACCCGTCCCGAGGAGCTCAAGGCGGCCATGGAGATGGACCGCGCTCTGCACACCTCCGGTCGCGTGCTGGACCGCTCCTTCGACTTCGTCACCGAAGGCTTGCGCTACGAGGACCTCCTGAAGACCTTCGGCCCGATTGACGTGCCCGGATACTTTGAGCTGCGCGACAAGGTCCTGCGCCTGAAGGCCTTCGCTGACGCGGATTGCTTCGATAAAGTCCCCTCGCACAACGACTTCTTCCCCCCGAACTTCCTGGTAGACAAGGACGGCACCATCAGCCTCATCGACTGGGAGTACGCGGGCATGTCGGACATGGCCGCCGACTTCGGCACGATGACCGTATGCACGGCGGAGATGACCCGCGAGCGCGCGGCCGCCGCCCTGGAGTACTACCTGGGCCACACCCCCACCGAGCGTGAGGCGCGCCACTTCTTCGCCTACGAGGTCTTCGCCGGCTGGTGCTGGTACCTGTGGGCGCTGGTCAAGGAAGCCGAAGGCGACGACGTCGGCGAATGGCTCTACATCTACTACTCGCACGCAACACGCACACTGGATTCCCTGCTCGCTTCGTATGAGGCCACCTCGACCTCGGGCGCACAGGCTTTCAAGGAAGGTGAACTGGCATGAAAACTCAGCACGGAGGCAAGCGCTACGGCTTCTTCTCGGGCGCTCTATGGGGCCTGGACACGGTCGTGCTGGCGATCGCGCTAGCCATGACCCCGTTTAAAGGCTTCGGCCAGTCGGCGCTCGTAGGCGCGGTCCTGCACGACGTCGCGTGCGCCGTGATCCTCATGGTCTACATGGCGATTAGGCGCCGCCTGAAGGAAACCTGGACGGCGCTGCACACACGCCCCGGCAAGTCGGTCATCGTGGCGGCGCTCCTGGGCGGCCCGATCGGCATGAGCGGCTACCTGATCGCGATCGCCAACATCGGTCCCAGCCTGACCGCGATCATTTCGACGTTCTACCCGGCGCTGGGCACCCTGCTGGCCTTCATCTTCCTGAAGGAGCGGATGGCCCCCCGCCAGATCGTGGCGCTGCTGGTGGCGCTCGGTGCCATCGTGGTGACGGGCTTGTCTGCAACCTCCGACCCCGTTGGGAGCGGCAACGCGATCCTGGGTATCGTCGGCGCGCTGGCGTGCGTGATCGGCTGGGGGTCCGAGGCCGTGATCCTCACGTGGGGCATGCGCGATGAGGCCGTGGATAACGAGGTGGCGCTCCAAATCCGCGAGACCACGTCGGCCGTGGTCTACCTCTTCGTGGTGGCCCCCATCGCGGGCGTCTTCGGCTTCACGCTCCACTCGCTGGATCACCTGTCCGCGGGCGTCGTGGCCCTGGCCGGCCTGGCGGGCACGGCCTCGTACCTCTTCTACTACAAGGCCCTGTCGGCGATCGGCGCCTCGCGCGGCATGGCCCTGAACATCTCCTACTCCGCGTGGGCAATCATCTTCGCCCTGATGCTCCCCCCGAACACGATTCCGACGCCCACGCAGGTCATCTGCTGCGTCGTAATCCTGGTGGGCACAGTCCTGGCGGCCACCTCCAACTGGGGTGACCTGCTTCCCAAGCGCACGGAGAAGGTCACGAGCTCCCAGGCATGAGACAATGGCGGGTGGGCGCGCACGCGCCCACCCGCTCTGCCATATTCGGAGGACTGATGACGACGCCCGACGCCGACCTGCGCAAGGTCCAAAAGCTCCTGACGCTGATCCTGGCCGAGCTCGACCGGGTGTGCCGACGCATCGGAGTGTCCTATGCGATCTACGGCGGCACCGCGATCGGCGCGATCCGCCACGGCGGCTTCATCCCCTGGGATGACGACATCGACGTGATGATGACGCGCGCCGACTACGAGCGCTTCCTGGCAGAGGCACCCGCCCTCCTCGACGAGCGCTTCCGCCTGGACAACACGCGCACGCGCGAAGACTTCCCCTTCATGTTCACGAAGATGGTCATGCCGGGCACGCTCCTGATCCCCGAGGCGGATAAGGATTCGGCGTACCGCATGCCCTTCTTCCTGGACATCCTGCCCCTGGATGAGATCCCAGCAGACGAGAAAGCCTTCCGCCAGATGTCCCGCCAGTCCTGGTGGTGGGGTCGCCTCCTGTTCCTGCAGGGGACGCCTCGACCCCACCTGATCAACACCCCCGCGTGGAAGAAGGCACTGATTTTCTCCGCGACGACGGTGGCGCACCTGGGCATGAAGGCCGCGCGTGCGACGCCTCGCAGCCTGCAGGAGCGCTGGGAGAAAGCGGTGCGCCGCTACGAGGGGACCGGCACGGGCGTCTACGCGGACTTCACGATGCGCGACCCGCAGAACTGGATCGTGCGCGAGGAGGAATTTTTCCCCACGCGCGACGTCCCCTTCGAAGACATCACGGTCATGATTCAGAACCAGTACGACGCGCTGCTGCGCCGCGGCTACGGCGACTACATGCAGCTGCCGCCCCCGGAGCAGCGCTACAACCACGAGGCCGCAGTCATCGACTTCGGCCCCTACGCCGACTCCCTGTAGGCCCCGGGCCCCATCGAGCGATCGGAGAGACATGAGCGAGGCAGATCCCGCAACCCTGGCAGCCATTCAGCGCGTCACCAAGCGGTGCCTGGCTGAAATCGACCGCGTGTGCACCCTCCTGGGCGTGCGCTACGTCGCCTACGGCGGCACGGCGATCGGCGCGGTGCGTCACCATGGCTTCATCCCGTGGGACGACGACGGGGACGTGTGCATGCCGCGCGCGGACTACGAGCGTTTCATTGCCGAAGCCCCCGCCCTCCTCGGAGAAGAGTTCTTCATTGCCTCGCCCGCCACGCACCCGAACTATCCGATCAGCTTCGGCGTGCTCGGCCTGAAGGGCTCCGAGTTCGTCTCGAAAGTCGCGAAGGACCGCTCTTTCCGCATGCCGATCGGCGTGGACCTGTTCGTCCTGGACCAGATCGCGGACGATCCGGCGCGCTTCCGCGCCCAGTCGCGCGGCACGTGGCTGTGGGCGCGCCTCATGTTCCTGCGCTCCATCCCCAACCCGCCGACCGGCCTGCCCACCCCGGCCCGTCAGCTCGCATCCGCCGCGATGGCCTGCGCGCACTGGGGGATGCGGGCGCTGCGCGTGAACGAGGCCACCCTGTACCGCCGCTGGCTGCGCGCCGCGCTCAAGGGACGCGACAACCCGCAGATGGCGCCCGACGGCACGACGCTGTACGGAGACTTCTCCACGCGCGACCCGCGCCGCTGGAGCGCCTCAGAGGGCGAACTCTTCCCCGCCCGCTCCGTGCCCTTCGACGACATCACCGTGCGCATCCCCGCCGCCTATGACGTCGTGCTGACGCGCGGCTACGGGGACTACATGCGTATTCCCGATCCGCAGGATCGGGTCACCCACGAGCCATTCCACATCGTGTTTGGTCCCCATGACCCGGGCCCCGCCTCGCAGGACGGAGCCGACGCGTGAGCGAGAAGGACACCACGGCCTCGTCCCTACCCGAGGCCTCGGACCCCGGCGTAGCCGTCGAAACCACCGAGGAAGCCCTCGAATCGCGCGGCCAGCTCGGGCGCGACTACCTGTGGAACACGGCCGCCTCCCTCATGTCGAGCCTCGCCGTGGTCATCATGGGCGTGGCGATCATGCGCTCAGGCGCCACGGATTCTTTCGCGCGCGCCCAATACGGCCTCTTCACCCTGGCCCTGGCGATCGGCCAGCAGTACCAGACGGTGGGCCTGTACGAGGTGCGTACCTTCCACGTCACCGACGTGCGTCGCCGCTTCCACTTCGGGACCTACCTGTCGACGCGCATCCTCACCTGCCTGGCCATGGTGAGCCTCATCCTCATCCACTCGTGGAACTCCTCGACGAAGGACCCCTACCCCGCCTTCACCGTCATCGCGGCGATGGCGCTGCTGCGCATCTTCGACGCCTTCGAGGACGTGTACTATTCGGAGTTTCAGCGCTCCGGGCGCCTCGACATCGCCGGCAAGGCCTGTTTCGCGCGCATCTTCACGACAACGTTCCTGTGGTCGGGCCTGTACTGGGTCACGCAGAATCTGCTCCTGTCCACGCTCGTCACCTTCGCGGTCACCTGCCTCGTGCTCGTCGTGGCCTACGGGATCCCCGCGCGCGGCCTGTTCCCCCTGCTACCCTCATTCAATCTACGAGGCATCGGCGGAATCCTGTGGGAATGCCTGCCCCTGTTCATCGCCGCGTTCCTCAACCAGTACCTGGCCAACGCTCCGCGCTTCGCAATCCACGCGACCCTCGGCGACGAAGACCTCGGCGTCTTCGCGATCATCTACATGCCGGCGGTCGCCATCAACATGCTGTCCCTGTTCGTCTTCCGCCCGCTCCTCACCCGCATGGCACTGCGCTGGACCGAAGGCAAACACAACGAGTTCTTCGCTATCATCCGCCGAGGCCTGATGACGACCGCAGGCGCATTCGTGCTCGTTGCGCTCGTCACCTACGTCATTGGCGCTCCGCTCCTGACCCTCGTGTTTGGCACGGACGTGTCCGACTATGTGCCTGAACTGATGGTGCTCGTCCTGGGCGGTGCCCTCAACGCGGCCGGCGTCATCCTCTACTACGCGCTGGCAACCATGCGCCGCCTGCGCGCGGTCCTCGTCGCATTCGTCATCGCCGGTGGGGCAGCCTACCTGGCGGCCACGCCACTCGTCCGCTCCTTCGCCATGATGGGAGCCTCCTTAGCCTATGCTTCAACCATGGCCCTGCTCGCGACGCTCTTCGTCGCGTTCATGCTCATTCCCGTCCGCAACGCGCCCACCGAAACGGAGTCCGTCAATGGCTGACCGCTCTCATCGCCCCACCAAGGTCGGGATCTTCATGGAGTTCTTCCTGCCCTACCTGGGCGGAATCGAACGCTACCAGGACCGCCTGAGCGAGCAGCTGAGGCTTCTCGGCTACGACATCTTCATCGTCACGTCCCTGCACGACGAGTCCCTGCCTCGTTTCGAGGACAAGGACGGCCTGCGCATCTACCGCCTGCCGACCAAAAACCTCTTCAAGCAACGCTACCCCTTCTTTAAGCGCGACGAGCGCTTCAAGGAGACAATGGCGGCCGTCGAAACCGAAAACGCCGACTTCTACATCGTCAATACGCGCTTCCACCTGACCAGCCTGCTCGGCGCGCGCCTTGCGCATCGCCTGGGCCGTCCGGTCGCCCTGATCGAGCACGGCACCGCACACATGAGCGTCGGTAACCCGATCCTCGACTTTTTCGGCGGCATCTACGAGCACGCCCTCACCCACTTCGTCAAAAAGCACGTCACCTCCTACTACGGCGTCTCACGCAACTGCAACAAGTGGCTGCGCCACTTCAAGATCAAGGCGTCGGGCGTGTGGTACAACGCGGTGACCCCCGAGGACACCGCAGTGGCCGACAACCGCTACGAGCATCAGTGGCCGCGCGGGCGCGCAGACTCCGAGATCGTCATCTCCTACGCGGGGCGCCTCATCGCCGAGAAAGGCATCGTCGCGCTGTTGGATGCCTTCACGCGGCTACGTGCCGAGCTCCCGGACGTTCCCCTACGCCTGGCCGTGGCGGGTTCGGGTCCCATCGAGGACGATCTGCACGGGCGCTACGGGTCCGACCCCGCCGTGTCTTTCCTGGGAAAACTGGATTTCCCCGCTGTCATGAGCCTGTACCGCCGATCCGACATCTTCGTCTACCCGTCGATGTACCCCGAAGGACTGCCCACCTCAATCCTCGAGGCGGCCCTGGGCGACTGCGCGATCATCGCGACGCCTCGCGGAGGCACAGAGGAAGTCATTACGTCTCCCGCGTTGGGGTGGATCGTCGACGGGGCTTCGTCCGCGCAGCTCACGGATGCCCTCGTGCCCGCCCTGCGCGAGGCCGTGACAGATCCGACGCGCCGCGCGTCCTGCGCCGCTGCTGTGGGCGCGCGCGTGCGCGAGCACTTCACGTGGGCGTCCGTGGCCCGTGCAGTTGCCTCCGCCATTGACGAGGCCGTGGACCGCTGAGCGCTCACGAATTAGCTGCAGGGTCGCGGCCCCTGGTGCGTCCCTGTGTGCGTCTGGGCAACAGGTCGAGTGCGTCTGTACCGACTCAACCGCGTGTGACTGATACCATGTAACCGTATGTGTCACGAGGCTAAAGTCCTATTACGCGAGGTTGTCTATGTCCCGCTCTCCTCACACTGGCGTCAGCGAGTCCTACATCCCGGACATCACCCTGGATCGTTCGTCCCCCGTACCCCTGTACTTCCAGATTTCCGAGCCGATCGCCCAGTTGATTAATTCCGGCGCGCTGGCCGCGGATACACGCCTCGAAGATGAGCTGTCGATGGCTGCCCGCCTCCACGTGTCGCGACCAACCGCGCGCCAGGCCCTCCAACGCCTGGTCGATCGTGGGCTGCTCACACGACGCCGAGGCATCGGAACAATCGTGTCTCCTCGCCAGGTCCACCGCCCAATGGAACTCACATCCCTCATGCGAGAATTGGTGGAAGCCGGCCACAAAGTCCGCACGACCATTCAGTGCTACGACGCTCACCCGGCGACGCAGACGGAAGCCGACACGCTCCAGGTCGACGAGGGCGCACCCATCGTGCACATTGAACGCACCCGATTTACCGACAATGAGCCGATCGCCGTCCTGATGAACCTCATTCCCGCCGACATTGCGCCAACCATGGCGGAACTCGAATCGGGTTCCCTCTACGATCTCATGCGTGAACGCGGCGTCGTCCTGACCTCAGCCCGCCAAGTCATCGGCGCGCGCAGCGCTACAGCGGCGGAGGCGAGACTCCTCGCCGAGCATCACGGCGCGGCCGTGCTGACAACTCAGCGCACGACGTATGACCCTTCAGGGCGCATCGTGGAGTACGGCGACCACATCTACCGCGCGTCGCGTTACTCCTTCGAGGCGAACCTTTTCGCGCAGTGATCGTCCCCGACTGCCTCCCCGTGAGAGGCCCGCGTCCGCCACCAGGGCGAGGCTCGCAGTTCGCACGTCGTCGAGGCCGTGGCACTGATGCGGATGCCCCATCCGATGACCGCGGTAGCGCCGTCAAGCAAACGCACCTTGAAGACGTTCACTCCGATCATTAGTCTTGTGGGAACAACCGTCGACGATAGCGAATGGTCATGACCTACCCGTCACCCTTTGTTCCACCCCGTCCAGGACGCGCAGCCACCGGCGAGCGCGTCACGGAAAAACTGGGTGCAGCGATGCGCGCAGCAAATTCCACGAGGACCAATCAAGTCTGTCATATGAATGCAATAGTCCGACGCACTATTGCATCAATCGCGACAGCGATCCTCTCTATGGGCCTGATCAGCGCATGCGCCGGCAGAGAACAAGGACAGAACATGGAACAATGCAGCGGAACAATAATTGATATTCCCTCTGCGATTTGGGCACCAGTCATTGACGGCGTTCCGTTTCTCGTCGTCAACGGAGCTAAAGCAACTGTCATTGCCGGTACTCCCCAAGCAGATATTCGTGTCTATTGGCTCAACGGGGATAACGCTCCACCCAACCTGAATGAGACACTGAAATTGGGTGAGAGCGCAGCCCTTGAGAAGGTCGGGACCTTCACGCTCATCGAAGTGACCCCACCGGCCAACGGCGCACGCTGGCCCACCCCCGTGGTGTGCTTCGAACAGGACCCCCAGCTCATGGATACTGCACGCCAGTACGCCGCCGACAACGACCTCTACTTCCGCCCCGATGACGAGGAGGCACGCCAGTCATGACAGCATCCTTCGCCTGCGACGCCGCCGAGATGACGCGGCTGAAGGGCAGGAACAACCACCGCTCCGCCTCAATCCGGCTCTTCGCATTTAAGGGTGTAGGAGGTGTCGGAGTGGGCCGGAGTGGGCCGGAGTGCAGGTGGTGGCGTGGGCGGCGTGCCCATCCTGCCGCCAGTAGGGCCCAGGTGCGCATGGAGGGGTGTGGCGGTGAGTGGTTCGGTGTGCCAGTTCCGCGTTTGTTCTTGTTTGTTGGGGCGC
>ERZ1674166.122-NODE-122-length-12736-cov-9.751991_pt1 | contig 12736 bp, 8 predicted proteins | sample MGYA00581293_ERZ1674166 | MGnify/ENA primary metagenome ERZ1674166 (study PRJEB41354, sample SAMEA4873350) | human saliva metagenome | biome: human-associated habitat [ENVO:00009003]; feature: mouth environment [ENVO:08000002]; material: saliva material... | reverse complement strand
ATTCTAAGATTACAATCCATCATGTAGGGAATATCGGTGACTACTCCCCTCCCTTTGGGGGAGGGGCAAGGGGGAGGGGCCACTTCTGTTTTCATGATCCCCACAACTCTTGCACAGTTCTCTAAAAATGCTTACCTTTGTCTGCAAATCTAAATCATACAAGGAGTTGAACCCAAATAAACAAATGCATTGAAAGGACAAAGACAGACAATGAAACCTATCAATAACTTTATCGTAACTGTGGGCTTGACGCTCGCACTCTCTGTTATCACCAACAACGCTCACGCACAAGTAAGTAATATGCAGGAGAAGGTGAAAAACTACTTCCTTCAAACACTTAAAAAGAAGCAGAATGTAGAACAGAAAAGCAAAGATGCCTTTCAACGTAACAAGACTTATACAACGGATATTCAGCAGCTGATTAAGAACAAAGATATAGCTCAAAACCAAAAGATGGTATGGGATGCATGGTGCCAAGCGAATCGCGAACTAAATGAACAGAAGCTCGCAAAGCCTGAAGACTTGCAGAAAGGCATAAAAGCATCGTGGAACTTACCTGAAGCATTGGAAAAGAATGCCGTCATGCCTTACTACTATGGTGTAAAGGGAAACGCAGCAGGTAAGCTTCCGTTGTTCCTTTACCTGCATGGTTCTGGTCCAAAGGAACATGAATGGTCGACCGGACTTATCTTAGGAAACAGATTCCAAGATGGTCCTTCTCTCTATTTCATTCCACAGATTCCTAATGAAGGCGACTACTATCGCTGGTGGCAAGTAGCTAAACAGTTTGCTTGGGAGAAGCTTATCCGACAAGCATTGGTCGAGGGTAATGTTGATGCTAATCGCCTCTACGTCTTCGGTATATCTGAAGGTGGCTATGGCAGTCAGCGTCTTGCCTCTTTCTATGCCGACTATTGGGCTGCAGCGGGTCCAATGGCTGGTGGCGAACCATTGAAGAATGCACCTGTAGAAAACTGTGCTAACATTGGTTTTTCATTCCTCACAGGAGCGGATGACACTGGTTTCTACCGTAATATTCTAACTTATTATACGCAGATTGCATTTGACTCTGCTCAGTTGGTACGACCGCTTGATGCCGACAAGCATCCGCTCTTTGTTCATCGCATCAACCTACTGCCTAACATGCAGCATCATATTAAATACGACCTCACTACTCCATGGCTCAAGAATTTCGTTCGTAATCCCTATCCAAAGACAGTTCTCTGGGAAGATTATGACATGGATGGGCGACATCGTTCGGGCTTCTACAACCTACAAGTGTTAAGCTCTCCTACGCAGAATCGCACTTACTATGACATGAATATCCACAACAATGTGGTGAAGATTAATATCAAAGAGGTCGAATATACCGCTGTTGAGAGGGATAAACATTGGGGTATTGAAATGAGATTTAACCGCAGCTACACAAATGCAAAGGGCGGTAGGCTACGTATTTATCTGAATAGCGAACTCATAGACATGAACAAGCCTGTGACAGTTATCGTCAACGGAAAAGAGCTCTATCGAAAGAATGTGAAGGCAAATCTCCAAGACATGATTAATAGCTGTACCGAATATTTCGATCCTTACAGAGTTTATCCAACTTCCATTGAGATTAATTATTAACTCAATGGGAGCTGGGGAAATCCCCCTCTGCCCTTCATTTTGTAATAAAATTTCACTCCCTCCATTTCAAAAGATGCTCTTTTGGCTTCTAAAAGACGCCTAATTGGCTTCCAAGAGACGCCCTTTTGACCTCTTAAAGACGCCCTTTAAGAACCCGATTAAGCATCTTTTATCAGCCAACCTTGTAACAATCTGATTATAGGAAACTTACAAAAACTGTAAAATACACGTTTTTCATACCGCTTTTAAGCCTTGAAAGCGGAATTATTGTAAATAAATTTCAGACCCTTCTTTTGAGTATTCATAATTCTGGTGTAATGCGCTTTGAAGTAATGTCACACAGAGAAAAGGAGAGGACGGAGGATTATAAAACAAAGCAATGGAAGTCACGGAGGCACCATCGGTGCATAGAGCGACGGAGTTTGTTTGCCATTTCTATTAGTAATTTATACACAAAGCGTTTATCCCAAAATAGTTATCAAGAATCTGTACGCTACGCCTCCGTCGCTCTTTGTGCCGTCGGCACCTCCCTGACATTGCGTTACCTCCGTCCACTCCGTGACTCCGTGTGCCTATTATATAAGCCTTTTTGTTTATCACTCCATATTTCGGAAGAACCTCTTATTACCATGTTACCATGTCTTGAATACCCTGTTACCGTGTCTCTTATTACTCTGTACCATGTCTTGAATATCCTGTTACCATGTCTCTTATTACCCTGTACCATGTCTTCCATTACTCTGTTACCATGTCTCTTATTACTCTGTCTCCATTAAGGAATGCAAAACCACAAAAAAAGTTGACAAGTTAATCATCCCAAGGAGCCATACCCCTCAAAACAATTAACTTGTCAACTCGTTTACTTGTTTACTCGTCTACTTAAAATTTCCCAAACCTTTCATTATCTCTTCTTCATGAACGCAGCAGGCTTAGCATTTGTGCCTAAAGGATGGAAAAGCATCACAGGCTGAAGCAAGAACAGAGGACCATTAAGGTATAACTGGCTTCCCTGCTGGTTGTACTTATAGATTGCGAAGACGTTTCCATTAAATGAATTAAGAGGGAAACCTAAAGGTCCTAAATACGTTAAGCTCTTAATGTAAGCAGCATTCTTACCACTATCCTCAAGAATACCAGCAACCATTTTATCCGCCTTAGAGTAAGACATTCTTGCTGTCATTGTCAACTGATTTGATGCATAATAGTTGTAAATACCAGGAACAACCTTCTGGAATTTAACAAAATCAGCATCACTCACCTGACCAGCATTATGTGCTTCAGTCTGCTGACGAATAAGCTTCATGAATGTACCATAATGATTGATGTCCCAAATAGCAGTTCTGTAGAAATAAGTGGTATCATTAACTCTCTTTGAAAGAACATATTCGCCAGCCTTCAATGACAATGACACCTTAGCAGGATCAAAGGTGAGCGTCATCTTCATACCCGTATCACTTGAATTAAAGGTCAACTCGGTATCAGATTTCTTCTCAAGTGTACCAACAATCTGCGTAACCAATGTGTTAATATCAGTTGTAGATGAGGTCATCTTAAGAAGGTCATAACCATAGAGACTATAGGTCTTACCTGCGAGGTCATCAATGCCACCCTGTGTCACAGTAATCGTATCACGATTCTCTTGGTTCTTCAAAACGAGTGAGAAAGTACGAATCTCACCTGTTGTGTTAGCTCCAATATGTGCCACGAAAGCAGAGTCCTTATTCTCAATTGATGTCACACCAGAAGCATCGGCAGCATCAGCAAGTTCCATAGAAGGCTCAGCACCTAATGCGGTATAAGGTAGAGTGAGGGTTGTATCCTTATCACTCACAGCGTAATACTTAGCACCTTTGTACTTGAAAAGAGCTCCAGCTTGCAAGATTGGCAGATTAGTAGAATCATTATCATTCTTGATCGTCAACACTGCAGAACGACTGTCAATGGCTGGGTTGTTAGTAACACTGACTACGATAGAATCGTTCTGCAGCTGAGCTGTTGCCCATGAATCACTGACAGAGACGGTTGAGCCAGCAGGTGCAGTAAACTTCACCCCACCCTTCTGTGCCGCAGCAGTAAAGGTGAGTTTTGAGTTTACCACCTGCACAGGGTTCTCACGCAAGTAATTACTACCTGCATCGTTGTCGTCACTGCAGGCAACGAAGCCTGCAGTAACAGCAAGGAGAAGACAAATATTAAATATCTTTTTCATAAAACACTTACTTGTTTAGTTTTACTTGAGACGCTGTAGATGTTGTGAGGAATGAATTCCAGTCTACATCGAAGCGTGCAACACGGTTTGGTAGATACTGTGGCATCAATACTGACTCAGTATTTTCTAACGACTCCTCTGTCAAGATAGAAGGCTTGGCAGATGAAGATGTAGAAGCCCTCTTGGTGAGTACTGGGTTAGTCCACTTATCCCACCAACCTGCAAGATTCTCAGAGGTGAATGGTTCGCCAGTGTAAGCCCAGAGAATGATTTTCTCAGTAGTCAAACCAGTATACTGTACCTGTCCATTAGAGATGCTGAACAATGGTCCACAGAGTGACGCACTGATGTCGCCATTGTCTGCAATGGTGAAGGAAATTAGGTTGTAAGCACCTGTTCCTGTACCTGTACCACTCTTCTCATCGATGTTAAAGGCATTACCGATGCTATAGCTTACATTATTTCCCTGGAAGGTCATCACCTTCTGTCCACCCTGCATCAAGAATGCATTAGCAGAAGCCACGTAGGTCAATGGGAACACATAGTCTGAGCCATAAGCACTGTGAACGTTGAGGTAGAACTTGCGATTCGCGCCAGAGCCTACATATCTCAATCGTGCTGTACGAGTATTATCAAAGAAGCCCATCTTTCCATCCTTTGATACATATGAGTTCATCGTGAGCTCATAAGTACCCATAAGTGCAGAAAGGTCAAACTGCATAATCTGAACCTGTGCTTCTTTTATACCATTTGAAATCTTAAGTTTTGCACCACGCGCATTCGTTGCAATAGGATTAGCATCTACCTTAATAATGAGCTTATCACCATCCTTAGAGAGGTGAACCCATGATGCATCACAACTGATGTCGAGCTTGTTAAGATATGGAATGGTCTTCGTAATAGTCTTCTCACCATTAGAAGCGTTGATAGCACCTATCATATTCGCAATGAGGTTAACATCAACGTTTGAAGCAGTAGACTCCACACCAGTTCCTGTGAACTTAGCAGTAGCCTTATCAAATGTTAAGTCGTACAACTGTACGCCATTCAACATAATAGGCTCATACAAACGGATTCCCTTATCTGTAAAGGCGTAAGCAGACTCAGCAACAACCTTATCACCATCATAGATAGCTAACTGACGATTATTCTTATCTGTAACAACAAGTGTGTAAGGCTTTCCACCAATGTTAAGAGCTACATCAGAGAAAACAAAGAGGTTGGTAAGTTCTGTTACCTTCTCTATATATTCTGAAGCTTCGCCAGAGAGTTTATTGAGATACATAGTATTCAACGAACGCTTGCCGTGAATCTTGATGCGGTCAGCACCAATACTATCAATAACAAACTCGAAGTCGCCTTCCTTACCGAGATACTCACCATTCTTTGGAGTAGCATAAATGTGGAGGAAAGTATTGTACGTATCAAACGACAAAACGGGTCCGTCGTCTTCTTTCATCTTATACAATGACTTTACCTCGCCATCATCAGGATTATTCTCATAGCGTACAATCGCATTGTCTTTGGTGAACTTAATCGTATAAGCCACGCCACCATAAACCTGATTTCTCTGTGGATAATAGTCTAAAGCCCAGCCATATTGCGATGCAACCAACGTTTCCTGTGTCTTCTGAAGGAATTCGTCCATACGCTCAGAGTAAGGCTTTCCAAAGACATTCTCTTCTTCTGTCTGGCATGACTGAAGGAAAAGAGCTGGCAAGGCAAGTAGGAGATATATAAATAATTTATTTGCTTTCATATAATGATCCTTTCTTAATAATTAAGATTTGTCAGATTATAACTGCCACTAACAACGTTGTTCTCACGCTCAATGACAGTATCACGCACCTTATCAAGGTCGACATTAAAGGTCTCTTTATAGTAACGTTTAGCAATCTCGAGCTTCTTCTCAATAGCTGTTACACCTGGCTGATCTTTTGCTTCTGCACCATTCGCATCCACAATGGTTGCTTTCTTGAGGATAGCGTTCCATTGTGCATCGGTAGAAATAATGTAAGTACTTACCACCTCAGCAAAATCCTCACGTTCTTCCTTCTGTGAGTAGGCTGTAACGAAACCACGCTTCTCATAGCCTGTTCCATACTTCTCAGAAAGCCACGAATCATTAACATAACCTGTTGGTGTTATCTTACCAAACTCACGTGGGTAGTCCTTAGTCTGGTTCACGATGTGAACAAACTCGTGGTGAATCGTCTTAAGATAATATTCATCCAAAGCGCTACGATTGTTCTTGACTTTATCAAGATGGTTAACACCCAAGAGACGAATCTTCTTTCCACCCTCAGCAGTACCGAGTTTTATACTACCATTGTTTCCATACTCGAACTCACCCAAGAAGCTGAAGAGCTTTGGGAAGAAACGACGTGTGAAATCAATACCTGCTGCTTCGGTATAAGCCTCAACACAAGTGTACTTCACAATATGCGCTAACTCCACTGACTGAGCTGAATCGGCAGGTACATCATAGTAAGACATATCCGACTCATTGTCCTCATAACGCCACTGTATTTGAATGTTATAAGGTACTACGAAGTTCTTGTACAGCCACTTGTCAAAGACAGTGTTTGCCGTCTTAGAAGGCTTGATAACGCTCTCGCTTGACAAATTATCGTCCGAACAAGCAGTGAAGCCTGCTGCCACTGCCGCCAATAGCGATAAAGCTAATATGTTTTTCTTCATTTCTTAATCCTTTAATTAGCTATTAAAAAGAGTGTGCACTTACTGGAGCAGAATACTGATTGACCGCTGAAAGTACTGGCAATTTGTACTGAGAAAGGTCAACGAGCTTCGCACCTGCTACAAGAGCCTTGGTTGGGTTGCCTGCAACACCAGCCTCACGAATACTCTGTGGAATCTGTACCACCTGACGAGGGTCGTCCTTCTCCAACCAATCAAGGTTCTTTGAAGGTCTACCATTAGCACCAATCAGACGACGTGGAATCTCGATGTTATAACGTCTGATGTCCATCCAACGCATTCCCTGATGTACTGTCTCGATACGACGGAAGTTCAACAAGCACTGCAAGAGTGACTCCTGCACTGAGCCTTCAGCATCGATAGTGAAACGAGGGCTGATGTGCTTCTTGAAACTTGGTACCATCTTAGCAGCATCAGCGTATGCATATGGAACTGTCTTGAAGTAAGTTTGTACACTTGTTGGGGTAAGGGTCACATTGGTATTGAAGAAGTTCTTCATCCAAATAGTCATATCTGCACAAGCAGCATCATTCTGACCAAGCATGATTTCAGCCTCTGCACGGTTGAGCAAAGCCTCATCCATCGTGAAGTCAACGTTCAATGTGCGGAGATAACCAGAGCCTGTTGTGGTATTACGAATCTCAAACTCACGTGGAAGTTTCATCAACAAAGCGAAGTTACTCTCACCTGAATTAACAGTAAATGGCTTCCAAATGAGGTTTGACGATGTACCCCAGATGTTATTACTCTGGAACAACTCTGTCTCTGCCAAGTAGTTAGTAAGTGTATAACGCTTACTGGTTAACCATGGTGCAAGAGCCATACCAGCATTGCTGACACTGGTCTGAACAAGGAGGTTACAGTCTGCAGAAGCACTACAATAAGCCTCAGCAATCTTTACTGCCTGCTCTGATTTACTCAGTGGCATAGCCTGCAAAGCTCTATAATCACGCAAAGAAGCAGCAGGGTTACTACCTAAGAGTTTATCAGCATATTCCTTTGCCTTCTCCCACTTCTCATAATAGAGGTAGAAACGAGTTGCAAAAGCATAAGCAGCCTGCTTATTGAAGTGGTACTTTGGCACCTCATATGTATCGTTAAGCAATGGGATACCAGCCTCAATATCAGCAGCAATCTTTGCATAGACATCAGCTACAGTACCACGATTACTCTGTTCTGCAGCTGCAGAGAAGTCTGCAATTCCTGTTGCATAATAGAGTCCAGCATCCTTTGTACTGGTCTTGCCATTATAAGGACGGCAGAATTCGTTAGCAAGGATAAAGTGGTCATAGGCACGAATGAGCAAAGCCTCACCCTTTGAATTACGAAGTATATCGTTCTTTGGTCCGCCCTGATCCTCAATGGCAGCCAAAGCCTCATTAGCCTTATAGACACCCTCATAATAAAGCATCCACACCATCTCAGGAGAGTCATTACCACCCTCTGTCTGCTCTTGCCAGAAGAAGTACTGATCACCACCACGATTACCCTGGCTATTCTGTGCTCCCATGTAATCGGTATTGTCAGACATCCACTCGTTAAAGAGCGTCGGTGTACGGTCAGGATAGGCTGTCACAAGCAGACCCGCAATCTTCTTTGGTGTGTCCAAAGTCGTACGGTTGTCTGGCAACGTATCCAATTGGTCAGAACAAGATGCAAGTATCGCTACAGATGCAAGCATCAAGCTGCCCTTATATATGATATTCTTAATTTTCATATTCGTTCTATATTAAATTACTTCTGGTTCTGATTCAGCATCTCTTTATTGTCTAATGGCTGTATCATCTTACAACCATTCGCCTTGTTAGGAACTCCAAAGTTACTATCAACATTTGGATATTCTCAGCTGAATATGAAGCCTCCGTTAAATTATTAAAGACCTAATCTCAATGTCATGGTGAACTGCTTTGGAACTGGTGCAGCCACACCACCTGTATTGAAGAACTCTGGATCCTGACCGTTCAGCTTCTTATCTGAATAGAAGAGGAAGAGGTTAGTTGCCTGAAGCTTCAAAGCTAAACTGCTAACACCAATAGTTCTAATCATAGCTGCAGGGAAAGTGTAACCCAATGAGATTTCCTTCATACGAATGAAGTCACCCTTTGCGATACGAACATCAGAATAGTTATAAGCATTGTAAGCTACATCCAACTGTGAATTGTTGCGGTTCTGACGACGTGAAGCAATTACAGGGATATTAGTCAGAGCATGCTCACCACTGTATGCCCCACGATTTCGGTACTCCTTAGGCAGAGCATCCATATCGTCATAGCGGTTACTGAAGACAGGGTTCAAACGAACCTTATTTCCAAAGCTATAAGTAACGAATACGTTGAGGTCCCAGTTCTTATAACGGAAGACGTTACCGAATGAACCCGTTGTAGTTGGGTCGGCAGGACCTTCGAACTTCAAATACTTAATCTTCTCCTGATCACGCTCCTGAAGGTTAAGACCAGAGATAGTTCTTCTACCATCCTCGTTCATGAATGTAGGTAAACCCTCACCATTGAGTCCAGCAAATGGGATGCTGAAGATAGAGTTTACAGGATAACCTACAAGACTATAACCAGTTCCCTGTACGAGGTCGATAACACGTGCATGGGTGAAGAGACTTGTAATCTCATTGTGTGTCCATGAGAAGATAAAGTTAGATTCCCAACTGAAGTCCTTTGTCTTGATGTTATGTGTATTCAATGAAAGCTCCATACCATTAGACTTCATTGAAGCAACGTTAGCAAGGTTATAAGAACCCAACTGCGGATGGTTCACGTAACCAATAAGGTCACTGTTGCGACGCCAGTAGAAATCAGTTGTAAGATTGATTCGGTTGTCAAGGAATCCAAAGTCGAAACCAAGGTTGAACTCACGCTTCTTCTCGTAGGTAAGGTTCTTATTACCGAACTGCTCATCGTATCCAGTCTCCTGAATAGAAGTAAATGGACGCCAAGGCACTGTTGCTGTGAAGATTGGCAATGAGTTAGTTACAGGAGGACGGTCACCAGTAAGTGAGTAGCTCAAGCGGAATGTAGCATGTGTCAACGCCTGCTTAAACACCTTATTAAACCATTCTTCCTCATGTGCGTTCCATGCACCAGAAACGTTATAGGTTGGCAACCAACGAGCTGATGTAGCCTTACCCAGATAGTTAGTACCCTCATAACGGAAAGTACCAGTCATCTGATAGCGACCCTTATAAGAATAGGTACCTGTACCGAAGTAAGCAAGACTGCGGATGTGGGTATTTGACAAACCATAGTAGTCAGAACCCTTCTCCTGGAACATCTTGAATGCACGATAGTTGAGCTTAGCAATCTCACCAGCATCAAACATCATACCCCACTCGCGGTCGAAAGTAGCCTTACGGTCAACGCTATTACTCTCAACACCAGCATAGAGGTTCACGATGTGTGTATCATTGAATACATCGTTGTAAGCAGCAGAAAGACGGGTATCCCAACCAAAGAAGTGGTTACCTGTTCTGTCAAGAATACCGCCCTCTTTGAGGATTGACTCTGGAAGAGCAAATGGGTTGTCAGGATCAGTATAAAGATAAGGATTGGCATCGCGGATAGTTGTTGTACCCATTGCACGATAAGCCAAAGCCTGATTAGAGTTTTCACGAACGACATGTTCCATCGTTGAAGCAGCACTCTTAACAGCTACCAAAGCAGTAAGCTTCAACTTTGTTATTGGCTTATAGTCAATACTTGTCTGTATACGGAAGTCGTGTACATTCAAGTCCATGTAGTTATTGTTCAACTCATTGAAGATATTGAACGGAGCATAGTTACGTGTATATGACTCGGTTGGGTCGAGTGTACGTGAAGTATTCAGAGAATAAGAATAAGGGTTGATATCGAAAGCACGACTAACAGCACCAGTTGATGGGTCAATCGTACGACTCAATGAACCCGGTGCTCTCTGCTTACGATAAGAAGCATTAGCGATAAGGTTCAAACCGATCTTCTTATTAATATTGTAAGTCGTATTGATGTTACCAGTGTAACGCTGAACACGGCTTGACTTATACCATCCTGGATCGTACATGGCAGAGAGAGAAGCATAGTACTGCCCCTTGTCTGTACCGCCAGAAGCACTCACAGAGTGGTTGTGCATGATTGAACTTGAGAAAAGCTGGTCGAACCAGTCAGTATTGCGATACTCAGCAGCACGGAGATAAGCGTCACGTGCTTTCTGTGTATTCTCAAGACCGAACTGTCCCTTAGTAGCGTCATACTCAGAGATGAGCTGATACATACGACCATAAACACCACTTGTAGAGGCGTTAGCAATCTCAGCATAATTCAAATAGCCCTTCTTCTCCAACTCACGATAAACCTCCATCTGGTCCTGTGAGTTCATGATATTAAAGTTCTTATAGCTTGGCTTCAAACGCAGGGTGTACTCACCAGTATAGCTCAAATGGCTCTGACCAGCCTTACCCTTCTTTGTAGTTACAACAATCACACCTGCCATAGCACGAGCACCATAGATAGATGTAGCAGAACCGTCCTTCAGAATCTGGAAACTTTCAATGTCATCAGCATTCAATCCTGCAATAGCAGAAGAAATCAAAGTCTTTGCATCACCTGATGACAACGAACTTGCATCAACATTGGCAATGTCTTCCATGATGACACCATCCACAACCCACAAAGGTTTTGATGAACCGAAGATTGACGTGTTACCACGAACACGAATCTTAGGAGCAGTACCGAACGTACCTGATACGTTCTGAACGCTCACACCGGCAGCACGACCTTCGAGTGAACGGCTCACGTCCGCCATACCATCGAGCTTAGCTTTTGAAGCATCAATCTTGGTAGCAGCACCAGAGAAGAGGCGTTTGTCTTGCTGGGTCATACCCGTTACGACGACCTCAGTAAGCTGATGATTGTCATTAGAGAGGACAACCTTCATGCCATCTTTTGCTGTTACGGTCTGAGTGACCATACCAATGTAACTGACTACGAGTTTCTTTCCTGCAGGAACGTCGATAGTGAAGTGACCATCAATATCGGTAACTGTACCCGTCGTAGTACCTTGTACCATGACAGATGCTCCGATAACGGCTTCTCCATCGTCCTGAGAAACTACGGTTCCGTTAATCTTTGCCTGACCAAACGCTGTTCCTAATGACAGGATAAGACCAAACAAAAAGAGAGTAATTCTTTTCTCCATAGATCTCTTTTGATTATTAAAATATTATTGTGTAACTGTTTCGCTAAACTTTACGATTTTGTTTCTTTCTGAAACATTTTATTAGAGATGAGTCTTAAACCTAAATATATTGCTGCTTTTTCACAATATAAAAAGATTATTACTTTCATGGAATGCAAATTTAAATATTATTTATATAAGTTGCAAGCATTTTTCGAGTAAAATTACATTTTCTTTTAAAATTTAATTGAATACTTACTGATTTCAACAAAAGAGTACATAAAACACTTATAATTATAAACAGAAGAGTGTTTAGTTGACAAGTAAACAGGTTTTACTTGACAAGTTGACAAGTGAACATCCAAACAAGGTATTAGTTATAAAAGAAAAATAGGATTTTGTTTACATGTTGATAAGTTTTGTTTACATGTAAATGGGCGTGTAAATGAACAAAATTGCAGATTTAAAGGAAGACAAGAGATTTGGGGGAGACAAAATAAAAATAAGATAAAAAAGACAAGGTAACAAAGTATACAAAGACCAAATAACAAAATAATCTGGAACGAAATAATAGCATAATGAATTACCACTTTATCCCTACTCTCCTATCAAAGACACCATAGAATGATAATATAATGTAAAGAAAAATCTAATATCCGAATTGAGAAGGGCATAAATCAGCTTGCAATTAACGCCCAATTGGCTTGTAAAAGATGCCCTTTTGAGGGCTAACTAACGCCCTTTTGAAACCTTACTAAGCACCTTTTAAAAAGCTGTTTTGCAATAGATTGATATTAAGGAAGTTACAAAGGTTATTCAAAAAGAGGTTTTAGAGCCATTTGGAGCAAATAAACAACGAAATAATGTAAAGTAAATTCAGAGGATTAAGGAGATACTTTGTGGTAAGAAAACAGATAGCTAAGGACTTTGTATTTAGAGTAAAATCATTCTCTCACGCATTTAACCCCAATCTCTAAGTTTGCAATATGAATTGCAATAAATAAAGATATTGCATCGAATAAT
>ERZ1674166.121-NODE-121-length-12802-cov-9.657017_pt1 | contig 12802 bp, 10 predicted proteins | sample MGYA00581293_ERZ1674166 | MGnify/ENA primary metagenome ERZ1674166 (study PRJEB41354, sample SAMEA4873350) | human saliva metagenome | biome: human-associated habitat [ENVO:00009003]; feature: mouth environment [ENVO:08000002]; material: saliva material... | reverse complement strand
GGCGTGTATAGTTATGATATAATATGTTTATAAGTACATTATTTACCTAAAATAAGAAGATAATATTGTGTGTACTTTTCTTTTTTCATACCTTTGCGTGGTGAGTTCTAACCCTTTTGAAGTTTTGATACTTGCAGTTCCTTGAAGATAAAAGAATTTTGCAGATAAATAAACTTAATATAGCAAATGAATAAACGTACTATCGTTAGCATTGTCTTTTTATGTCTTTCTGTGACTTCATTTGCGCAGAAAAGCTTTGTGATATGGGATAAAGTAAATAATATCCCTGTGAGTAGAGCAAGTGTATATACCACCTACATGGGGAAAGTGAGGAGTACGTTTAGCGACCAACAGGGGAGAGTTGTTGTGGATTTTGCTTTTGATAATCTTATGATCTCGCATATAAACTATCAGAAAGAAAGCGTGAAAGTATTGTCTGATACACTGTTTATGGAGCAAAGTATGCAGTTGCTTTCGGAAGTTGTCGTGAGTCCTGCGGGGGAGCCATCATGGATTAAACCCATGTTGTTGGATTTTATTAAGACGAAAGCAAAGAAGTATGGAAGTAATGGAGTTCTAAGATATGAGTATCAGACACAGAATGTAGGCGATACGGTGTTATATCGCTTTGTAAGTAATGGACTGGTAAGAAAGAATGAACTCTTTGAAATCTCTCCCTTGGAGAATATTATCACCTTTAAGGATAAGTCAGCTGGTTGTGACTATAGTAACCTTAAAAATACGCTTTACCATGACTTTGTTTCTGATATGGATGAGAAGTTTGTGAAGGAACATCGGTTCTATGTGGATAATGAGTCTGAAAGCTTGGGTGTCAATGTGGTAAGACTCCTATTCAAGTCGAAAAAAGATTGGAAAGATTCGGGTTATTTATGTATAGATACCCTACAAAATGTCATCCTCAGAGCAAAACGTTCTACGGGGTTGGCTTATAATGTGCAGCACCGTACTAATGCACTTGTGCGCTCAACAATCAATGCTATATACGGACATCAATATAAGGACTGGCAGATTGATGTTGAGGCAGAGTATCGCTCATTGGATAACTCCTTTTATCTAAGTAGTTGTCGCTATTCTAATTATATTCAAGAAGAGTTTGACGGAAAGAAGAAAAAAGGAGTTGAAGTTTATAATGTTACCTCTATTTATGAGGCACAACCTTGTCAGAAAAATAAGATGAGTGAAGGAACAGAATTTCTTTTATTGCCTCAACCTTTTGCAATGAAGATTATTGTGAGCAAAAAGGAAAGAAAACAAGAGGAATTGCTGCAGGATGTGAAGAAAGAATATAACGTTTATTGAATCCAGTGTGAGAATTTTATCAAATCTTGGTATAGATGTCGACTGTTTATGTCAAGGCTTTCTTGTAGGAGGTATCTATCTTTTTCCAGTTCTTACTTTGCTATCTCATCGGTTTGTGTTATCTTTGTAGCATAATGATAGATAGACCGACTGTAGATAGGATTATGAATGCGTCGAATATCGTTGAGGTAGTCAGCGATTTCGTTTCTTTACGCAAGACGGGAACAAGCTATAAAGGTTTGTGCCCTTTTCATGATGACCGTACACCATCGTTTTCCGTTAGTCCTGTGAAAGGTGTTTACAAATGTTTTTCGTGTGGTGCAGCGGGTAATGCTGTGAAGTTTATCATGGAGCATGAGCAGATGACTTATCCAGAAGCCTTGAAGTGGCTTGCGAATAAGTATCATATTGAGGTGCATGAGCGAGAACTGACGAATGAGGAAAAGCAGCAGGAGAATGAACGAGAATCAATGTTCTTGGTCAATGAGTGGGCTGCAAAGTACTTTAATGATATCTTGCACAACGATGTTGATGGTATGGCTATTGGTATGCAGTATTTCCGCAGCCGTGGTTTTAGAGATGATATCATTCGTAAGTTTCAGTTAGGTTTCTGTCTTTCAAGTCGTCATGCTTTTGCTGATGCAGCCTTAAGGGCAGGTTTTCAAAGAGATTTTCTTATAAAGACAGGTCTTTGCTTCGAGCGTGAGAATGGTGAACTTATCGACCGTTTCAATGGACGTGTGATGTTCCCATGGGTGAGTGTGAGCGGTAAGGTGACAGCCTTCGGTGGTCGTCTGCTGGATTCTCGTACGAAGGGCGTTAGTCAGAAGTATGTCAATTCTCCCGATAGCGTTATCTATCATAAAGAGAGAGAACTCTATGGTATCTTCCAAGCAAAGAAAGCCATTGCCAAGCACGACCTTGTTTATATGGTGGAGGGATATACGGACGTTGTCTCTATGCACCAGTGTGGTATTGAGAATGTCGTAGCTAATAGTGGTACAGCACTTTCTGTACATCAGATACGTCTTTTGCGCCGCTTTACTCCTAATATCGTTCTACTTTATGATGGCGATGAGGCTGGTCAGCATGCTGCTTTACGAGGTACGGATATGCTGTTGGCAGAAGGTATGAATGTGAAGGTGCTGTTACTTCCTGACGGTAAAGACCCAGATGAGTTCGCACGTAGTTACAGTGCAGAAGATTTCAGAAAATATATTGAAGATAATCAGACAGACTTCATCGTCTTTAAGATTAACGTACTATTAAAGGGTGTTACTGATCCAATTAAGCGTTCAGAGGCAGTTGGTTCAATAGTGCAAAGCATTTCTGTTATTAAAGACCCGATACTCCGTGATACCTATATCCGTGAGTGTGCGAATCGTACAGGTGTGTCAGAGCGAACCTTGATGGACCAGATGAATCGTAATATCTATTCTAATCGTGAACAGCAGACACGTGAACAACAGCAACATCGGGCTGCGGTAATGGAGGAGCAACGGGAGGATGCAATGGCTGTAGCCTCTAAACCGACAACATCGAAGGTAGAGCAAATGCTTATCCAAGCTGTCGTCAAGGATGGTGAGAAGGTTATCTTCCGTGATGTGAAAGATGAGAATAGCGAACAGACATATAACCTGACCGTAGCACAATATATTGCTTATGACCTTGGAAGCGATAATCTTGGTTTCTCAAATGAACTTTATACTAAGATACTGCAGGAGGCTGTAGAGCATTGTGGTGAAGAAGGGTTCAAGGCTGAAGAGTATTTCACACAGCATGCAGATATCAATATCGCATCTGTAGCAGTGAGATTGAATGTAGACCGTTTCCAACTCGCAGAGAGTCTGCAAGTGAAAGAAACGGAACAAACATTGCGTGATCGTGTTATACATCTTGTAGCTGACTTCCGTTTAGAATATCTTTCTTCCTATTTGAAGGAATTGGAGACACGACTTTCGCAAGAGAAAGATTCAGAAAAGATGAAAGAGATTATGGGAGAAATTATGAGGAAACGTAATCTTCGTAATGAATTGGCAAAGAAAACTGGTACTAATATTCTGGTATGATGAATATGATAAGAAACTTATTCAAACCATCACTTCGTCTCTCAGACCTTGATTTAAGTGAGAATAGAAGGATAGTCTCAAAGGCACTGAAGGCACTCAACTGTACTGGGGAATGGAGAAAAGAAGGCGATGCAGCACTTGTTCGTTATACATTTCAGAGTGGACATTTTGGTATTCGTATTATCGGTAATTGTCCACAGGTGGAATTGTCATACCTTTTCTTTGCTGAGGCTGAGATGAAAGATATAAATATTGTACGCCATGTGTGCAATCACTTTAATCTTAATTCTACCGGTCCACGGTTTAGCTATAGTATCAATGAGGAAACAAATATCATTGATATGCATATCCTAACACCGCTTCTGTTAGATGACGATCGCGCAAAAGATATTCTTTCTTCGGCTATGGTCGATATGTTTTTATGGCAGAATTCTTTTATTAGAAGTCTGACTGATGTGAAGAAGGAAGCAAAAAGTTCGGCTACGAGTGATTTGGAATGGTCTGAGAAGGAAGTTGCGCGTGATTTCTTTCTCCTTCGAGAACAGGAATTAAGACATCAGAAGAAAGGTGCAGAGTGGCGTCAGAATGATAAGGAAGCTGCAACTTTGAAGCAGTGGATGGATAAGGTTTTTGGTTTGGTGGATGTTGTCTTCTCTGAGTTGACGGTGGTAACAGATACCGTAACAGTTATCAACGACCGTGAATCTATAGCATCCTATAATCTGTCCGACACTCTGATAGTAGATGGAGCGTTTGTTCGACAGAAGGCAATGCTCGACCTTGTATTCTTTCTCCCAGCTCATCCGACAACTCGTCGTCGGATGACTTTCAGTATTCAGCAGGCTGATGGTTGTGATGATGTGCTTTACTATCAGGTAGTTGCTACATTGTTACCATTGCCATCAGGGATTGGTAGACCCCTTCATTCGAAGGAAGTACAGGTGCAGTCGCACTCTGTCTTGTTGGCATACGATCTTCGCTCAACAAAGCAGTTGCAGGATGAGTTCGTTTATATGTGGAAGGAAGCTAAGAGTAAGGTAGCTAATGGTGAGGAGAACCAACTAACCGAAGAGCAACGATTGATTGCCAATGTAGAGAGTGTGGATGCTGCTCGCTTTGTTTATCGTAGTCGGACTCTTCATCGTCAGAAGCGTTACTATGAAGCGATTTCTTGTTTGGAGAACGCTTACCGCCTTTTGAATTCTAATATAGATAAAAAGAGTCTGGAAGAACGGAACCTCTTTTTAGAGGTCTGCTATATGTTAGGCTTCTGCTATAACGAGTTGCAACAGTATGATAGGGCTTATTACTACCTTACGTTTGTAACAGGAGTTAATCGCACTCTTTATGCTGAGGAGTATGTTAACTGTATGATTTATTTGGGTGATTATCGTTCGCTGATGACCATAGACGGAATCTTGGAAGACTTACATAATTCTATTGTTGAAGATGAAGAAGGCGAAGTCGAACAATCGGTGCATCCTTTTCTACAGTTCCTTTACCGACGAAAGGCTTATGTCTTGGTAGAGTTGCATAGGTTTGATGAAGCGGAAGAAATGCTTCGTCAGATGATAGATGACCCTGAGTCAGGTGACTTTGCATTAGACGAGTTGGCATATATTCAGCAGTTACGAGAGAAGGATAAGACTGGCGGAACAGACGAATCGAATAGTTAAGGAGAATATAGATGATTTATGTTCATTGGGCATTCTTAGCAGTCTACGTTGTTGTCATCATTATGGTGATGGTACGCGTATTGATGGATAACCGACAGCCAGCCAAGACAATGGCTTGGATGTTGGTGCTGACGTTTATCCCAATGTTAGGTATCATTCTTTACTTCTTCTTCGGTCAGACTACACGTAAGGAGCGTAAGATATGGCAGTATAGTATGGACCAGCTGACCAAGCATTCCATGTTGGAGTTTGTTGAACAAAAGCGTCTTCATCTGCCTAATGAGTATCGAGAACTCATCAACCTCTTTATGAATCAGAATTGGGTCTTACCATTTAAGAATAATGAAACAGAGATTTATACTTCTGGATACGAGTTTTTTCCTTCTTTGTTAATGGAGATTGGTAAGGCTGAACACCACATCCATTTAGATACTTTTATTATTGCCAGTGACCCCTTGGGGCAGATTGTTGCTGATGCTTTGATTGATAAAGCACGACAAGGAGTTGAGGTACGTGTCATCTATGATGATGTAGGTTCTTGGAAAACAAAGAATCGTTACTTTGACCGTATGCGTGCTGAAGGAATAAAAGTATATGCCTTTATGTCTGTACGCTTCCCAGTCTTTACCAGTAAGGTGAACTATCGTAATCATCGTAAGATATGTGTCATTGATGGTGAGGTGGGCTTTATCGGTGGTATGAATATTGCCAATCGTTATGTGAAAGGGATAAAGAAATTGGCTTGGCGTGATACGCATGTTAAGATAACTGGTGCAGCGGTATATGGTTTGCAACGTGCCTTTTTGGTAGATTGGTTTTTTGTGAGTCGTGAACTAATAACCAACCATGTTTATTATCCTGTCAGTAAGGTTACTGAGAATGATAGTCTTATTCAGATTGTCACCAGTAGTCCAACAAGTTTATGGCCAGAGATTGAGCAAGGCTACGTAAGGGTACTTACCAGTGCGAAGCAATATGTCTATATGGAAACACCTTACTTCCTTCCTACCGACCCAATTCTCTTTGCTATGCGTACTGCAGCCTTGTCGGGAGTAGATGTAAGACTGATGATTCCTTACGAGACAGACACAAAGATTGTGGAATGGGCTTCACGCACTTATGTATTAGCAACGGTGAAAGCAGGAGTAAAAGTTTATTTATATAAGGCTGGTTTTAATCATTCAAAACTTCTTGTTGCCGATGATAGTATAGCAACGATTGGTTCTACTAATGTTGACTTTCGTAGCTTTGAGAATGACTTTGAAGCAAATGCTTTCTTCTATGATAAGAAAATAGCATTAGAAGTAAAGGATATCTTCTTAAAGGACCAAGAAGAGTGTGTTGCCTTAGAAGATGTGCGAAACCTTACACATCGTTCCTTTCTACAGCGGTTGTGGGAGTCAATGGTAAGACTCTTGAGTCCACTGTTGTAAAGGTAAGAAACCTTTACCCTAAATTAGATAATATTGTTAACTTTCCGATATAACTCTTTTATAGGCAGTCTTACGGATAAAGCTGTGTTTATCTAAACAAAGTGAAGTTCACACTACCATAGCTTCTGTGTTCAATGAAGTGCGGGTGAGCGGAGAAATCATTGTTCTTACCATGTTCAAAGACCAGTAGTCCATCTTCCTTCAATAAGTCATATTGGAAGATGAGGTCTGGAATAGTCTCCAACTCTGGCAATGCGTATGGAGGGTCAGCAAAGATCAGATCAAATTTCTGATGACAACTTTTTAAGAAACGGAACACATCTCCTTTTATCAATATATGCTCGTCTGTGCCAAGTTTCTCCATACATTGACTGATAAAGCGGGCATGGTCACGGTCTTTCTCTACGCTTATCACTTGTTGGCAACCACGTGATAAGAGTTCTAAGGATATACTACCCGTACCAGCAAAGAGGTCGAGTGCCGTTGTTTCCTCCCAATCCACGTAAGCATTGATAACATTAAAGATATTCTCTTTAGCAAAGTCTGTTGTAGGACGTGCCTTGAAGGTACGTGGAACATCAAAATGTCTGCCTTTATATTTTCCTGTTATAATTCGCATAGTTTCTACTTTTAGGAGTTAAGGAGTGAAATGGAGTTAAGACATTAGTCTTTTATCGAAGATGTGAGTGGTTTAACTTATTCTATACCTTAATCTTCCTCTATTTCTTTTATTCCAGATAGATAGTTTTCATGTCGTAGGGAATGTCTGTACGTTTAGCCAATTGGCTATTGTTGAAGTAAACTTCCTGATTGATAACCCTACAGAACTTCAAATGCTGTTTTACTTTTTCAATGAGCCAGTCTTGATAAGGAATGTCACCAACAATATATAACTCATCTTTCTCTACATCCATTCCTGTTAGCTTCCATATATAAAGGAGGTAATACAAAGCATCATGCTCATTAGTAGCTTCGTATGAATTGCTGAAACGGAATCTGTTTTGTTGGAAGCTGAAAACCTCCATACGCTTCTCATGGAAATAAGCATAGAGTTTTCTACGTGGACCTGCATAAGAACGACGATAGAGATGCGTCCATACCGACTGCATAAGCGGTTGTATACGAATGTCCTTGAAATGGTCGTCGATAACGAGCTTGAGGTCTTTGTTAATTGCAAGGACAGCAATCGCATTCAAGTCTGGTAGAATACTTGATAGAATTTCCTCATTACCTTGTCTATGATAAGTGTGATGATAGAGTGTCTCGATATCCTGTGTGCCAAAGTCATCAATAGGCATAAGCATCACAGGGGTATCAATCTCTGCTAACAAACGTTTGTATCCGCTCTGCAGCAATTCCGAAACCTTGAAGGCTTCACGTAGATTGGCAGCAACAGAGATACCCATATTCATCTCGTAGGGTTCATAAACGAGCATACCATTCTCTTGTGGGTCACCCACAGCAAATGCCATGTTGTTTCTGCTAAATCTGATAGTAAGTCGCAGTTTTTTATCGGATATATTATTGTCTGTTTCTGTCATTACGAACGTTGTATAGCTTTTTATCACCTGCAAACTTACACATTTTTTTCCGATTTCATTGGTTATCTGCTTGATAAATATCATTGAATGGTATTCTTTAAAGTATTAAAAAAGGGAAAATTAGCGTTTGATACTTAAAAAAGCTATAACTTTGCACTCGCTTATTAAATGCTATAACTATTCAAACGAAAATGTTTGATGGTGGTGTTGAATAATAACTTTTTTACATGGCAAGACAGTTCTTTGTTATCTTCGGATGCTTAGCATTGGGAGAGTTTATTGTTTGGGCTACAGGAATAAAACTGCCGTCCAGTATTATTGGTATGCTTCTTCTTACACTTTTTCTAAAGTTAGGATGGGTGAAGTTAGCTTGGGTGGAGCGATTGTCACAGCTTCTGATAGCAAATCTCGGTTTCTTCTTTGTACCGCCTGGGGTGGCTCTTATTCTCTATCTTGATCTTATTAAGGCTCAATGGTTCCCTATTGTTACTGCAACAGTAGTCAGTACTCTTCTTGTTCTTGTTGTTACAGGACAGATGCATCAACTTGTCATAAAGTTTGAACGTCGGTTGATGGCTATGGACTTACTTCATCATCGTGCCCATGCGCAGAAGATGAAGAAGGTGCTGGAGGAAACCGAAGAGGTTGAGGCCATGGAAGAGGCTGAAAGAATAGAACTTGACAAAGCGTTACTCGGACAGGATGATAAGATAACTAAAAAGGAGGAAAAATAATGAATTCGTGGGATGAAACAATCGGTCAGACTATTGACCTTATACAGGACGGTAAAGATATCTTTTCCAATCAGTATGTTATTTTGGCATTAACTTTTGCTGCCTTCTTTTACATCAAACGTCTACAGCAGCGTACTGGTTGGATGTTACTTAATCCTATCTTGATAGCTATCGTACTTATTATTGTCTATCTCAAGATAACTGGTGTTTCTTTTGCAGTCTATAAGCAAGGTGCCCAATTAATTGACTTCTGGCTTAAACCAGCAGTTGTAGCCTTAGGCGTACCACTTTATTTACAGCTTGATGCCATAAAGCGTCTGTGGCTACCAATCGTTCTGTCACAGTTTGTTGGCTGTTTGGTTGGTATTGTGAGTGTTGTTTTCGTAGCACAGCTTTGTGGCGCACCAGATATTATCGTTCTTTCAATGGCAAGTAAATCTGTAACAACACCTATTGCGATGGAGGTGACACAGAGCCTTGGAGGTATTCCTTCTCTTACTGCTGCCGTGGTGGTTGTCACTGGTATTATTGGTGCTTTGGTAGGCTTTAAGATGTTGTCCTATGGTCATGTAAATAGCCCTATCGCACAAGGTCTCTCTATGGGTGCTGCCTCTCATGCCGTTGGTGCATCAACAGCGATGGCATATAGTAGTAAGTATGGAGCTTTTGCGAGTTTAGGTATTACGCTAAATGGTATCTTCACAGCCCTGCTTACCCCAACGGTTCTCCGCCTAATGGGAATTATATAGGCGGTTTTGTGTTTTAGCGTGATGAAGTCTACTAAGGTAAGAAGGATTTTATATACACTATTCCACGAATAGTTTTAATTTCGTTTTGCTGTCATATTTAATATTTCGTGTAATCCTACTGTTACATAATAAGTTAACTAATGAATTAGGGTGACAGTAGTGACAGCAAAATTGTTTTCACTGGGAAATGCTTTTTAAACGACAAACAGTGTTAGAGCATGTAGGGACCATTTAAATCTGGTTCATCCGACATTTGGAGTGATAGCCTATGAATGATACTCAAAGTTTGAGACAAAAATCTCTTCATAACCTTCTCGTTAATAGTGGATTTAGACTAAATGAAGTAAATTTATAAGTTATAGTAACTCCTGCACTACTAATTAACACATTATGATTATAATACTCCGTATATAAAAGGTTTTATATATATGAGTAATGGTGTAAGTAGTTGATTATTAATAGCTAATTATTATCACTCCAAATTCCTGAAGAACCGAGAAAGAGCCCTTATAGAAACGGGAATGATGAACTAAAGAACATTGCGCAGGTGGAACACTCCAGACATAGATGCTTTGACAATTTCATCGTCAACTTATTAGGGGCAATTGCTGCCTATTGCCTGTTTCCAAAGAAGCCGTGCATCAATGTACAAAGGACCATTGACACACAGCTTGCATTGTTCTGAATTCGTCGAACTCACGTTAATTACGGGCAACCACTCGCGTTCCATCACCTTAAGCGCAATCTATTGCGTGTTGATGGCGCGTTTCAGGTACGACGTGTAGCACATATCGAAGTCAAGCCCGGCCTCTTTCATCAGTTCGCCAGCGCGTTTTGCCTCTGCCTTTCCTTTTTCAGACAGTTCCACGTCTACCCAACCCGTAATCAGGTTCTTTTGGTTCCACTCGCTTTCGCCGTGGCGAATAATCACTATTTTTTTATACGAAGTATTGTGTATTATATATAAATAATGTGTAAGCTTACAAACTACAAAATTATACATTATTACCCGCTTTGGCAATAGCAAGCAATGGGGTACTGGTGAAAAATAGTTAAAAAGACGATTGGCGCGAGCGAAATACCCGAAAGGCCTTTACTAATAACGCTTTGCGTTCCCCATGCGCTTTCGTTGCCCGCGCAACGGCATCGGCAAGTCTTTTACATCAAACAGCCAACCACCGCAAGCCGTAACGCAACCACGCACGCCCCAAAGCGGCCTCACTCTTTCAGCAGGCGCTCTTCTTCCAAGTCGATGCGGTGAATGAAGTGTCTAACAATCTCCTCGTCCACCCTTTCGTTCTCGTTATTCAACTTGTTCAGCCACAACCGCTGTTCTTTCAGTATGTTATGATAGTTCTTGCGTAGCTCGTCATCGTACAATGTGGCCAACCCTTCGCTCTCCAACTGCTCGTTCCAGTGCGTAACCAGGCTGTTCAACAGGGCCGAACGCGTAACATCCGCACACTTATTGTTGCGTTGAAGGAAATCCAGACTGGTCTGTGCCATACCAATTCGTATGATGCGTTCCGTCTCTTCGGGCGGCAGATGGTCGTCGTAGTTGGGAAATTTCACCCATTTAAGCAGCACTGGGAGCGTTAAACCCTGAAAAACAAGTGTGAGCGTAATCACCACAAAGGTGATATACAGCATCATGCTGCGTTCGGGAAAGGGCGTCTGTGTGCCTGGAATGTAGAGCGGAATGGCCAAAGCAGCCGCCAACGACACCACGCCGCGCATGCCCGTCCACCCTAAGACCAAGGGGCCGGCCATTCCTTGCGAACGCGAATCGGCCACAGTGATGAACTTACTCATAAAGCGCGTGACGAACACCGCGCTAAACGCAGCACCCATACGTATTACAACCAGCGCACCCGTAATCAGCAGTCCGTAGGTTGTTGCAGTCCAAAGGTTAACGCCATCGGCTTTAAGTCCAGCCATTATCTCGGGCAAGTCTAGTCCGATAAAAAGGAAAGCCAACCCGTTGAGCAAGAAAATAAGGAAGTTCCACACGTTCTCGGCCCGCAGTCTAGACGAGGAGCGGATGATGAGTATTCGGCGATAGCTGAAATACAAGCCGCCGCTAACCACCGACAATACGCCCGAAGCCTCAACCGTTTCGGCACAGATGTACATCAAGTAGGGGCTGATGATGGAGAACATGGTGTCGATATTCTCGTCCATCGGCAGCCACTTGTGCAGCTTGATAAGCACATACGACAGCAACACGCCCACACCTGCACCGCCAATAACCATCCAAACGAACGAGGCGGCGACCTGATGCCACACAAATTGGCCCGTACCAATGGCGATAAGGGCAAACTTTACGATGATAAGCGAACTGGCATCATTGAACAAACTCTCGCCTTCGAGTATGGCTGACACGCGCCGCGGCACTTTAACAAACTTCATGATGGCCGCAGCCGACACGGCATCGGGCGGCGAAACGATGCCGCCAATCAAGAAACCTAGGGCAACAGAGAACCCTGGAATGAACGTGTTGGCAATATACCCTACAACCAAAGCCGTAATAAACACAACGATGAAAGCGAACGAACCGATGATGCGCCGCCAGTGCCACAGCTCTTTCCACGAGTTGGCAACTGCGGCCTCGTAGAGTATCGGAGGAAGAAACACGAGGAATATCACATCGGGATGGATGCGCAAACGGGGCATGCCGGGGACGAAACTCAGGGCTATGCCGCCCAAAACAAGCATCACGGGATAGGCCACCTTGATGCGATGGCTAACCATCAGCAGCAAACAGATGGCTACAATCAGCAGAATAGATACGATAAGTTGGTGTTCAATCATATTGAGTTGACGAGTTGATGAATTGATGAGTTGACGTCGAAGTCATATAGACTTTTAAAATCTCTACAAATTGAGAGGAGTTTATTATCTTTGTACTGTAAAAACCAAGATAAACACTCCTCTCATGTACGAAGTACCAGACAAAGAAACAATAAAATCTGAGATCTTGCCATATTTGTCGGTGGAAAATGCGGTTATGTTACAAAAAGTGACCTGGTGGAGGTCATTCAGTGCATTCTCTACAAGTTGAAAACGGGCTGTCAGTGGCACATGCTTACCCCAATAGTTCTCCGCTTGATGGGAATTATTTAGGCGGTTTTGTATTTTAGCGTGATAAAGTCTACTAAAGTAAGAAGGAATTTATACCCATTATTACACGTGTAGTTTTAATTTCATTTTGCTGTCACATTTAACATTTCGTGTAATCCTACTGTTACATAATAAGTTAACTAATGAATTAGGGTGACAG
>ERZ1674166.120-NODE-120-length-12824-cov-7.983241_pt1 | contig 12824 bp, 8 predicted proteins | sample MGYA00581293_ERZ1674166 | MGnify/ENA primary metagenome ERZ1674166 (study PRJEB41354, sample SAMEA4873350) | human saliva metagenome | biome: human-associated habitat [ENVO:00009003]; feature: mouth environment [ENVO:08000002]; material: saliva material... | reverse complement strand
TTTCGCGGAGTGACTGGAGTTCAGACGTGTGCTCTTCCGATCTAGTAATCAATAAAACTAATATCTTTATCTTCAAATTCATACAACTATTTTCTGCAAAAATAACGCAAACGAGAGCAAAGGAAGCTTGCTTCCACTTTGCCGAGTGCAGCATATTTTCTGCAAAGATATAAAACATATTCTATAAATCGGAATTTGAACTTTATTTTTTTAATTCCATTTTGATTGATACGATACAAAACTACCATTTTGTAAAGATAATTCTAAACACACAAAATAAAAGACGCCCAATAAGGGTTCAATTGAGGCTTAATTGACCTCTAACAAAGGCTTAATTGAACCCTTAAAGGGCGTTAGTTAGAAGCTAATTAAGCACCTTTTGTTTTCTGACTTTGTAATCTATTGATTAACTGATAGTTGCAACTATGGTTTTTGATGCTCATTTCTTGAGTTCAAAAGTGCTTTTTATAGAGATATTTGTAAATATATTTCAATCACAAAAATATCTTTTTTTTTAAATAAGTGAGTGTTGTTGTCTAATAATCAAACTGATTTAAAACCAAGTTTAGTACTTATTTCTATAAGAAGAAAGGGGTGAGAGAAGCTCATAAATAGAAACTTCTCTCACCCCCATAGGCTTTTATCTGTATAGAAAAGGAAGACTAAAACTTAGTAAGCGTGGTCGTCCTCTGCAATTTCCTTACGATCAATAGCCTTCTTGTCAATTGCACGCCAAGCATAAACAATGTATGCCAAAACGAATGGAACAAGGAAGCTAACATAGAACATAGCCTTCAATGTGAACTCACTTGAAGAACTGTTCTGAAGTGTCAATGAGCTCTGTAGGTCGGCTGTTGATGGATAGTAAGCTGTGTTGTTCCATCCTGCAATGAGGAAGAGAACCAAAACAACCAATACGACACCAATACCTGCAGGCCAAATACCACGTACATACTCTGGCTTAAGAACAGTCTTAACGATTCCGAAAAGCAAGAGAACAACACCTACAAGCAGAATGATAGCTAATGACCACATTGCTAATAAGTTGTTCAGATACTTCATTGGTTCCATAACGATAACGCCAGCTTCATTTACTGCGTAGCCCTCGCCTACCAATGTTACAATAAGGAAAGGCAAGAAGAACAGTAAGAAAAGAACTGTGTTAACAAGCAACTGCTTGCGAACACGTCCACGGATAATGTCATCGTTCACATTATTATTAATATAGAGTGTACCGAGGATACGTGCAAGGAATACTACAGAAATACCAAAGATAACTACCCAAGGATTGAGCAGTACGTCAAGTCCACGTGAACCATTTGCCCAATGAGAGATAACAGGCTGCATGAAGTCAGTAATGTTACCTTTCTCTACGATGAAGTTAGAACCTGTAAAGAAGGTTGCAACAGCTCCACCTAAGAGCAATGGACCAAGAATACCATTAATAATCAATCCAGTCTGGAAGGTACGAACACCAAAGAGGTTACCTGCCTTATTCTGGAATTCATAGCTAATAGCTTGAATAATAAATGTGAAGAGAATCAATACCCACACCCAATAAGCACCACCAAAACTGGTACTATAGAACAATGGGAAAGAAGCAAAGAATGCTCCACCGAATGTTACGAGTGTTGTAAAGGTGAACTCCCACTTACGACCTGTTGAATTAATGAGCATACGGCGCTCTTCTTCTGTCTTACCCAATTGGAAAATCATTGAGTTTGCACCCTGCACGAACAGCAGGAAGACAAGTAGCGCACCTAAAAGTGAGATGATGAACCACCAGTAGTGTTGCAGAAAATCGTATGTCATAGTTCTGGTCCTTTCTTAATTTGCTTACACATAATACTAACTTCAACTGTCAACATTGCAGTAAAGAGAACAAGGAAGAGGAAGAAGGTGAATGCGATACCACCACTTGAGAGGTCGCTCACTGCTGCCCATGTAGGAAGCATATCCTGGATTGTCCATGGCTGGCGGCCAAATTCGGCAACAAGCCATCCACACTCACTTGCAATAAAAGCTAATGGGATGAGTGCAATACCTACTCTCTGTAACCAACGTGGACGAGTAATATCTTTCTTGTAAACAATAAACAATATCACTGCAAAGATAAGGATGAAGAAACATCCAAGGCCTACCATAATGCGGAATGACCAGAAGTTAACAGGAATGAATGGTACAACCTGCTTAGCATCCTTAATATATCCATAGCCAAAGTACTTCATATCCTTTTCAAGAACTTTGAGATTAGACTCTTTGTCCTTTCCTGCACGATAGTCTTTAAGTGCTTGGATGGCATTACGACCACGTTCCTGCTTCTCCTTCAACGATGGTTCCATTGTGCCGTCAGCCTTCTTATAACCACGGATAATATCCTTTACACCAGGAACATAACCATGAGCATCCTTTGTTGCAAGGATAGAAAGCATGTTAGGTACAGCTATTCGCATAGGAGGTTCAGACTGGTTCATGTAATCAGGCTGCTCAAATGGGTTCACCCAAGCAACTGCTGTCAAACTCTGATCAGTACCTCCTTCATAGAGAGCTTCCATGGCTGCAAGCTTCATTGGCTGTGATTGTGCTACCATATAAGCAGAGCTGTGACCTGTAGAACCAGCTAAAAGAGAAGCTACAAGACCAACAGCAGCACCTACCTTAATACTCTCCTTTGCAAGCTCAATGTGACGCTTACGAAGCAGATACCAGCAGCTTACACCAACTGTGAATGCTGCGCCCAATATCCAAGAAGAAGTAATGGTATGTGTGAACTTGTCAATTGCAAATGGACTCAGTGCAACATCGAGGAATGAGGTCATCTCATTACGCATCGTATCAGGATTGAATGTACAACCGATAGGATACTGCATCCACGCATTAGCCACGAGAATCCACCATGCTGAGAGCGTTGCTCCCAATCCAGTGAGCCATGTTGATGCAAGGTGGAAGCCCGCTGAAACCTTGTTCCAACCGAAGAACATCACTGCAACAAATGTTGACTCCATAAAGAAAGCCAAGATTCCTTCGATGGCAAGTGGTGCACCAAAGATGTCACCAACGAACCAAGAATAGTTGCTCCAATTAGTTCCAAACTCGAACTCAAGGATGATACCAGTAGCAACACCCATGGCAAAGTTAATACCAAACAATCGCTGCCAAAAGCGAGTTGCAGTACGCCAGAACTCCTTTCGGGTGCGATAATAACAAGTCTCCATGATTCCCATTACGACAGCTAAGCCCAGTGTCAAGGGAACGAAAAGCCAGTGATAGATGGCTGTCAGTGCAAACTGTGCACGTGACCAGTCAACAGTACCTGGATCAATGGCTAAAAGTAGGTTTTCCATTGTTTGTTGTTATTTATTAAAATGTTATGAATTGAATATATTGCTATCGGTTATAATTGATGATAATAACTGAAGTTCGTTACCTTTTCATCAATTGTTGCTCAATGAATTCGCCCTCTTTCCCTTTTTCCGCATTCGCTTTTAGAAAGTTTGGAAAGAAGAAAATCTTTAACACAAGGAACATAATAGCCAACTTAACTATTATCACTGTCCAAAGTGTTTTACCCAATGTCATGTGCCGAAACCCGTCATAATAGAGGTCAAACGCACGATAAAAGAAATTGTTTTTGTTCACTGTATGAAATGTTTTCGTACTTGTATTTTATACAAACCTATCCTGCAAAGTTAAACATTTATTTCCAAAGTTGTTCTATATTTCCCTAAAAATAGGCATATTTTTGTATTTTAATGATTATCAGCCTACCTTTCCTTGTTAATCAATATAAAAAAGCTACTTTTGCAAAAGATATTTTTTAGAGGCATTTAACAATGAAAAAGTTATTCACCATAGCAATGTTATTGGGTGTCACCTTGGGCATTCATGCACAGGAGGTATACTCTCTGCAGAAGTGTCGTGAGCTGGCTTTACAAAACAATCGTCAGCTAAAGGTCTCGCGTATGACAGTAGATGTGGCAGAAAACACACGTAAGGCAGCTAAGACAAAGTATCTGCCACGTGTTGACGCACTTGCTGGTTATCAACACTTTTCACGAGAGATTTCACTTCTCAGCGATGATCAGAAGAATGCATTTAGCAATCTTGGAACAAATACCTTTGGGCAGTTAGGTGGTCAGATCGGACAGAACTTGACCTCTTTAGCACAACAAGGTATCCTCAGTCCACAGATGGCTCAGCAACTTGGTCAGCTCTTTAGCAATGTTGCGACACCACTCACTCAGGTCGGAAACAATATCGGACAAAGTATCAATGACGCATTCCGTTCAAACACAAAGAACGTCTATGCCGGTGGTATAGTTGTCAATCAACCTATTTATATGGGTGGTGCTATCAAAGCAGCTAACGATATGGCAGCTATTGGTGAGCAGGTTGCACAGAACAATATCAGCCTTAAACGACAGTTAGTCCTCTATGGAGTTGATAATGCGTATTGGCTTGCTATCTCCTTAAAGAAGAAAGAAGCGTTAGCAATTCGCTATCGTGATTTAGCTCAAAAGCTCAATGAGGATGTTAAGAAAATGATACGCGAGGGTGTAGCTACTCGAGCTGATGGATTGAAGGTTGAGGTAGTTGTTAATACAGCTGACATGCAAATTGCTCGTATTCAAAGTGGTGTATCATTGGCTAAGATGGCATTGTGCGAACTTTGTGGTCTTGAATTGAATGGTGATATACCTCTGTCTGATGAAGGTGATGCCGACCTCCCTCCTACTCCATTAACGCAGTTTGACAACTATACAGTCTCTTCTTCAGATACAACAGGGCTTAACGAAGCTCGTCCAGAGCTACGTCTCTTAAAGAATGCTGTTGATTTGAGCATACAGAATACCAAACTTATTCGTTCACTTTATATGCCTCATGTACTTCTTACTGCTGGCTATTCCGTATCAAATCCGAATCTCTTTAATGGTTTTCAGAAACGTTTTACGGACTTATGGAACATTGGAATAACAGTTCAAGTACCAGTATGGAATTGGGGAGAAAACAAATATAAGGTACGCGCAAGTAAGACCGCTACGACTATAGCACAGTTAGAAATGGATGACGTACGTAAGAAGATTGACTTGGAGATAGAGCAGAACAGACTCCGTCTTAAAGATGCAAACAAGCAACTTGCTACCTCTCAGAAGAATATGGCTGCTGCAGAAGAGAACCTTCGTTGTGCCAACGTAGGCTTCAAAGAGGGTGTTATGACGGTTACAGAAGTTATGGCTGCTCAGACTGCTTGGCAGACTTCACGCATGGCAATCATTGATGCAGAAATCAGCGTAAAGTTAGCACAAACAGGATTGCAAAAGGCTCTTGGCGGTTTATAATACAAGTTTGAACTTTGAGACTTGCGTTTCATGGAGTATTAGAAAATCACCAACTCATATCTTAAAGGTTCATATTGCAAGAATAAAATACTTAATACATAAAAATCAAACCTCAAAAATATGTCAGCAAAATCACAACATAATAACATACTTTTAGCCGTAATAGGCTTTGTTTCTGTAGTAGTTATCGTGGCTGTTATTGGTTATTTCACCATTGACCGCACAGAAGAAACCATACAAGGAGAAGTAGAAGTAAGTGAATATCGTGTAGCTTGTAAGTTCCCAGGCCGTATCACAGACATTAAAGTGAAAGAAGGCGACTTTGTTCACAAGGGAGACGTCCTTGCTACATTGGCTATCCCTGAAGCAAGTACACAAGAGAAAGTGGCTGAAGCTGCGGCTGGTGCAACAGATGCTTTGAGTGCTTTGGCAGAAGGTCCTACACGTCGTGAGACTGTAGAAAGTGCTTATCAAATTTATCAGCAGGCTATTGCAGCAAATGATATTGCCGAAAAGACCTACGGTCGTATGCAACGATTGTACGACGAAGGAGTGATGAGTGCACAGAAACGTGATGAAGCTATGGCAGCATACGAAGCAACAAAGGCTGGTGTACAAGTTGCTAAATCGCAGTGGGAACTTGCTAAGAATGGTGCCCAGCGTGAGACTAAAGAGGCTGCAAGAAAGCAAGCGCAGGCTGCTCGTTCTGCAGTTGATGTTGTTCGTTCAGTCTTGAAAGAAACCGTACAACGTGCAACAGCAGATGGAGAGGTTGAAACAATCTATCCAAAGGTAGGCGAACTTGTCGGCTTAGGTAGTCCGATTATGAGTATCTCAATGGTTGATGATATTTGGGGAACATTTAATGTTCGTGAGGATCAACTCAAGGACATGAAGGTTGGCACAGTTCTAAAAGCCTTTGTTCCAGCTCTTGATAAGAATATTGAACTGCGTGTAACCTCCTTAAAGGATAAAGGTTCTTACGCTGTGTGGAAGGCTACTAAGACCAATGGACAGTATGATCTAAAGACATTCCAAGTTAAGGCAAAACCAACAAAGAAGGTTGAAGGTTTAAAGCCTGGTATGTCGTTAATACTAAAGAAGTAGGACCTCCCCCAGCCCCTCCAAAGGAGGGGAGTTGCCTAACGGGATGTTAGTTCTCTAATAATGGCAAAAGCAAAACTCTCTTAGCACCTTCCATAGATGTGCTGATGGTAAACACATGTGGTGCTGATGGCTAACACCAATGGTGCTAAGGCTTAACACTAAAGACAGAGGGGCTTGCTTTACTACTAAGCTATTAAGAATTCATTATTTAAAGACCATCTAACAAAGACATTTAAAGGTAGTTTTCCTCACATAATATCCTTTTATAGAGGGAGTTGAGGAGGCTTTTTAATCATAATGAAGAAGTTACTCTTATACATAAGAAGGATTGTTAGTCTCTCTGCTCGTGAAGTCGGATTGATGATACATAACCCCATCTACATCTGTTGTATGGTGGTTTTTCCTCTTGTTATCATCTTTTTCTTTACATCTCTGATGAGTACTGGGCAGCCAGAGAAACTCCCGTGTGGTGTTGTCGACAACGATAACACTTCTGTTACACGTGCTATGATTCGTCAGTTGGATGGTTTTCAAAGTACTCGTGTCGCAGGACATTACAACAATGTATCTGAAGCACGTAAAGCCATACAGCGCAATGAGATATATGGTTTCCTCTATATCCCAGAAGGAACAACGGCTAAGCTTGTTTCCCAGCGGCAGCCAGAGGTTTCTTTCTATTATAGTAATGTGACACTCGTTTCGGGAGGTATGATTTTCAAAGATCTCAAGACTGTAACTACTCTTAGTTCTGCAGCTGTTGGTGCAGCTAAGTTGCAGATGCTTGGAAAGACGCCTGATGAGATTAAAACAATCATTCAGCCAATAGGTCTCGACGTACACATGGTTGGTAATCCTTGGATGAACTATAATGTTTATTTAAGTAGTATTATGATTCCCGGTATTCTGGTGCTATTCATGTTTCTTATTACCGCCTACTCTATCGGTACAGAACTAAAGTTTGGTAGAGCTAATGAGTGGATGTCTATGGCTGGAAATAATATTTTTTTAGCACTTACAGGTAAACTATTACCACAGACACTCATCTTCTTAACCATATTCTTAGGATACGAATGGTATGTCTATGGTTATCTAAACTTTCCACACCCCGGTGGACTGGGTATGATTATCTTCCTTGCCATACTTACTGTACTGTCATCTCAGGGATTCGGTGTTTTTGTCTTTGGATTGATGCCTTCTCTGCGAATGTCAATGAGTATATGTTCTCTTTGGGCTGTGGTAGGCTTCTCTGCCTGTGGTGCAACCTTCCCACTATTTGCTATGGACGGTATGATTGAAGCCTTGGCACAGATTATACCATTGCGCCATTACTATATGATTTATCAAATCTGTATCTTTAATGGTTATCCTTTGATAAATGCGTGGGTAAATGTCATAGCACTGGTAGCTTTTGCTTCACTGCCAATCTTTGTGATTAGAAATATTAAACGAGCAATGGTTGAATATGTGTATATACCTTAAAGATATGCAAGTGTCATCCACTAACGGTCATAAAGGATGAGTTTATGCGCAGAATTTTATCAAAGGAAAAGTTCCATAAAGAGTTATATTTATGTGTATTACTCATCTCTGATTAAATAATCTCTCAAAGAAGAGGGTTTAACAAACTGTCAATTATGTCAGATACAAAGAATACAATGAAGTCTATTAACAAAAAGAAAGCAAGCTCAGGACCACTGAGTTTTCTATCTTCTCTTTGTTATATATGGTGGTTGGAAACGAAGAGTACGATTAAAGACGAAGGAGTATTAATATTCTTTCTTGTTGTACCTTTGGCTTACCCACTGCTTTACTCATGGATATATAATAATGAGGTGGTGCGTGAAGTTCCTGTCGCTATTGTCGATTTATCTCACTCTTCATCTTCACGTGAGTTTATTCAAGACTTTGATGCGTCACCTGATGTACGTGCTGCCTACTATTGTAATAACCTGCAGGAGGCTGATGCATTGGTAGGGAAACAGGCTGTACATGGTGTACTCTACTTTCCAAGTGACTTTGAACGTACTTTGCACCGTGGTGAAAAGGCTCATGTGGGTGTGTATTGTGACATGAGTCTGATGCTTACCTATAAGGCTATCTATCAGACTGCATTGGCAGTATCAATGGAAATGGGTACTGACATAAAGAAAGAACATTCTCTATCGTTTACAGAAAGAGATGAAGAGGTTAGCACCGAACCAATGATAGTAGATGCAGAGCCTATCTTTAATACAACGGGAGGTTATGGTAATGCTATTCTTCCTGGTGTATTGATTCTTATACTACAGCAAACATTACTTCTCGGAATTGGCTTATCAGCAGGTACAGCACGTGAAAACAACCGTTTTCAAGACCTTGTCCCTATTGGTAAGCACTACAATGGAATTATGAAGATAGTACTTGGCAAGTCCTCTTGCTATTTCATGATTTATTGTGTTATGGCAGCATACGTAACAATGGCTGTACCCCATTTGTTTAACTTCACTATGCTTGCACGTCCTGCTGACCTCTTTTGGCTTCTTTTACCATATCTGTTAGCGGTTATCTTCTTCGGTATGACCATCTCATGTCTTGTGCGCTATCGTGAGAATGTGATGCTTTTAGTGGTGTTCACGTCTATTCCATTCCTCTTCCTTACGGGTGCATCATGGCCACAGACCAGTATTCCTGGTGGCTGGCAGGGTGTTAGTTGGCTTATTCCTTCTACCTTTGGCGTTCGTGGATACCTACGAATAGCCTCTATGGGTGCGACCATTGATGATGTATTGCCAGAAGTTCGTGCTTTATGGATACAAGCAGCTGTATATTTTGTTACAACCTGCTTTGTCTATAGATTCCAGATTATCAATGCTCGTAAACATGCTATCTCACACTATCAGATGATTCAAGATAGAATTAAGACTGCTCGTGAGAAGAAGTCTAAGGAATAATAAACATTCTAAGAAAAGGTTTTAGCATACAATGCTCTTAATTGATATAACAGAAAAGTAGAACCCTTTACAGCAGAAAGAAAAACCTGCCTTGTAAATATTTTTCACCAGCTCTGTTCTTATCAAGGCTTAATTGGCTTTGAAAAGACGCCCTTTTAGCTTGCAAAAGGTGCCCTTTTGAGGTCTTACTAACGCCCTTTTGAAAGCCAATTAAGCACCTTTTCTCATGCTTCTGTGTAACGCCTTAATAACAAGATAGTTACAAAGGCAAATAAAATAGTACTTTTTTACCTGATTTCCATAAAGAGATTAAGGAATAATGTAAAATAAATTCAAACACTGGCTATTCTAAAAAGTAAGTGTTTATAGTCCAATTTGAATTGAATAAGACAAATGGGAATATAAGTTTATACGTCTATTAGGTATATCTACATTAGATTATAAACTTGTATTCCCATAACTAATATATCCTTTTATATCGCTCTTACAAGTGGAAGTATTCTTTCTTCTTTTCGTTAAATGCAATCTTTAAGTAAATCAGATGAGAGAGACTTACTTTGATGTATCTCTATGTAACACACTTCCGCTTGCTTGATGCGTAGCAAGAACGAGCACTTCGGCAATCTGAACATGGGCAGGAGCGGAAGCAGCATAGAACACAACCTCAGCTATATCGGCACCAGTGAGAGGCTTAACACCTTCATATACTTTTTCTGCACGAGAATCATTGCCATGGAAACGTACGTTAGAGAAGTGGGTCTCTACCAATCCAGGCTTTACGTTCGTCACACGTACAGAGGTATGTGCAAGGTCAATACGGAGTCCGTCGGTAATAGTCTTTACTGCAGCTTTCGTTCCACAATAAACATTACCACCTGCATAGGCTGCATCGCCAGCCACAGAACCGATATTAATAACATGTCCACTATCACGTTTTACCATTCTTGGAACAACAAGGCGTGTCATGGTTAAGAGTCCTTTGATATTGGTATCAATCATCGTTTCCCAATCTTCAAAGCTACCTTCGTATTCAGGTTCTAAGCCAAGAGCCAAACCAGCATTGTTAATTAAGACATCAATCTGCTGCCATTCAAGTGGTAGGCTATTGATAGCTGCAGTTGCTGCATTACGATTTCGTACATCAAAAGCAAGTGCTAACACTCTCACTCCTTCTGCTTCGAGTTCTTTCTTTAGGTTAGCAAGAAGTTGTGCTCTACGCCCAGTAATGATAACATCATACCCTCCTTGCGCAAACTTACGTGCACAGGCTTCGCCAATTCCACTGGTAGCACCAGTAATTAATACTATTTTTCTCATATTATGACTAAGTTATTATTGAAAGACAATATAGTTTAATACAGACTAATAGAAAGGAGAACTTGCTCCCCTACCAGTTTCTTCTCTAATAGTTAGTATCTACAAAATGCTACTATTATTTATTCGACACCGCCACACCTATTAATATCAACGCACTTCCAACATAGGCTATGGCTGTCATTGGCTCGTTGAGGAAGATAGCACTGGTTGCTACTGTGGTGATAGGGTTTAGATATAGATAGTTCGATGATGTCATGGCACCAATCTTCGCAATGACTAATGTCCACAGAACAAAGCAAAGGAAAGACGCTACAAGACCAAGGAACAATAGGTTTAAGATTACTTTCGGTGTAAGAAGCATGGAGGTAGTTGCCGTCCATGGGTCAAAAAGAAAGGCTGGCAATACCGTTACAAGTCCGTAGAAGAAAATCTTACGTGTTATAAAAACAGCCGAATAACTGTTTGATATCTTCTTCATTAGTAAGGAATAAACAGCCCAACATAGTGATGCCAACAACGTGAGGAGGTCGCCCCAAGGATTCAGATGTAGGACAAAACTACCATTGAAGATAACGATAGCAACACCCATCAAGGCTATCAACGAACCGAGAATCAATGACCAACTTGCTTTAATACTCTTCACAAAGGTAATACCAAGTAGCACAGTAAGCAGTGGTGCAGTACAAACAATGAAACTAACGTTATTGACATAGGTAAGTCCCACGGCATAGTTTTCTGCGAGGAAGAACACCGAACCTCCCGTTATACCTAATAAAACCATAATTAATTCATCACGCCATGTACGAGAAAAAAGCTGACGTGGCGAGATAAACCATATACAAATATAGGCAATAACAAAGCGTAGGAAAAAAATTTCCAATGGTGTTAACCCACTGTTATAAAGCACCTTTGTGTTTACAAAGGTAGTGCCCCATACGGCGACAATAGTAATGGCAAGAAGATGCCATAGTATGTTTTTATTCTTGATGTTCGGCATATTTCCTAAGAGGATTAGGTAAGGTTTTACCCTTTGTGATAAGAATTATTACGGAAGTAATGATAAGTACACAACCAATAATAATAGATGTTGTGAGTGGTTCGCCCATTAGTGTGATACCAATAGTCATTGCAGTGAGAGGCTCAAAGGCTCCTAAGATAGCAACACTGGCAGAATCAATCAAGGTGAGTGAACGAACCAACGTAACGTTACTAATAGTGGTTGGAATCAAACCCAGTAGTATCAATGAAAGGAAAGAATCTGCATTCGTAATTCGTTGTACACCTCCTGTCGTAAATGTTGCATAAAGAATGAGTAGCAACATTGCCATAAAAAAGATGTAGAAATTAACCTTCAACGCCGGCAACTTACGAATACGCATATGAGGGAAAAGTACCATATAGATAGCATACAGCAGTCCTGAAGACATGGCAAGTGTAACACCCCACATCGACTTAATACCGTCTGTATGCCCTATTCCACCAAGAAAAGCCACACCAGCAATAGCAAGTAAAATAGCTAAGGATATGCGAATTGTAAGTTTTTCGTTAAAGAAAAGAATGAGAAGAATCTCCGTCCATACCGGATAAGAGAATAGAAGGGTGGTAGCTATACCACCAGGCATATATTCGTAACTACTGAAAAGGCATACAGCCGACACAGCATACAGAATCGAAAGGAATGTGATACGGAGTCCATCTCCCCATCGTATATGTAGATTTTGCTTACGCCATAAGAGGATCGCCATCATAAAAAGACAACCGAAGGCGAAACGATAGATTAAAACTGACGGCAATAACATTCCCGATTCCATTACAGGAATGGAGAAAAGCGGGATAGTACCGAACGTAATTGCAGAAAGGCTGGCATAGCCATAACCCTTTATAGTGGAAGAATTATTCACGATTTATATGTGTGTTGATTAACGCTAATATAAGTGCAAAATTACATATTTTTCTGCAATATATGTACCGAAAGCTTCTATAAAAAGGTCAAGAATAGGGAATAATGACTATACCATGAGGTATGGCAACAATAAATAGCTTTTACTTTGGCTAACTATTGCAAGGCATTTAGCACCCAACACCATTGGTGCTTACCATCAACACCACATGTGCGGGGCATAAACTCCTT
>ERZ1674166.117-NODE-117-length-12924-cov-6.251379_pt1 | contig 12924 bp, 13 predicted proteins | sample MGYA00581293_ERZ1674166 | MGnify/ENA primary metagenome ERZ1674166 (study PRJEB41354, sample SAMEA4873350) | human saliva metagenome | biome: human-associated habitat [ENVO:00009003]; feature: mouth environment [ENVO:08000002]; material: saliva material... | reverse complement strand
CCTAACCTATCCGCGAAGGCTGAACCTATCCGCAAGCGCCTAACCTATCCGCGAGTGGTAGGCCTGTCAGCTGCCGCCACGCATACTCGTTCCTGCGCAGCTGGGCCCGATAGGTGGCAGTGTGGGCGGCCTGCCTGGGCTACCACCTGTGGGGTTAACCTGCGCATGAAGGGGCCCAAGCGGCCACCTGTCCGGCCGATGGTGCCACCCCTGGGGCCAATGAGGCCACCCCTGAACTGAGCACATTCGTCCGCCGCTCCTGGGACTGACCACCGACCCACACGTGATGTCCTATAACACTGAGCGCCTGTTTCCTCAAGTGGCGTGAGCGCGCCGTGGACGCACGGAGGGCCCGACACCGTGAGGTGTCGGGCCCAACCCTGTGTAGGCTGCGGTCAGCGGGCGCGGCGCGCCAGGCGATCGACGTCGAGGAGCGTCACGGCGCGACCCTCCAGGCGGATCCAACCGCGCGACACGAAGTCGGCGAGCGACTTGTTGACGGTCTCGCGAGAAGCGCCGACCAGCTGGGCCAGCTCTTCCTGCGTGAGGTCGTGGGGCACGTGGACGCCCTTGTCGGTCGCAGTGCCGAAGCGGTCTGCAAGGTCCAGGAGGGCCTTGGCGACGCGGCCGGGGACGTCGGAGAACACGAGGTCAGAGAGGGACTCGTTGGTGCGGCGCAGGCGCTGCGCAAGGGCGCGCAGCATGTGCTTGGCCAGCGTGGGGTTGGTGTCGAGCACATGCATGAGATCCTCGTGCTCGAGGTAGAGGAGGGACGCCGGAGACACGGCGGTTGCGGTGGTCGAGCGCGGACCCGGATCGAAGAGCGTGAGCTCACCGATGATCTCGCCGGGGCCGAGGACGGCGAGCAGAGACTCGCGGCCGTCGCTCGACGTGTGACCGAGCTTGACCTTACCCTCGGTCACGATGTAAAGGCGATCGCCGAGATCACCTTCGTCGAAGAGGGTCTCTCCGCGGCGCAGGGTCGTGTGACCCATCTTCTGCTGGAGGGACACCTGTTGTGCATCATCAAGGCCACCGAACAGCGGCACCTGGCTGATGAAGTTGCCGTCACCGATCATGGTGCGGAGCTCCTTCCGCTCGTGCCCGATTGCTCGGGCGTTCCGATTGAGGCTGCGCGGCGAGTCCCATGCGTTAGACCGATCACTAGGGGGTACCGCGTATCACACCATTATGCCCTATCTATCAGATGAAACATGTTTCATTCTGGGATTTGTGTGAGCTGTCTAATGAAAAACAAGCTAAATTGCGTGCGCTGCGACGTGCTCAGCCAGGGCGTCGGCGACTGTGGAGGGTGCTTCCTCGGCCAGAAAGTGCCCGGCCTCGCGAATGACAATCTGCGTCAGGGGTGCGTCGACAAACTGCGCGTCAGCTGCGTGATCGAGGGTGGACCACGCTCCGTCGTCGCGGCCGACAAGAGAGAGGACGGGGACCTGCACCGGCTCAGCCAGGGTGCGGCGCAGTTCCCGGGACAGCGATCGGGTGGCGGTCAGCCCACGCAGCGCAGTGTGCGCGGCGAAAGGACGCCGCAGCGCTGCGCGATAGGGGCCAGACTGGGAAACAAGAGCGTCCACGGACCCGGGCGAGGCCCACGCGCGGAACACGGTCGTCACGAGCGAGCCGGAACGCAGGGCACGTTCCCTGCCCGTCGGCAGGGCGAGGCGACCCTGGAGGACGCGCCCGCCCGCCCAGGGGACGCGTCCGATGACGGGCTGCGTGCCCAGGGGGTGGGGTGCCGACAGGACGGCGACCGAGCGAAGTTCGAGCGGCGCTAAAGCGCCAATCATCCACGCGACACTCCCGCCCACGCCAAGCCCGGCCACCGAGAAAGAGGCAACGCCGAGCGCGCGCACAACGCCAATCACGTCGAGAGCCATCTGTTGCAGATCGCAGTCTCCGCGCGTCAGGTCTGAGGTGCCAAAGCCTCGTAAATCGAGGGCGAACACGCGCGACGTCGACTCAGCCAAGAGGGGCAAAACCTCGCGCCAGGACCACCAGTGCTCGGGGAAACCGTGCAGCAAGACCAGGGCATGGTCCATGCCCTGGCCCATGTCTGCGACGTGGAATGCAGCTCCGCCAGCGCTCACGTGCCGGTGGGTCCACGGACCCTCGAGCTCGATCGCGCTGGCGGGGATGAGGGTGTTCACTTGCGCTTCAGATCCTTCGCGGCCTTCTTACGCGCGCCCTTGGAGTAGAAAGCGCCCGCCGGGTTGATGGCCTCGATGGAGGTGCGCAGCGCCTCCTCTGCGCGGCCCTTGCGGCGCGCGGAGTGGGACACGTAGCCCAGGCCCATCAGGACGATGGCCAGCAGCGCGAAGCGGCCGGAGTAGCCGGAGGCCTGCAGGTGGTGTGCGAGGTTCGAGCCGAAGGAGCTGGTGTTGGCCAGGACCGTGAGGGGATCCAGCAGGGTCGAGGCCGTGATGCCGGGAGTAAGAACCCACGGCAGGCCCGCGAGCAGCGTGATGACGCCCATGAACCACGCGCCCAGCGAGGAGCGTCGCGCCGTGGCGCACAGGATCACGGTGATGACGATCGCGCCGAGGAGCTCGCCGAGCGCCAGGATCGAGGCGACGCCCGTGAACATGGGGGCGGCCTCGGACAGCGTCATACGCGAGCCCGCGTCGGCAGCCAGGTACCAGCCGACCGGGACGAGGATGAGGAACAGGAGGAACGACAGGAAGTGGGCGCCCCCGCGTGAGGGCATCTCGGTGATCTCGGGCGTGGCGCTAAACAGCTCGTCGTCCAGCCGGGAAGCGGGTGCCTTGTCGCCGCGGTCGCGGCCCTGGCTGGCGATCGCGGCCAGGGTGGCGGCGTCGCGATCATCCTCGTCGGTGCCCAGCACAGAGCGGCGCTGGGGACGCTCCTCCTCGGCCAGCGCCGACGCGCCAGCCGCGGCGGCAGCTCCAGCCGCGGCAAGGCCGACCGCGGCCGCAGCGCCATCGCCGGACTCGGTCTGTGCGCTCGCCTCGTCCTGCTCGTCGAAGGAGTACGAGGGCGTGGTGGCCATGCGCTCAGCCAGGCGTGTGGACAGCTTGCGCGTGGGCACGTCGGTGTAGGCGGACTCCTCCGCATCCTTGTAGTTGGGCAGCTTCTTGGTGGGCACGTCAACAGTGGAGGAGGCCTGCGCCTCGTCCACGGCCTCCTGCGCGCTCTCGGCGGCGCGCGCTTCCTGCGCGGCAGGGCTCAGCGCGGGGATGGAGGGAGAGAAGGGCTCGTCGTCGCCGAAAATCATGGAACGGCGCGAGGGCAGCGAGGGGGCGACCTCGGCGGCAGCGCCACCGACCGCGGAAGCGCGCTCGTCGCCGTGGGACGAGGCCTCGGCGGAGTGCTCGGGGGCGTCCTCGATGGGGGCGGGTTCCTCGGCGACAACGGGTGCCGCTGCCTGCGGCTCAACGCGTTCCTCGCGCGCCGAGTCCAGGTTCAGGCCAAGGGCTGCCGCTGCCTGGGCGGGCGTCATGATGGGGGAGCGCACGGGCTCGGACGAGGAGAACTCCTCCTCGGCGACGGGCGCCTCGTCGGCAGGCTCCTCGATGACGCGAGCCTTGGCGGTGGGAACGTCCACCTGCGAGGGCTCCGCGACGGCGCTCTCCTCGGCGGCTGCCTCAACCGCGCTTTCCTCAACCGCGCTTTCCTCAACCGCGGGCGCCTCCACCTCCGAAGGCTCCTCGGCGACCGGCTCAGCGTCGGCCTCATGCTCGGAGACAGCGTCCGCCTGGGGGGCCTCAACGGACGCATCCACAGGCTCAACCTCGGAAGCGGAAGCGAAGTCGGCCTCGTCGGAGGGAACGCTCGGCGCGGAGACGACGGGCAGCTCGCCCGTGGAAATCTTGTCCTCGATCGTGGGCTTGAGCGGCGCGGCGCCAGGGACGCGGCCCGTCAAACCGCCGATCGCCACCGACTCGATCTCGCCGGTGTTGATGGGCTCGCTGGCCTCACCGATGATCGCCGCTGCGTCGGAACCGTCACCGGGCAGCTCAATCTCTTCGCCGGTCAGGACCACGTTGTCGCGGGCATCCTTCTCGTTGCCGCGGTGGACGTCAAACTCGTTCTCGGACATGCTTCCTCCTTATTTCTGCCCACATATTACGTTTTAAGCGCCCCTGCGCGCGCATTAGACCGCGGCAGGCCCCTCAATGTGAGTCGAATCCTCGACCGAATCGAGTCGGCGCACCGCGCGCAGCCGCGCCCACAGGATGCCCAGCGACGCGCACCCGGTCGCCATACCCAGGGCCGCCAGCATCGGCGAGGCCAGCGCCACCTTCGTCAGGATCGACGAACCCGGAACAATCACGTTCCCGGTCAGCGACTCCCACACGGGAAGAATCACATAGCTGGGCAGCACCAGGATCAGCCACGTCGCCAGCTGCGCGCCCGTAATCGACCATCGGGCGCTGACCACCAGAACGGCCAAGGCCACGCCTGCCGACAATGCCAATCCGTGGCCCATCCCGTGCCTCACCAGGACGCCCTCAAGCCCGAGCGCGGCCACGTTCGTCGTATCCGAGGGGGATGCCGCGATGATCAGCACCGCGACGGCGAGCGCCGCAGGGACCGCTATCGTCGTGCCGAAAGCGTGGCGGTGTACCCGCGCGAGCGGCATGCGTGTCGTCTGACCGGCGCGTACGCGCACCGACTTAATCGTCAGCGCGCACGCGCCCAGCATCAGCGACAGGCACACCGGATACAGGCCCCACACGACGCCAGCGAACATGTCGTCGGGCTCGACCGAGGACTTCATGAGGAAGGGGATGCGTGCGACACCCAGGAACTGTGTCGCACCAACGACGAGCGACCACGCGAAGGTGACGACCATGCCCACGCTGGACTCCTCGCAGTTCAGCGCGATCAGCGCCAGGAGAAGGGAAGCCAGCGCCAGGCCGATGAGGCCTTCGACCGAGGCCAGGGGCTGCCCGACGGCTGCGAGCGCCTGCACGTCCACCATCGAGGAGCCCAGGAACACCAGGGCAATGGGGGCGAAAACGAACGCGAAGAGGCCCGAGCGCAGGCGCGCGGAGAAGTTTCGATGCTGCAAAAGCGTCATGCCCCTAGTGTAGAGGTGTGAGTATCGAAGCCCTCATCGACCCCGCGCCCTCCGTGTTGCGCGCCGCCGCCGTGCGCCCCGATGTCGCCGCCGCCATGGACGAGGCCCACGCCGCCCTCGCGGATCTGCGCTTCGCCGAGGGCCTGCGCCGAGGCTGGGAGGAAGCCCGCGCCGAGGCTGCAGTCCGAGAGGCCGCCGCCCTGTCCATCGTGGAGGGCGCGCGCACCACCGTCGACGACGTGCGTGCCCTGTCCATGGCTGACGCGGGTGGAGCGGCCTCGGATCCGGGGGCCGCGCTCGCGCTGGGGATATGGCGCTCCCAGTGGAATCTCGCCTCGCGCTTCCCGGCCCTCAACACGCGCTCCCCGGGCGGGCCTCGCGTGGCCCCCACGCCCCTGCCCGCCCTCATCGCGGGACTGCATAGGGACACGTGTTCGGGGTTGGTCGCCGCCGGCCTCGTTGAGCCTCGCGCGCTCGCCGTGCCCACCGACCCCGCCGCGCTGGCGCCCGCGCTCGACTACGCGCGCTGCGACGCACCCGCCCTGGCCGTCGCCGCCGCGCTCACCGCCCACTTCCGATTCCGGCGCGTCTTCGCCCCGGCCTCGTCCGTCGTCGGCGCGGGGCTGGCCCGGTGGATCCTGGTCACGCGGGGCGTGGACCCGACCGGCGTGTGCGTGCCCGGCGCCTACGACGCGCTCGACCCGGCGCGCGCGGGGCGTGCCCTGGCCGGGTGGGTCAGCGCCGACGAGGCCGGCCTGGCCCGGTGGATCACCCACTACTGCGCGGGGATCGTCTACGGCGCCCAGGTCGGGCGCGACGTCGCCCGCCACGTGCAGGCGGGTAGGCTCTCGTAGGGGCGATTAGCGGCGCAGCAGCGCGCAGGCCGCCGCCCCCACGGCCACCCCGGCCATGAACGGCACGGCGACCTTCGCGGGCGTGGGCACCCGGCGCGGCAGCACCCGAACAGTGGACAGGAACGTCAGGGTCGGCCAGCCCTCGCGCTCGGCCATCTCGCGCAGGGCGCGGTCCGGGTTGACCGCGTACGGGTGCCCGACCAGGCGCAACAGCGGCGCGTCTGAGACCGAATCCGAATACGCCGAGCACTCCGACAGGTCCCAGCCGCGAGCGCGGGCCAGGGCCTCGCAGGCGTTCGCCTTGCCCTGCGCCTGGTTGAAGTGCGTGACCTCGCCCGTGAAGCACCCGTCCTCGTCCGTGGCGGCTTTGGAAGCCAGGACCTCGTCCGCGCCGAGCATCTTGGCGATCGGGCGCACCACCTGCTCCACCGATGCCGACGCGATGACGACGACGTCGCCGATGCTCTTGTGGTAGGCGATGCGGCGCAGGGCCTGCGCGTAACAGACCGGTTCGATCGTGCGTTCGAGCGCGTCCTCGACGGTCGCCTCCAGGAACGCCGCGTTCCAGCCGCGGGCCATGCGGCCCATGGCCTCGGCCATTTGTTCCATGCGTGACTCGTCCGCGCCCGACAGGAGGTACGGCAGCTGCACGAGGAAGGAGGTGATCGCGGTGCGGCGATTCATGAGGCCCGCCTCGATGAAGGGGCCCGACAGCGCCACGTTCGACGAGGTATCCAGGACCGTCTTGTCCAAGTCAAAAAATGCCGCGCGTACCATTTGTTTACTCCAGCGTCGGGATTATCCACAGGGCCCGCCATCGGACCGCTCTATGCACAGGGTGGCATTTCGTGTCGGCGTTGTCCACAGGGGCGCGCGTGCCGGTGGACGCTCGCGCGTGTGGCGGTGCACCGTTGAGGGATGAACGCAATCGTCGAATGTGTCCGCGGCCCGGTCGCCCTCGTGGGCCTGACCTCTGCCGATCTGTCCTACGCCCGCGATGCCCTCACGCTGGCGGGCGCGCGTGCGTGCTCCGAGCCCTCGCGCGCTGCCCTGGTGCTCGCCGCTCCGGGCGCGCCCGTCCCCGCGCTGGTTCCGTGCGTGCGCGTCGGCGAGGGCGGACAGGTGAGCTTGCCCGGGGACACCGCCTTGCTCGTCTCTCTTATCGCCGAGGCCTCCTGGCGTTCCTCCCGATCCGGTCCCGTCTGGATGGTGGCCGGGATCGCCGGGGGAGTGGGGGTTACGTCGCTCGTGCGCCTGCTCGCCAGGAGCGGCGCGCGGCGTCCGTGGTGGGGGCGCGTCGCTGGGTGGCTCGGGCGAGTGTTGCCGGTGACGAGGCCTGGGCCGGGTCGGTCGCTGTCCGACGACAGAGGGAGCGGTGCTGAGGACAGCTGCGGTGCGCGACGAGATTCTCTTGCGGATGACGTCCCCGTCGTCATCGATGCCTCCGGGTCCGTGCCGGGCTTTGCCGGGTCCGGCGATCACGACCTGCCGGGCGTGCGGTGGGCGGATCTGGAGGCGAGCGAGGACTCCTACCTGCCCTCCCTGCGCGACCACCTGCCCGTCATCGGCGGCGTGCGGGCACTTGTCGGGGACTGTCGCGGGGGAGCCAGCGCCGATGACCCGCGCGTGGCGAGCGCGTGCCGTTCGATTGGGGCCCCGCTTATCGTCGACGCCGGCCGGTGGGATGCCCGGGCCGCTCGCCTCGCCGAGGTGATACGCGCCGACGCCATCATCCTCCTGACCCACGGTGACATCGAGGGGGCTGCATCTGTCGCCGCGTCCCTGGCGATCACTCCCGCCCCCGTCCCCGCGCTCACGGCCGTGGTCGGGGATCGAGCGCGGCGCAGCCCCGGCCTCGTCGAGTGCGCTCCCGCGCCCATCCTGCACGCGCCCACCCGCAGGGGGCGAGACCTGCGCGCGCTACTGCGAGCCCTACACGCGTGCGGGTCTGCGAGCGCGAGCGGACGGGTCAACGCCTCCTTCGATGAGCCCGAGGGCCCCTACTGGCTGCGTGCGCTGTAGGCCTCCCATGCGTGACGCCCATCGGTTCTTGGCGCGTGGCGACCCGCCCGCCCGCGCCGTCTCGCGCGCCGCCCGGCCCGGCTGCGGGGCCTCCGAAGCCGCGCGCACCCTGGACGACCTGAGGGCCAGGACGCGCGGCATGAACCCCGCCCTGGCCTCGGTCATAGAGGCGCCCGGAGTCACCGACGTCCTTATTAATGCGGGCCAGGCGTGGGTCGACCGCGGCGGGGGCCTGGCGCGCGTCGACGTCGGCATCCGCGGCGAGGCCGACGCCCGGCGCGCGGCGATCCGCATGGCCAGCGCGTGCGGGGTGCGCCTGGACGACGCGAGCCCCATCGCCGACGGAACGCTGCCCGGCGGTGTGCGCCTGCACGCGGTCCTCGCGCCCGTGTCCGGCTCGGGCACCCTCATCTCCCTGCGCGTGCTGGGCACCCGCCGCCTGGGCGTCGCCGACCTCGAGGCGCGCGGCACCCTGCCCGGCCCGGTCGGCCCCCTCCTGCGAGGCCTCGTCGCCGCGCGCGCGAACGTCCTCATCTCCGGGGCCACCGGCAGCGGCAAAACGACCCTTCTCAGTGCCGCGCTCTCGCTTGTGGGGGCGGATGAGCGGATCGTGTGCATCGAGGAAGTCCCCGAGATCGCGCCCGCCCACCCGCACTGCGTCCACCTCGTCGAACGCAAACCCAACATCGAGGGCCGAGGCGCCATCACCCTGCCCGACCTCGTGCGAGCGGCCATGCGCATGCGCCCCGACCGGCTCGTCCTGGGCGAATGCCGCGGCCCCGAAGTGCGAGACGTCCTCACCGCCCTCAATACCGGGCATGACGGCGGCTGGGCCACCCTGCACGCCAACAGCGCGGCGGACGTGCCCGCCCGGCTCGCGGCACTCGGCGCGCTCGCGGGCATGAGCGAGGCGGCGCTCGCCGCCCAGGCCTGCGCCGCCCTCGACTCCGTCCTGCACATGCGACGATCCCCGTCAGGACAGCGCTGGGTCTGTGAAGTCGGCGTCCTCACCAAGGACCGCGGCCCCCTGGAGTGCGCGCCCGCGCTTCGCGTCACCTCCGATGGGCGCGTCATCAAGCACGAGGCCTGGGCCGGCCTCGCCGAACGGGCGGGGCTATGAGGTGGGTGTGGCTTGCGTCGGCGGGGATCCCCGCCGGGGACGGCGCGCGGCGGCCATGCCTGCTTGCCGCGCGTGTCCTTCCACCATCGTGGGGCGAGTGGGTAGCTGGCGGTCCAGTCGGTGAGGGCCTCGCACCGGTTAACCTCGCCGCAGGAGCAGGGAGCCACCGCCTGCTCTGCGTCCTTGTCGCCGTCGCGCTCGCGGTTAGTGCGGCGCGGATTGCGGCAGGAATCCTCGCACGGCTCCTGCGCGCACGCCGGGAACGCCGCGTCGTGCGCGCCTGGGCGGGCTCCCGCGGGGCTCCTGTTCGGGCTTCTGTTCGGGCTTCTGGGCGGGCTCCCGAGTGTGCTCCCGAACGCGCTTCCGGTGAGGCTTCCGGTCGGGTTTCCGGTCGGGCTTCCAGTCGGGCTTCTGGGCGGGCTTCCGGTCGGGCTTCCGGTCGGGGCGGGACGTCGCCGCGCCCCCGCGCTCGCTTCGCTGCTCTTTCGCGCTGTGCCGTCCTTTCGCGCTGTGCCTCCTCCACTCGCCGAGGCGAGGCTGCCCACCACCGAGGACGCGCACAGGGACCTCCCTCAACGCGCGAACTCGCCCTCCTGGCCGCCGAGGTCTCCACGCGACTGCGCGCCGGCGCCCCGGCCTCGTCCGCGTGGGAGCGAGCCCTGGAACGCATCGGGGTGGGCAGCGCGGTCGGGACCGACGACGTTTATCCGCGCGCCCTCGACGAGTGGGCACGCGAGCCGCCGCGGTGGCGCTCCCTCCTGACGCGCGCTCGCAGCCCGGACGCGGCAGCCGCCCGGGCCAGCGCCGCCTCGGTGGTCGTCGCCTGCCGATTCAGCCACGGCCTCGGCGCGCCCCTGGCCGACGTCCTCGACGCGATCGGGGACGCGATCGACGACTCCCAGGACGTCGAGGAGGCCCGCCGCGTCGCCTCCGCCGGGCCGCTCATGTCCGCGCGCGTGCTCGCGGGGCTGCCCCTTGTGGGTGTCACGGCCGCGCTGGCGCTCGGAGCCTCGCCGTGGGGCTTCTACACGAGCGGCACACCGGGGGTTGTCTGCGCGAGCCTCGGCGTTCTCGCGTGGGTGGCGGGCGTCGCCTCGTGCCGACGCATTCTCGCCCGATGCCGCAACGCGGATGCGGGCGGCGGCGACACGGACGCGGCGCTGGCGTGCGACCTGATCGCCTCGGCCCTCGCGTGTGGGGCCTCGATTCCCCGAGCCCTGGACGCCCTCGCCGACGCCTGCGCGCAGGAACCCCTCGCGTGGACCGCCTCCTCCCTGCGCCTGGGGGCGACGTGGGAGCAGGCGTGGGAGGAGGCGCCCGCGTGGGCCGAGCCGCTCCGTGACGCCCTCGAGGCCTCGTGGACCGCCGGCACCGCGCCCGAAGGAATGCTCGCGCGCTGCGCTTCGTGGGAGCGACGCGCGCGCCTGGTCGACGCGAAGACACGCGCTGAAGAACTCTCCGTGCGCCTGGTTGGCCCGCTCGGCGCGTTCTTCCTGCCCGCATTCCTCCTCCTCGGTATCGCGCCCCTCCTGGCGCACCTCATGGGCACCGTCGCAGGGTAGGCGGCGTCGCGCGGGACATGCCGTCGTGGGGACGATCGCGAGGTGGGGGTGATGCGCGTCGGGGCCCTGACGCCACGATACCGGGGTGCTGAGGTTCCGCGGCGGCGACCGCACAATCGGGGTGATGGTGGAGGTGGTGCAACGCTGGGGTGATGCTCGTCGGGGCATCGCAGACCTGGTCACTCGATATCCACAGGGGCGCGCTCAATCCCACTTATCCACAGCCCCTCCTCGTGTCGCGCCGCTATCCACAGGGGAACAAATCCACCTGGAGCGCGGCTACGCGAGGCGCGCACACTGGCCCTGCGCGCACCCCGCGCGCACGACGAAAGGACAGATCAATGACGATTATCGAACGCATCGACTGCGCCGCGACCAGGGCGCAGCTCGCCGCGATGGGGACCCTGCGCGAGGCCGCCCAACGCCTCCAGGCGGCCAAGGACGACCCCTCCTCGGGCGACCCCGAGGAAGGCGCAACCACCGTCGAATACGCGATCGGCACCATCGCGGCCGCCGGATTCGCCGGGCTGCTCATCGTGATCCTCAAATCGGACGCGGTGCGCTCAACCCTCGAATCCGTTATTCAGGAAGCGCTCAACACCCGATGAGACGCGACGAAGCCGGATACGTGACCGTCGAGCACGCCGTGTGTTTCGCCGCAGTCACCCTCGTCGTCGGCGTTATCGCCGCAGCCGCCCAGGCAGGCCTGACGGGATCCTCCCTGTGCCAAGCCGTACGCGAAGGTGCCCGCGCCGCCTCGATCGGGGAAGGGAATCCGCAGGAGGCAGCCACGGCCTCGTACCCCCAAGGCTCCTATACGGTCGCGCGCGGAGACGGGCTCGTGACCGTCACCGGAACCGCCCCCTACCGCGGCGCCGCCGGGTGGATCGGGGGACAGGCGCGCTGTGCGGTCACGACCATCGACGAGGCGGACCTGCCGTGAGACGGTCGGGCGAGGCTCCCGCGAGGATGGGTGAGGAAGGGTCCGGGACGGTCAACAGCGTCGGGCTCATAGCCTTGGCGCTCACCCTCGCGATTCTCCTTGCGGGAGTCGGCGGCGCTCGCACCGCGTCGGTGCGGCTTCAAGCCGTCGCGGACCTGGCGGCGTTGGCCGGGGCCGAGCGCTCCGCGACCGCTCCCTGGGAGGATGTTGGCTCGCGCCCCTGCGAGGCCGCCAGCGAGGTCGCGGCCGCGAATGGGGTGAGCGTCGAGTCCTGCGAAGTGCTCGGAACCGACTGCCGCGTCGTCGTCAGTGGGTCCGCGACCGTCATGGGAGTGTCGCTCGAGATACGCGCGCGAGCGCGCGCCGGAACCGAGGAATGAAAAACTCACAGGAAACTATCAGGTTCGTTCAATGCTTCCCACAGGTGGGCGCTCTACATTAGTAGTCATCAAGCTAAAGGAATCGCTTACAGGAGCGATCCGGGAAAGGGAATGCATCGGGAGACTTGCACTGTGTTGATGGGATGCTCGAAGGGGTCAGCCGTGAGGCTGGCCCCTTCGAGTTTGTTGTGTGCGCAGACGGGGCGCGCATGGGCCGGCGGGTACGCGCGTGGGCCGGACTGTGCGCGCGGGCCGGTGGCTGGGCGCGTGGGCCCTTTTACTGGTAGTGGTAACCCCTTCCTGCGCAGCTGGGCCCTATTGGTGGCAGTGTGGGCGGCCTGCCTGGACTACCACCAGTGGGGTTAACCTGCGCAGTAAAGGGGCCCAGGCATCCATCTGTCCGGGAATGTGCGCGTGGGCCAGTGGACGACGGGGTGCGCCTGTCCCTGGCGCTGGAGGTCCGGGAATGTGCGCGCGGGCCAGTGGCTGGGCGCGTGGGCCCTTTTACTGATAGTGGTAACCCCTTCCTGCGCAGCTGGGCCCTATTGGTGGCAGTGTGGGCGGCCTGCCTGGACTACCACCAGTGGGGTTAACCTGCGCAGTAAAGGGGCCCAGGCATCCACCTGTTCGCTCGATCCTGCCATCCCTGTGGCCAATGCTGCCGCCCCTGCGTCGATCGCCTTCGCAAGTCGCCGCGGTTGAGCTTGTTACCCGCGCATGCGGATAGGAAACGAGCACGCGGATAGCTTATGAACATGCGGATAGCTTCATAACCTATCCGCGAAGGCGCAACCTATCCGCGAGCGGCGAGCCTGCCAGCCGCCGCGGTTGAGCTTGTTACCCGCGCATACGGATAAGAAGCGAGCATGCGGATAGCTTATGAGCATGCGGATAGCTTCATAACCTATCCGCGAGTGGCACGCCTGTCCGCCGCCGCGACGCTCATCCGTTGTGCTGTCGATCGGGCTGGGTGGCTGGCGCCCG
>ERZ1674166.115-NODE-115-length-13066-cov-10.581508_pt1 | contig 13066 bp, 13 predicted proteins | sample MGYA00581293_ERZ1674166 | MGnify/ENA primary metagenome ERZ1674166 (study PRJEB41354, sample SAMEA4873350) | human saliva metagenome | biome: human-associated habitat [ENVO:00009003]; feature: mouth environment [ENVO:08000002]; material: saliva material... | reverse complement strand
AATTCGCAACTTACTTACTCTTGCATAAACAAAGGCGCAAAGATAAAGTATTCTTTGCGCCTTTCTGACTGCTAATATAGCCTATCTAAAAGAGAGGATATATTCCTCTTATAAACCATTCGCCTCTTCCTGAGCACGTTTACGCTGATCGAGCAACTGGAAGTCTTTCTTCTGCAGAACGAAATCTGTACCGAGGTATTTCTCCTTCACAATCTTATTGGCTGCCAACTCTTCTGGAGTACCCTTGAAGAGGATACGTCCCTCAAAAAGAAGATAGGCGCGATCGGTAATATTCAACGTCTCATGTACATTGTGATCGGTAATAAGAATACCAATATTACGGAACTTCAAACGCCAAACAATGTGCTGAATATCTTCAACGGCAATAGGGTCTACGCCTGCAAAAGGCTCATCAAGCATGATAAACTTTGGGTCAATAGCCAAACAACGAGCAATCTCACAACGACGACGCTCACCACCAGAAAGTCGGTCTCCAAGATTCTTACGTACCTTCTCCAATCGGAATTCGCGAATCAGACTCTCCATCTTATCAATGCGCTCCTGCTTTGACAGCTTTGTCATCTCCAAGACACTCATAATATTATCTTCCACACTCATCTTACGGAAGACACTCGCCTCCTGTGGAAGATAGCCAATACCTGCACGAGCACGCTTATAAACAGGGAAGTTGGTAATTTCCTGATCGTCAATATATACATGTCCCTCATTAGGAACCACCAATCCCGTCGTCATATAAAACGATGTAGTCTTTCCCGCACCATTTGGTCCGAGCAGTCCCACAATCTCACCCTGCTTCACATTGATGCTCACACCATTGGCAACAGTACGCTTTCCGTATCGCTTCACCAGTTTATCTGTACGAAGAATACTTCCCTCGCCTTCTGGGCGCACAACAATATTATCTGATTCTGACATAGTTTTCTCTTTTAAGCTATCGCTGCAAAATTACGAAATAAAAAGCAGATAGCAATCATAAAGACGTGAAAAGAAACAAAAGAACAATACAGATAAATGTATAGCTACGTGTGTACGCTTCTATTAAAAGACATTCTCACGAAGGTTCTCTGCCCTGTTTACTTGGTGGCTATTCCCTATTCTTCGCCAGAAGTATATCTTAACAGCTCCTGCTCGAATGCCGTCGTCCACACTTCATTACTAAGTGCTGCCGACATTGAATTAAGGGCTTGACACTGCTCTCGCGAGATAGTCCTGCGTTCGTAATGAAATGCCCATGGGGCTAACATAAGAAGTCGCCCTTCACAACAAGCATCAAAGTACTGCCCAGGCGGTTTATAGAGAGGCGGAAAACCGTTTTCCAGCAAGACTATAAGCGGGAGTTTCTCCTCCAATGCAGCACGTGCTATTTCTTTTTCTCCAGCCGATATACAGGGGCTAACAAGTACTCCTCCCTCTCGTCCTCGTGCAAAGAAGTATTCCTTTTGCAAGGCTATAAGGTGCAGATTCTCTGGTGTCTTATTATTATGACAACGCACCTGCAGTCTTATTGGGTGCTCCAGTAACCACTGATTTCCTATAGCAGAGAAAGTTCTTTCACCCACCTTCAAACTATTCACGACACGAAAGAGTTGCGGATTATCCCGCTTCATCGCCAGCCGTCGTGGGTTATCAGCAATATATCTGAACATATTCTCCAGCTGTCCCTTCCCCCTTAGCACGCTGTCATGATAGCCCAGCGCAAAGAGCATGCCATGCTCTGGGTGCTTACAGCCTCGCTGTTTCGCCCCTTCTCCGCAGCCAGCCAGCCTCTGCCTTCCTATTCTGTCCTCCTGTTCCTGCTTCTGAGGCATTGCCTCAGAACTCCCCAACACCAACCGCCGATACGCCCGATTATAGCCTACCTTGAACCCATTAATAACCTTCCCCAGGTGTACAGCCATCTCATGCGTCACAAAGAGCATGCCGTGTATATGATCCGGCATAACCTGAAAGGCAAGCACACTCACCTCTGGATAATGCTTAGTAGTCTCTCTCCAACAACGCTCAACCTCACTCCCCCAGCTCTGTTGGCTCAACATAGGCGGATGCTACAGCTGCTGTCCTTCGCATAAGCCTCCCCAACAATGGCTGTCTTCCTTCCGTACAGAGCGTTATCATGTAGATACACCGCCCTTGATAGTCATGCCCTTTAAGCCTCCGTAGCAGCGACGCCACACGCTCACGACGCCAACCTACCCCTTCCACATAGCTTGCAGGATTACTTTTCATAGCTTTCAACTCATAGTTTGTCACGCACAAAGATACAAATATAATCCTAAAAGAACTACACAACAGTGGCAAAGATACTATTTACAAAAAGCGAAAGTAGCCTTCATGACTATTAAATAATGTCTTTCTTTTCTCTTTCTGTGATATTTTGGTTAAATTTGCATTTTGAACATCAAATAGAAAGAACATGCTTTTATTCAAATGGCTGACAACATTCGGTAATTATCTTATATTGATGGGACGCTCATTCAGTCGTCCTGAACGAATGAGAATGTTCCTAAAGCGATATGTTAAAGAGATGTCCCAGTTGGGTGTTGACTCAATCGGTATCGTATTACTCATCTCTTTCTTTATTGGAGCAGTTATATGTATACAGATTAAACTTAACGTGCAGAGCCCTTGGATGCCACATTGGGTGTCGGGTTATGTGACGAGAGAGATCATGCTTTTGGAGTTCTCCAGCAGTATCATGTGTCTGATTCTATCAGGTAAGGTTGGGTCAAACATTGCTTCAGAGTTAGGAACCATGCGTGTGACACAGCAGATAGATGCCTTAGAGATTATGGGTATCAACTCTGCCAGCTACCTCATCTTACCAAAGATTATGGGACTCATCACAATCATGCCATTCCTTGTTATCTTCTCTGCAGCAACAGGTATCATTGGAGCATACGCCACAGCCTACCTTGCACATATCATCACACCAGTAGATTTGACTGCTGGCTTGCAACATGATTTCAATCCGTGGTTTATGTGGATGAGTATCATCAAGGGATTCTTCTTTGCCTTTATCATTTCAAGTGTATCGTCTTATATGGGCTACACGGTGAAGGGCGGAAGTGTTGAAGTCGGCAAAGCATCTACTGATGCAGTAGTCTGCTCAAGCGTACTGATTCTCTTCAGTGACGTTTTCCTCACACAGATGTTGAGTTAAACCTCCCCCAACCCCTCCAAAGGAGGGGAGATTAGAGAGAACAAATCAACTCCTGAAAGTTAATACTAACTAATTAATAAGCCCATCTTCCCCCACAAGTAAGCAGATTGGGCTCCCCTCCCTTCGGAGGGGTCGGGGGAGGCTCTATGATTGAAGTAAAACATCTATTCAAATCATTCGGCGACAAGGAAGTGCTGAAGGATATAAACATCGTTTTTGAAGACGGAAAAACAAACCTCATCATCGGACAGAGTGGTGCTGGTAAGACCGTTCTCATGCGTTCGCTCACAGGACTACTTGACCCAACCAAGGGTGAAGTTCTTTATGACGGACGTAACTTTGTCAACATGACAAAGAAAGACCAGATTCTCATGCGTCGTGAGATGGGTATGATTTTCCAAGGTGCTGCCCTCTTTGACTCGCTCACTGTACTGGAAAATGTTCGTTTCCCATTGGATATGTTCTCGGACATGACCGCACAGGAACGTGACAAAAGAGCGATGGAATGTCTTGACCGTGTGAACCTGACAGGAGCTGAACAGAAGTTTCCTGGTGAGATTTCGGGTGGTATGCAAAAGCGTGTAGCTATTGCCCGCGCCATCGTTATGAACCCAAAATATCTTTTCTGCGATGAGCCAAACTCTGGTCTTGACCCTAAGACATCACTGGTCATTGACGAACTTCTGACGAGTATCACGCGAGAGTTCAACATGACTACCATCATCAACACCCATGACATGAACTCTGTGTTGGGTATTGGTGAGAATATCGTCTTCATTGCAGATGGTAGAAAAGAATGGCAAGGCGACAAAGAGACTGTCATCAAATCACAGAACCAGAAACTTAACGACCTCGTCTTTGCTTCTGACCTCTTTAAGAAAGTCAAGAGCATAGAAGAAAACAAGACTACATTATAAGGAAACTCAGCAACTTATCAGTTCTGAAATATACAGAAAAAAGCCCTTATCCTTCCTGCTAAACAGGGGGATAAGGGCTTATCGATTTCTGTTGTTGTCCGATAAAGTCAACCGCAAACCAATCATTTGAGCCTGAACAGGTTTTGTTTTATTGTCGAGCAGATTGTCTGTCTTTGTAACGAAGGCGTATCAGCTACGTAAAGTTAGAAGGACAAGAGGAGACCATACCCAACATAGATAGGGTTTTGAAAAATCATTACATAATTTCGAATAAATCATCTGCAAACAAAGGAAAAACATATGTAAAAAGCAAGTTTACAACCAGCAGTAAATCAATTAGTTACAAAGTCGTGTGAAAAAGGTGCTTAATTGGACTTCAATTAAGCCTTAATTGAGCTTCAATTAACGCCCTTTTGAACCGCAATTAAGCCTTAATTGAAGTGCAAGAGAGCGTAGATTGAAAATGAAGGAAAGAAAAAACAGGACAAAAACGATTCTCCCATAAGACCGACACAGACGCAAAGTCCCACATACTTAGAAAGAATCGGGTTTACAATTCTGTCAACAAAAGCAAATGGAAAGATTACCATTTTCATTCATCATAGTTTGCTTTATTCTTCACATCCACATCATACTCCTCATAAACTTTGTCACATAGTGCTTCAAAACCAGGGAGACTAAAATAATGCCGGCTATCAATATAGTTGCGGAAAGAATCGTTGTAATAGAGCTCGTGCCCAAGGAGAGAAGTATCCTCTCGGTCATACTTCTTACTGAACTTATAGAGATAATAACACAGATAGGCTGCAACCTTATAGCGTTCTTCCTTCGTAAATTCAGTCATCCACATAGGAAGTTTTTGCTCCTCTATATTCAACAGATAGTCTATATAATCATTGAAGAGCCTTATCCACTCCATATTTTCTTCTGTTGCAGGTAGTTTCAAGATGCTTTTTAAAAGTCCTTTTCTGATTTCAACTTTTGCGTGCTTCGCCTTTCTTTTACTGGCTAAAGTATTGTCAAGAATCCAAGGGGCATTAACGTCAGTATATCCTTTCAACATGTTAGCCATTACTAACTTATTTATTTCTTCGTTCTTGTCATATCCATACTCACGCAGCAGGTCTATGAGAAACCCAGCTTCGTTCTTCTTCAACCATTCAAGAGCGTCTTTACTATCATAGAAGATAAAATTGTTTTCGTTGAAAAATATGCTATCATTGAAGTTAAAATAGAGTTTTCCACGTTTTATTACTTTCCTGTGATTTTTACCTATGGCATCATCAGGCAGTCCCTCTATCTTTACCGCACTGTCAATTGTGGGGGAAGTAATGATGTAATTGTAGTTTGGCACATAGACAAGTCTGTTCCAGAAATACTCTTGTTCGCCGAAACTGTCACCACCCATCGACTTTTCCTGCTTAGTCCGTTCTGTTGCACTACCATTCTTAAAGATGTACGTTCTGAAGCCTCTCGTCAATTGAATATCATTACTTTGGTTTACATCAACACCAAAATATTTCAGAATGACTTCTCTGGCCCTCTCGTTATCAACGGGTTTATAGCCCTTGCGACGGATTGCATCATCAATCAGTTCGACAGCAATATCAGTGTATTCCACTTGAGCCTTCTGCGGAAAAGAAAGGATTCCTCCATCCGACACTTTTGTCAAGTCCAGATAATAGGCTCTGATCTGCTTATCATACTGACTTAGCAGGTCTTTCTTGACCGCAACAACCGTATCAGCAGTATTCTCCTGCTGCGGAACCTTACGCTGATTATCACAGCTGCTTCCCAAGACCATGAGCAGCAGCATCAAAAGGAGATACTTGCTTTGTTTCATCTTTTCCATTCTCTACTTCAAGATATCCGTCCGACAATAAGACCCAGCTCAGGCGAAAGAATCTAAGAGTAAACCGACTTTCTATCGCCAGGACTACCCGTAATCTCCATTAGTACAAACAGCCTTAAAGGTAAACATGCCATTATCCACAAAATGCCTATCTCATCATCCACACTCCGTGCTTCTTTAGCATCGGCACAACAACCTGCTCCGTTGTCTTGTCGCCATAATGAAACAGCAGAAAGGCACTGGCTGTACTATCCTTTTCAGAGAAAACAGATGAAGCCAAAGACACAGAATCAATCCCTTCATGCTCCTTCTTCTGCTGCTCAATAAACTGACGGAGGTTTGTTAAGAGTTGGTTTCGATAACTATCAGGCAACTTCTCTGAACGATTCTCACCTCCTAAAAAGGCTTCATACTGGCCTTTCAACAGTTGTTCGTAGTAGAGTTTGGCTGCACGACCAGCCAACTCTCCTTGGTCTACCTCCTTTTTCTTACTGCAAGCCATCAATAAAAATGGCAAAGCAAAAAGAAGGGGAAACATTATTCTCTTCATAGGCATACCTCCTACGACTACTTCTGACGAATGAATATATTAATTGGACAGCCATGCAGGTTCCAGTTCTCACGTATCTTGTTCTCCAAGAAACGACGATACTGCTCCTTAACATACTGTGGTAGGTTCGCATAGAACACGAAAGAAGGAATCTGTGTGTTTGGAAGTTGTGAGCAATACTTAATCTTGATGTACTTACCCTTCACTGACTGTGGTGGCGTTGCCTCAATGATAGGAAGCATCACCTCATTCAACTTCGTTGTACCAATATGCATTGTGCGGTTCTGATATACCTCTTTCGCTGTTTCCAAAACCTTAAAAATACGCTGCTTTGTTAGTGCTGAAGCAAAGATGATTGGGAAGTCAACGAATGGAGCCATACGCTTACGAATAGCATTCTCGAAGGTATCAATAACCTTCTGGTTCTTGTCTTCAACCAAATCCCACTTGTTCACAACAACAACAAGACTCTTGTTATTACGCTGAATAAGCTGGAAGATATTCATATCCTGCGCCTCGATTCCACGTGTTGCATCCAACATAAGAATACAAACATCAGAGTTCTCAATGCTTCGGATAGAACGCATAACGCTATAGAACTCCAAGTCTTCACTCACCTTGTTCTTACGACGAATACCTGCGGTATCAACAAGATAGAAATCAAAACCAAACTTCGTATAGCGAGTATAGATACTATCACGTGTTGTACCAGCAATCTCAGTCACAATATTACGATCCTCACCAATGAAGGCATTGATAATACTTGACTTACCAGCATTAGGACGACCTACAACTGCAAAACGAGGGATATCCTGATCAACTGCCTCCTCTGGTACATCCTTCAAGTTCTCAAGCAGAATATCAAGCAAGTCACCTGTTCCACCACCAGTAGCAGCACTAATACAGATAGGCTCTCCCAAACCGAGTTTATAAAACTCTGCTGCCTGATAATACTCACCACTGTTGTCAACCTTATTCGCAACAAGGAGTACAGGGAGCTTAGTGCGACGAAGAATCAATGCTACATCCTCATCCCAGTCGGTAATACCCGTTTCAGTATCAACAACAAAGAGAACGAGGTCAGCCTCTTCCGTTGCCACAAGCACCTGCTTGCGAATTGCATCTTCAAAAATATCGTCTGATTTAACAACCCATCCACCAGTGTCAACAATAGAAAATTCGCGTCCGTTCCACTGACACTTACCATACTGACGGTCGCGTGTTGTACCAGCAGTATCGCTCACAATCGCATGACGTGTCTGAGTTAATCGATTGAAAAGTGTGGACTTACCTACGTTTGGGCGTCCCACAATAGCTACTAAATTTGCCATTAATATTGGTCTTTTCCCTCCTCATAATTCAGTGCTAACACTGTTGAAAGATTATGAAAAGGCGCCGGATGTGGTCAGGCATCCGATGAATATTTGCCGAGGATGACCATTCCCCAGCCCTCGCATTGTGCGAGAGTGTGCCCTACTAAGCAGTCAGGGCGATTTATTTTCTTATTATCAAGGAAGCTATTAGCTTTGTATTAGCCCAATGAGCCTTATTAGCCTTATTAGCCCAATAAGGCTAATAAAATCTCTCCCCAGCCTATCTCGTTAGGCTCTCCCCTCCCTTCGGAGGGGTTGGGGGAGGCTTCCCTTACTCTGGACTATAGCCAAAGTGTTTCAATTCTTTCTGTGAGTTGCGCCAGTCCTTATCCACTTTCACGAAAGTCTCAAGGAATATCTTCTTATCGAAGAAACGTTCCAAGCTCTTACGTGCTTCGGTAGACACCTTCTTAAGTGCCATACCCTGATGTCCAATAATAATTCCTTTCTGGCTGCTACGTTCCACATAAATGATAGCACTGATGTGAATCTGGCGATCATCTTCCTTGAAACGTTCAATAACAACCTCAACAGAATAAGGGATTTCCTTATCATAATAGCGCAGAATCTTCTCACGAATAATCTCTGATACGAAGAACTTAGCTGGCTTATCTGTCAACTGGTCTTTATCAAAGAATGCCGGACTCTCTGGTAACAGTTCGTGAACACGCTTCAAAAGAATGTCTACGCCAAACTTATTCTTAGCAGAAATAGGGAGTATCTCTGCATTAGGCAACAATCCATGCCACTTTGTTACGAGATTACCAAGTGTCTTCTGGTCGCTCTCATCAATCTTATTAATCAGAAGGATGACAGGAATTGACATCTTAGAAACCTTCTCCAAGAAGTCCATATTCTTCTCTGGATCTTCAACAACGTCTGTTACATAAAGTAAGATATCGGCATCTGCCAAAGCTGACTCAGAGAACTGGAGCATCATCTCCTGCATCTTATAGTTTGGTTTCAGCACACCTGGTGTGTCTGAAAATACTATCTGAGTGTCCTCTGTGTTGACAATTCCCATAATACGATGGCGCGTTGTCTGTGCCTTAAACGTGGCAATACTGAGCTTCTCACCGACGAGTTGATTCATCAGCGTACTCTTTCCGACATTCGGATTACCAACGATATTTACAAATCCAGCTTTATGCATATAATCTATTCACCCACTATTTCCTTCCACAGGAAGGAATGTTTGAAAAGTTCTGTTATAATTATAAGAGGAGAAAGGGGAGGTAGAAAAGTCCTACCATGCCACTCTCCTAATCCCTTAACGAAAAAACGCACCTATCTTATAAGAAAAGAAAGATGCGCTTTTTTATATGATAACTTAAAGTCTTTATTTCTTAACCGCAGCAGCGTCACCGTCATAAGCCCACTTAAAGTAAGATGCGCCATTAACGAAACCTGCACCAAAGCCGGTGAAAATGATATTATCACCCTTCTTCAGCTGTGACTCAAAATCCCAAAGAACAAGTGGCATACAAGCAGCACTGGTATTACCATAACGCTGAATGTTAACCAATACCTTCTCCATTGGAACTCCAATGCGTTTTGCAACAGCCTCGATGATACGAAGATTTGCCTGATGACAAACTACGTAATCAACATCATCTTGGGTCAAGCCATTGCGCTCCAAAAGTGTAGCACAGTCGTCACCCATCGCTGTAACAGCGTAACGGAAGACGGTGCGTCCCTCTTGGTAAGTGTAATGCAAACGATGATCAATTGTAAAGCTTGAAGAAGGACATACAGAACCACCTGCCTTGATATGGAGGAATGGAAGTCCCTTACCGTCTGTGCGATGATAAGAATCAATCATACCAACGCCTTCCTCGGTTGTACCCTCTAACATCACAGCACCTGCACCATCACCGAAAAGTGGACAAGTTGCGCGATCACGATAATCAGTAATAGCTGACATCTTATCAGCACCAATAACAATGATACGCTTGTGACGACCACTTTGGATCATATTGCAGGCAACATCGAGTGCATACATGAAGCCACAACATGCAGCAGCTAAGTCAAATGCGAAGGCATTCTTCAACCCCAGCTTTCCTAATACGATAGAAGCTGTTGAAGGATGCGGATAGTCAGGAGTCGATGTAGCAACAACAACAGCATCAATACTGTCTGGATCAGCACCTGTCTTTGTCATCAGGAGCTTTGCTGCCTTGCGGGCCATATAGGATGTACCGAGTCCCTCTTCGGTGAGGATTCGGCGTTCCTTGATACCTGTACGAGTGGTAATCCACTCATCGTTAGTATCAACCATGCGAGACAATTCCTCATTGTTGAGGACATAGTCTGGCACGTAACCAGCGACACCTGTTATAATCGCATTAATCTTACTCATGCTTACTCAGCTGTTTCCTTTACGACAGCAACCTTACCACGATAGTTACCACAAGTTGGGCAAACTGTGTGATAAACATAATAAGAACCACAGTTAGGGCATAAAGCCAATGTAGGAGCTACTGCCTTATCATGAGTTCTTCTCTTGAGTGTACGAGTCTTTGACTGTCTTCTTTTTGGATGTGCCATAATTCTTTAAACGTTTAATATTTTATTTTTTCAATTTTAATAGAGCTTCCCAGCGCGGATCCATCGCCTGCTCGTCTTCCTCACCGCTTCGGGCGGCAGAATACTCCTCAAGAGCTCGTACCATAGCAGGGTTGCATTTTCCAGGTGCATGCACATGCTTGATAGGGATTGCGAGAGCTATGAATTCGTAGAGGTACCATGCAACATCGAGTATTCCTTCGTCCTCGGCCACCGTCACAAGGTCGTCCTCTTCTGAGTTTTCTTTTCCTAACTTAACTTCGAGACGTTGTGTTGTCTCTATTGGCTGCTCTACTGGGTCGAGACATATATCGCACGGAACCATTACCGTACCTGCCTCATGGAAATCAAGGGTAAAGAAATCATCTCCTGTGCGCACAATACCAAGAGATACATGCACACATCCTTGACTCACTTCAGGAGCGTCAACTGCCTTAAAGTAAGCGTCATCCAGGTCGAACTCAAGGTGATTTACACCTTCTTCCAGACCCTTCAAATCTATTTTAAGGGTTTCTAAGTCCATAATTGGGTTGCAAAGTTACGAATATTTTTCTGATTATAAGCAAATTATAAGTAAAAAAAGTGAGAACATCCATTGTAAGATGATTTATGCTCTATTTCTTCTACATAATATGAAATAGACTCTTGCATTGCACTATCATTAGAAAATTAAGGCATTTTCTTAATGTGTCGAGCATATAAACAACGTTGTTTTCTTCACTCATCTGATGCTCTATTAGTAATAAAATCAGAAATATATGATTATAAAAGCTGAATTATTTTCACGTAAATAAATATTTTTCTTCATGAACGGAAATATTTATTTTCATGAAGAAAAATATTTATTCTCATGAAAAGAAATCCTCCAAATTGATCTTTACGCTTTGCGAAGTTCTATGCGAAAAGTTGTCCCCTTTCCGACTTCCGAACTTTTCACATATATCTTACCATGATGATATTCCTCAACAATACGCTTCGCAAGACTCAAACCTAAACCCCAACCTCGTTCCTTAGTAGTAAAGCCTGGACGAAAAACGTTTCTTATGTCTTTCTTTTTAATACCCTTTCCTGTATCGCTCACCTCTACAATAGCACGCTTATCTGTCTCTTCTAAACGAAGTGTAATACTACCAATCTTTCCTCCCATCGCATCAACAGCATTCTTACACAGGTTCTCGATTACCCACTCAAAGAGTGAGGCATTCATATTAATGATTATATCATCAGCTGGCAACTCCGTCTTCATCTCTATCTTCTTTGATGTACGACGATCCATATAGTCGACAACATGATTGAGAACTTCATTGAGACTGGATGGGACTGGCTCTGGAACGGAACCAATCTTTGAGAAACGATCTGCAATAAGCTGTAAACGTTTCACGTCTTTATCCATCTCTGGCAGGAGTTCATCGTCAGGATATGTTTCCTTCAAAATTGTTGTCCATGCCATAAGAGAGGAGATAGGAGTACCTAACTGGTGTGCCGTTTCCTTACTTAATCCAACCCATACTTTGTTTTGCTCTGCACGCTTTGATGTCAATAAGGCAAAAATAGCTACAATAACAAATAGCATAACAACACCTAATTGTACATAGGGATAAAGCGCAATACGCTTTAACATCAATGAATCATCATAGCATACATCTATATAATCATTATGATTCTTACTCAAAGAGATACGAATCACCTGACCTGAGGCTTTCAGCTGTTGACCCAAAGTAGTAACGTAATTAACGCTATCCTTTGCATTACGCGCTTTAATAATGATGTTACGGTATTCTGTTACAACCCCGTCATTATCCAAAACAACAACAGGTATAGTGTGATTCTCATCTAACACCTTTAAAACAAGACTAAGATCGGTGTTCTCATCCGCAGCACTAAGCGATTTCATTGCTTCCGCCCAAACTTGCATCTTACTCCTTTCCTGCTCTGACAAATCATGTGTCAAAGAGCGAGATACAAGCAAAGAAGCCACAGCAATAAGAATTGCTGCAACCACCAGAAATATCTTTACCTGACGAATTCTATCAGTCCACTGCATATAAAGATATAACGAAACAATAAAAAGATTATTATAAAGTATTAGCCTATATTACTTAATTAGCCTAATAAGCCCTATTCGCCTAATAAGCCCCATTAGCCTTATGAGCCAGCCTTATAAACCCTATTAGCCCTATAAGCCCTATAAGCCTAATAAGCCCAATATAATATCCTATTCTCCTTCCTCTCAACACTTCATCAACACCCAACACCCGTCACCCAACAAAAAAAAGAGCCTTGAAGATTTCTCTTCAGGGCTCTCGTAAAAGGAGGCGGCCACCTACTCTCCCGCATTGCATTGCAGTACCATCGGCGCAAACGGGCTTAACTTCTCTGTTCGGAATGGGAAGAGGTGGGACCCCGCCGCAATAACCACCTGATATTTCTTTCGGATGACTAATTCACAGTTGACAAGTTGACTAGTTATTTGTCTTTATCCTTGTCTTCTTTCTGTCTTCTTATCAGTAGATCCGTTATTAAATAATGTCACGAGAACTAATAACTTGTTAACTCGTTAACTTATCAACTCGTCTACTGACTTGTCAGCCGTATAAGGTGACGTATTTCCACAAGCAAAACATATAG
>ERZ1674166.103-NODE-103-length-13587-cov-6.164647_pt1 | contig 13587 bp, 9 predicted proteins | sample MGYA00581293_ERZ1674166 | MGnify/ENA primary metagenome ERZ1674166 (study PRJEB41354, sample SAMEA4873350) | human saliva metagenome | biome: human-associated habitat [ENVO:00009003]; feature: mouth environment [ENVO:08000002]; material: saliva material... | reverse complement strand
ACCGAGATGTATCTCAAGACCATTCTCGAGTTGGAAGAGGACGGGGTGACGCCCCTGCGCGCCCGCATCGTGGATCGCTTGGGCCATTCGGGGCCGACGGTGTCGCAGACGGTCGCCCGCATGGAGCGTGACGGCCTGCTGCACGTGATGGGGGATCGGCGCCTCGAGCTGACCGAGGAGGGTCGCAGCCGCGCGACCGAGGTGCTGCGCAAGCACCGCCTGGCTGAGCGTCTGCTTCTCGACGTGATTGGCATGGAGTGGGCACAGGTTCACGACGAGGCCTGCCGCTGGGAGCACGTCATGAGCGACGCCGTTGAAGCACGCCTGGTGGAGCTGCTGCACGACCCGAGCGTGGACCCCTACGGTAACCCGCTGCCCGGCGTGGGTGAGAGTGGGCGTCTGCAATCCGCGGAGCTCGCAGTGCGCTCCTTCGAGTCGGGTGCGCTGACCCTGGCGCGTATCGGCGAGCCGATCCAGGCCCAGGCCGATCTGCTGGCTTCCTTCGGTGAGCTGGGACTGCGCCCGGGCGTGCGCGTGGGTCTGTCTGCGCACGGTGACATCGTGCGGGTAGCGGCGCTGGACGAGGTGGTGGAGGTCAGCGGGTATCTGACGATCCCGATGGCACTGGCCGCTCACCTGTTCGTTCGCGGCGACTAAGCGCGACCGTAACGAGGCCGGGGTCCGTGTGGGGTCTCGGCCTTCGTTATGCCCAGAATCGAGGGCATCTCGGATGGTGGAATGAGTGTGATGAGTCGGTGATTGGCTGAGTTTTTCCTGTTGTTGCGCGGCATAAATGTCACGAAATGGTAACGGTCGAGGATTGAGGTGTTATAGGAACGTGACACTGACCGCCTGTGCAGGGTATAGTGAGAACCGGTCATCAGACCAACCGCTCATCCGGCACCCGAAGTGAGACAACGGATGACGCGGAAAAAGCGTCTCACGCGGGGAACCCATCATCGGCTCCTCGTAGCTAGGGGTGAAGCTCGCATGCCGAGCCGGGCCTCCCGCCCGAACCCGACAGCTAACCTCGCAGGGAAACAGGGAGAAAACGAGTGAAGACTTCTAAGCCTGCTCCGCGTCACCGCCTGGCACGCCGCCCCATGACCGCCGCTGTGGTCGAGGGCGTGGCCCCCACGAACGCCGCTCGCCCGATCGCCTTCGCGTCGGCAGCCGGTGTTGCGCTGACCGCGATTGCCGCCGGTGTCGCTAACGCCGCCCCGGCCACCCCCCAGTCCGAGCCGCAGAGCGCGGACCTGAACACCACGACCATTGCGGTCGATGATGTCACCACGGTTGAGGTTCCCGATATCGCATGGACCGCCGAGGATGACGTCGTCGCGTCCGTCACCGCCGAGGCGCCCCCGGCCCCCGAGCCGGAGCCGGCCCCCGCCGCTGCGGCCCCCGCCGCCGCCAACGACAACTCCGAAGGCGCCGCCTCGCGCTCGGAGACCCGCGGCGAGGCCACCTCGACCGACACCTCCGCCCGCCAGGCCGCCGTGAACGCCGCTGGCTCCGACATCGTGTCCGTCGCCCTGGGCCTGACCGGCATCCCCTACGTCTACGGTGGCGAGACCCTCGCTGGCCTGGACTGCTCGGGTCTGGTCAAGTACGCCTACGCGGCCGCTGGCATCAACCTGCCCCACTCCTCCTCCGCTCAGACCGCTGGCGGCACCATCGTGTCCGACCCGCAGCCCGGCGACATCGTGTCCTACCCCGGTCACGTCGCCATCTACATCGGCAACGGCCAGATGGTTGAGGCGACGGTCCCCGGCCGCCTGTCTCAGATCTCGCCGGTGCGCGGTGGCGCCACCTACGTGCGCTACTGAGCAGCGTTAACTCTTCACAATCGCCGCAGCCCTCGGGCTGCGGCGATTGTCTTGTGTGCGACCTCTTGGGCTTTCGCGCAGCGTCAAAATACGGCACAATATAAGTGACTGCCACCACGAGGAGGACATGATGAGTTCTACCGAAGTCATTCTGGTCGGTGTCGATGGCTCGAAGGAGAGCCTTGCCGCCGTCACATGGGCCGCTGATCGCGGCGCGCGCACCGGAGCGCGCATCCATTGCCTGTGCACCTACGCGCTGGCCTCCTACTCTGCCGCCGCCCTCGACGGCGGGTACGCCGTTCTCGACGACGAGGCCCTCAAGGCCGGTGCCGAACAGGTCGTCGAGGAAGCCAAGGCGCTGGCCCGTGAGCGCGGCGCCGCGCACGTGTCCGGTTCGACGGAGCCGGGCGACCCGGCGGGCGTCCTCATCGACTTCTCCGCCGAGGTCGACATGATCGTCGTCGGTTCGCGCGGTGGGGGAGGCTTCGCCGATCGTCTCCTTGGCACCGTCTCCTCGGCCCTGCCCGCGCACGCCAAGTGCCCCGTCGTCGTGGTTCCGCGCCACACCTCGGGCAAGAAGTTCACGCCCGTCGATCGCATCGTCGTGGGCATCGACGGCACGGACCAGCCCTCGTGCGCCCTCAAGCGCGCGATCGACGAGGCCCGCGTGTGGAACGCTCGCGTGACTGCCGTCTCGGCCGTGCCGATCGCCGCTGGCCCTTCCGTCATGGCGTGGACCCCGACGGGCGTTGACCACTCGGCGCTGCTCGCCCAGGTCCGTGAAGGCATGGACGCCGCCATTGACGCTGTCCTGGACGGCGACGACATGCACGTCTCACGTCACGCTCTTGACGGCTCCGCGGCGTCGCTGCTCATCGAGTTCTCCACCGCCGTCGACCTGGTCGTCGTCGGCACGCGCGGCCGCGGCGGCCTGGCCGGGGTCCTCCTCGGATCGACCTCGCAGACCGTGCTCCACCACTCCACCTGCCCCGTCATGGTCGTGCCCTCCGCCCACCTGGGCGAGGGAGCGACCGCCGTCCACACGGAGTGGGAACGCCGCTAAGGTGCCACTGACGAGGCCGGGGCGTCCCTGCGAAGGGACCCCGGCCTCGTCTATGTGCGCAATGTCCCGCGCGAGGACGCGCCTCCCGGGGTGGATGAGGCGGCGACGGCGCGCCCACTTTGCTACAGTGGGCGCGGACAACTTGTCACGCCCTCGTAGCTCAGGGGATAGAGCACCGCTCTCCTAAAGCGGGTGTCGGACGTTCGAATCGTCTCGGGGGCACTGTTGAGGGGTTTTCATGCGCAATGCCGTCGGGTACATTGTGACCATTGTGGCCGCCCTCTGCTGGGGCGCCTCCGGTGTGTCCGCCGACTATCTGATGACCGGCCACGGCATTGAGCTCACCCTCATTAGCTTCTGTCGCATGTTCACTGCCGGTGTGCTCACCATCGCCTCCGCCCTGGCTCGCTCGCGTGGGATCACCCCCGCCCATCGTGAGCTCGTTACGAGCGCGCGTAACTGGCGCACCCTCGTCGTCTACGCCCTCTTCGGCCTCGCCGCCTGTCAAATTAGCTACATGGAGGTCATCCGCGCCTCCAACGCCGGGACCGGCACCGTCCTCCAATACCTCGGCCTCATTCTCATCGTCGTCTGGGTGTGCCTGAGCCACCGCCGCTGGCCGCGCGCCGCCGAGGTCGTCGCCATCGTCCTGGCCCTGTCCGGCACTTTTCTGCTCTCCACGCACGGGTCACTGGATACCCTCGCTCTCACGCCCGTCACGCTCGCCTGGGGAGCCGTCGCCGCCCTCACGCTCGCGACCTACACGCTCCTACCGGCGCGCCTCATCGCAGCCTACGGCGCCGAGCTCGTCGTCGGCTACGGCCTGATCATCGCCGGGGCCGGGGTGGGCCTCGGCGGGCGCGTGTGGCGCTACTCGATTACCTGGACGCCCGACGTTGTACTCGCCATGGTCATCACCGTCGTGCTGGGCACCGCTGTCGCCTTCACCGCCTACCTGTGGGGCGTGGACCGCATCGGACCCGTGCGCGCGTCGCTCGTGGGATGCGTCGAACCCATCGCTGCCACCGGCTTTTCCGCCCTCATCATGGGAAGCTCCTACACGGGTGCCGACATCGTCGGCATGGCCCTCATCATCGGAGCTGTTGTGACCATTTCCCTGGTCGACCTCATCCGGGCGCGCCGCGTCACACAATAAGGGGCTACTGCCGTAGGGTGGAAACGTGGTTCCTAGTATCTTTTCGCGCCGTTCCGCTCCAGAGCCCGAGGTCACCGAGGCCTCGTCCACGTCGACGCACCCGACCACCCTTGTCGGTCAGGCGCGCACCGCGTGGCGCACACGACTCGAGGAGACCATCGCCGCCGACAGCAAGAACCTGCCGACGCTGTCGCTGACCGAGGCCCACCCCGGCGGCCTGGCCCAGCTCTTCACCGAACACCCGGTGCGCCTCAGCCTGCTCATTCGCGAACCCATCGCCCTAGGACGCGCGCTCGGCCGGGCCCGCGCGATCATCGCCCGCTCCGAGGAGCGCTCCGCCGCGCACGGCACCGGGCCCATCCACCTGGCCATTGGAACCGCGTCGTGGCGACACGGGACCGAGATCATCACCGCCCCCGCCCTCCTGCGCCCCGTGCGCCTCGTGCGGCGCGACGACGACGTGCTCATCGCCGTCGGACACGGCGCGCTGCTGGCCCCCGAGCTCGAAAACGCCCTGCGCGGCGCCGGCGTCGACATCGACGGGCGCGACATTCTCGCCCAGGCCACCGGACACCACGGATTCTCCTCCTCCCAGGCCATGAGCGCCCTGCGCCAGGCCTGCGGCGTCCTGGCGCGCTTCGAACTGCGCGACGAGCTGGTCGTCGGCCTCTTCAGTCACCCCGCGGGCCCCCTGTCCGCCAGCCTCGACTCCGACATCGAGGCCCTGGCTGACTCCACGGTCATCCGCGCGCTCGCCGGGGACCAGGATGCGCTGCGCGACCTGACAGGCGATCCCCTGACGCGCAACCCCGGCGACCGTGACCCCTGGGCCGAGAAGGGCGTCGGCGACCTAATCCCAGTCCAGCAGGATGCCGTCGAAGCCGCCTCCGAGGGGCGCTCCGTCCTCATCGACGTTCCCGCCCACAGCGACGACGCCTCCATCGTGGCCGCGATCCTCGCGGACGCCGCCGCGACCGGGCGTTCCGTCCTGCATGTGTCCACCGCGCCCTCGCGCTCGATCGCCGCCTACTCGCGCCTGGCGGACCTGGGCCTGTCCGACGTCGTCGCCAACATTGACGGATACTCCGACGCGAGGCGCTCCCTGGCCGCTCGCGTCAAGGAAGCGATCGACGACATGGCGCCCGTCGTCGACCAGGAGGCCGTCGACGCGATGCGTCAGAGGCTGCGCCATGTGCGCTCCTCCCTGGACTCCTACGCCCGCGCCCTGCACGAGCCCTACGGCCGCTTCGGCGTGTGCGCGGCCGACGCGCTGCGTGCCCTGACAGACCTCACCAGCGGTGACGACGCGCCAACGACGCGCGTGCGCCTGTCTGAGCAGGCCCTCTTCGACATCGCCACGGACCAGGGCGAGAGCGCCCGTGCTCTCCTGCGCGAAGCCCTCGACTCCGGCCGCCTGAGCGCAGGCGCATCCTCCGCCTGGTCCTCGGCGATCCTGACCTCAGACGAGCAGGCCTCCGACGCTCTCGTGCGCGTCAACCGGCTGGCTCAGGCCCTGCCTGAGCTGCGCGTCCACATCTCCGCCGTCGCCGGCGAGGCCGGGATCAAGCCCGCCGCGACGCTGGCCCAGTGGGACCGCCAGCTCGCCATGTTCGACGGCATCGCCGACGTCCTCGACGTCTTCAAGCCCCGCGTCTTCGAGCGCAGCGCCGCCGACATGGTCATCGCGACCGCCCCCAAGCAGTGGCGCAAGGACCACGACATCACCATGAGCCGCGCCGAGCGTACGCGCCTGGTCAAGCAGGCCCAGGACCTCGTGCGCCCCGGCGTGCATGTGCCCGACCTGCACCGTGCCCTCATCCGCGTTCAGGAGCGCCGCGACGCCTGGTGCGCCGTGTGCGGCGACGACTCCTGGCCGATCCTGCCCGCCAAGATCGGAGAAATCTCGGCCTTGACCGACGCCGTGCGCGACGACCTCGACGCCATCGCCCCCGTGTTCGTGGCCGAGGAACCCGACCTGGTCGCCACCCACCTGCAGCGCCTGTCGGCCCTCATCGAGAAGTGGGCGGGCGACACCTCCGCCGCCCGCGACATCCCCGCGCGCCTCGAGATGCGCTCGCGCCTGGCCGTCCACGGCCTCGACAAGCTGGCCCAGGACCTGGCCGACCGCGCCGTGGCCGACAACCAGATCGACACCGAGCTCGACCTGGCCTGGTGGGCCTCCCTGCTGCGCGCCATGCTCGCGGCCCAGCCCGCGCTCGGCGGCATCGACCCCGCCTCCCTCGAGGAACTGACCCGCGAAGGACGCGACCTCGACGAGGCCCAGGTGGCCTCGCTCATCCCGCAGGCCATCACGGGCGTGCGCCGCATTCGCACGAACGCCCTGGCCGCTCGCCCCAGCCAGTACGAGGAGCTGCGCGAACTCCTCGAGGACGGGGCGGCGCCCTCCGACCTCGAGCTACTTATCGCCTACCCGCTCGTACGCCACCTCCTGCCCGTCCTCATGACGGTCCCCGCGATGGTGCCGATGCTGGCGCCCACCGGCCGCACCCTCGACATGGTCGTACTGGACGGCGCCGACGGGCTGCCCCTGGCGGAGCTGGCCCCCATCATTGCGCGCGGCCACCAGCTGGTCGTCATCGACGACCTCGCGGTCGCCTCCGAGCACGGCGCGACACGCACCCTGGCCTCCGTCCTGCCGACCCTGCGCGTCGAGCCCGGCCCGCGCCGCCTCAACGACCAGGTCGCGCTGCTGCTCGCCCGCTACGGCTACGAGCACGCGGGCATCCCCGTGCCGTGGACGGCCGCCAACGCGCCCGTGTCCGCCCGCTGGGTCGAGGCCACCGGCATGCCCGCCCCCGGTGCCCACGCCATCGAATCGACCACGGCCGAAGTGCGTGCCGTCGTCGACGCCGTCATCGAGCACGCCGTGGAATCCCCGGAGCGCTCCCTGGCCGTCGTCGCCATGTCCGACCGTCACGCGCGGCGCATCAAGGAAGCGCTGCACGCCGTGCGCTCCGACGAGCCCGGCCTGGCCTCGTTCTTCGACCCCGCTACCCCCGAACCCTTCGTCGTTGTCGGCCCCACCGAGGCGCTCGGACTCACGCGCGAATCCCTGATCCTTTCCGTCGGCTTCGCGAAGACCCCCCACGGACGCGTCATCCACGACTTCGGCATCCTGTCCACCGAGGAGGGAGCCGACGCCCTGGCCGAGGTGCTGCGCGTCGTGCGCGGCGATCTCACGCTCGTGTCGTCGCTGCATAGCGAAGACATCGACCGCGACCGACTGCACCACGCAGGCTCGCGGATGCTCATGGACCTCCTCGAAATCGCCGAAGGGCACGCGGGCGAAGGCATGGACGCCTGGCCGGTCCTGGCCGGGGAACCCGACCGCCTGCTCGTCGACCTCGCCGACCACCTGTATTCCCGAGGCCTCGAGGTCGTCGCCAACGTCGGCATCCCCGGCGGCATGCGCGTCCCCTTGGCCATCGGACACCCGGCCTCACCCGGACGCCTTCTCCTCGCGGTCCTCACCGACGACGAGGAATACCTGGCCGAACCCAGCCAGCGCGTGCGCGACCGCGCCCGACCCCGCTGGCTCGAAGCCCAGGGCTGGCACGTCTACACCGCCCTGTCCATGGCTCTGTTCATCGACCCGGAAAAGGAATGCTCCGCGATCGTCGACGCAGTCTTGGACGCCCTCGACGAGCTGCAGGTTCACGCCGACGTCCCCGCCGTCGCCGTACCCGAGCGCGTGAGCGACGACGACGCGGACGAGGCCCCTGCCGACGCTCCGACCGCCTCCGACGAGGCTGACGACAGCACCGAATCTGAGGAACGTACCGACCCGGTCGATCCCGAGGAGCGCGCCGATTCCGAGGACCACGCCCCGGCCTCGGCGAACGATCCTGACGAGGCCCCCGCCGCCAAGCCGCGCCCGCCCATGTTGGACGACGGCCTCGACGAGGAATCCAAGCGCCGCAAGAAGGCCGACGAGGACACCACCGGCATGCTCCTGGAGATCAAGCGCAAGGAACGCGCCTCCGAGGAGCACCGTGGGCCCCGACCCGCGATCGCCAAGGGCCTGCCCCTGGCTGCCTACTCCGACGACCAGCTCGACGAGATGGCCACCTGGGTGCGTTCCGACGGCGTGGAGCGCACCGACCTGGAGACCGCCGAAGAGCTGCGCGTGGCCCTGGGCATCACGCGACGCGGCTTCCAGTCCGATGCTGTCTTGGGCAACGTCGTGCGCCGTACCAAGCCCGCGTCCAACGGCGCCGACGCGGACGACGACGAGGGCTACAGCGATGAGTGAGCCCGCTCCGCGCAAGCGCCGCCGCGTCGCGCGCTTCGTGTCCGACGTGGACCGCCGTCTCATCGCCGAGGGCCTGCCGCCCTCCTGGGAAGACCGCGTACGGCCCGAGGACACGCGCCCCGGCTCCATGGCCGACGCCCCCGACCGGGGCGACGGAGCCAACGACGCGCGCCTGCTCGACAACGTGCCCCCGCACGCCCAGGCGCGCGCGTAGGGACGTCCGTGCCGCGAGCCGCTGGCGTCGATCCGATGAATATGCTCCGGTTATGCGGCCCGTGGTGTGTAGGACCCTGCGAGGTGTAGGACCCTGCGAGGTGTAGGACCCTGACATGGTTCCCCAACAATGTCGCACGTAATTCCCCCCGGACTATTTCAAATTTTGAAGTCGCATCGTTGGAATCATGCGGTTTGTTGGGGTACTCAGAAAAGTAAGGGTACCCAAATTACGTGCGAGATTTGTGGGGCGCGGCAGTGTGCAGCGGCGCATCGCAGCGCTGCGGTGCGGCAGTGTGCTGCGTTGAGGCGTGCTGAGGCGCATTGCAGCGTTGAGGGTACGACACGTCGGCGTGTGGATACAAAAAGGCGGCGGGGCCGATGTGTATCGGCCCCGCCGCTATCCCCAGAGGGGGCAAGGATCAGGCGCGGTCGCCCCTGGCGAGAGCGTCGCGGATCTCGGTGAGGAGCTTGACCTCGTCGGAGACCTCCTTGGGGGCCGCATCCTCGGACTTCTTCATGCGCTTGGCCAGGTAGTTCATGGGCAGCACGAGGAAGAAGTAGAGCGCGAATGCCATGATCAGGAAGTTGATGACAGCGGTCAGCAGAACACCGAACGTAATGTCGGTGCCATGGAACGTGACGATGAAGGCCTTCGAGAAGTCCGGCTTGCCGACGGCGGCAGCGATGAGAGGGTTGATAACGCCGTTAACGAGGGCGTCGACGATGTTCTTGAAGGCACCACCGATGATGACACCGACGGCCAGCTCGATGACGTTGCCGCGAGTGATGAATTCCTTGAAGCCCTTAAGCATGGGATCTCCTGTCGTGAAGGGTGTCGGCTTTGCCGACAAGACTGGATCGCCGAGAGGATCGGCGCGGCGGGCCGGAGCCGCCGGGGCCTGACGCCACGCGGGCGCGCTGTTACCACGGAGAACATTAGGGGGACTTTGGTCTGAAAGATAGTATTTAGGGAGTAATGTTCGTCGCACTTTCTGTAATTTGGTCAAAGATTGCTGAAATTGAGCCGAAAAGTAATCTCTGAGAGCTGCGTGACAAACGAGTGTCAAGTACGTCGCCGGTCGTTGTAAGGGGCTGTCTTAGCGGTCCTGGACCCATATCGTGCGCGTGGGCGTCATGATCGCGTCGATCGGCACGTCGTGGCCCTCGCGGGGGATCGTTCCCGGCGCGAGCACCTCGTCGTCAAAGACGACGGCGATCACCGGCGTCGAAGGCGTGCGGTGGGGGAGCGTGCGGTCGTACCACCCTCCGCCCTGGCCTATGCGTGTCCCGTCCGGGCTTGCCGCCAGCGCCGGGACAAGAATCAGATCCGCTTTCTTGAGCATATCCGCGCCGAGCGCAGGACCGGGCGGCTGAGCGGGAGGCCGCCCTGGCATCACCAACGCCTGCCCAGCCTCCCACAAGCCCCAGCGCGGTCCCGGCAGGGCTGCCCCGGCCTCGTCGACGAGGATTGGAAGAAGCGCGCGAGGGAACAGGTCCAGCGTGAGGGAGAGATCTGGCTCTAGGGGAGTGGAGACGAAGAGCGCGGGCAGGGTGACTCCGCCCATTGACGAGGCCAGGGCGCGTACCTGGGAGGCGATTCCTGCCGCCTCGGCGCGGTGGTGTACGAAGGTGTGCGCTTGGTTAGTTTTGGAGGGGGGCGTGATGGTGTCGGTCGCGGCGGCAGCGCGGCGAGCCCTGCGGCGAGCGCGAATCTCCGCGCGGAGAGTTGTTTTTGTGGCCATCGTCTCCCTTTCGGGCGGTTTCTTCGCTACCCTTGCAGTATGTCAGATAAAAATCAGCCCGTCGTGCACGCCGTTGTCCCCTCGGCCGGTCGCGGAACCCGCTTCCTGCCCATCACCAAGTCGGTCCCCAAGGAGATGCTCCCCGTCGTCGACCGCCCCTCGATCGAGTACATCGTTCGCGAGGCTACCGACGCTGGCATCGAGGATGTCCTGTTTGTCACCCGCGCGGGTAAGCAGGCCATCGAAGACTACTTCGACGCCGAACCCGGCCTCGAGGCCGACCTGGAGAAGGCCGGTAAGGAAAAGGCCCTCGAGTATGTGAACGAATACAAGAAGTACGCACGCGTCCACTCCGTGCGCCAGGGGCACCACCTGGGCCTGGGCCACGCGATCCTTCAGGCCAAGTCCCACGTGGGCGACGCCCCCTTCGCGGTCCTGCTGCCCGACGACCTCATGGAGCCCGGCTCGCAGCTGCTGCGCAAGATGATCCAGGTGCGAGGTGCCCTGGGCGGCACCGTCGTCGCCCTGCTGAAGGTCACCCCCGAGCAGGCCACGGCCTACGCCTCCACCGCCGTTGAGGTCCTGCCCGTTCCCGAGGGCGTCGACCTCGAGGAGGGCCAGCTCATGCGCATCACCGACGTCACCGAGAAGCCCCCGCTCGAGGAGGTCAAGTCCGAGTACGCGGTCGTCGGCCGCTACCTGCTGGACCCGGCCGTGTTCACGGCCCTCGAAAACATCGAACCGGGCGCCGGCGGTGAGTATCAGCTCACAGATGGGTACGCGCGCATGATCGACCTCCCCGAAGAACAGGGTGGAGGGCTGTACGGTGTAGTCATCGACGAGCGACGCTTCGATACCGGGGACAAACTCGGCTACCTCGAAGCTAACGTCACGCTCGCCCTTGAGGACCCGGCGCTTGGAGGGGAACTCAGGGAGTTCCTGCGCTCCAAGCTCGAGGACTGAGAACCATGCGAAGCGTTGCCGACTTCTACCAGGACTGCCAGGCCGTCGCTCACGCGGTGCCCCCGCTCGACGTCAAGCTCGCCGACGCGGTGAGCTGCGTGCTCGCGGAGGACGTGCAGGCCCCCTTCAACCTCCCGGTCGCTGACCTGTCCGCGTGTGACGGGTACGCCGTGCGCGTGCGCGACTGTGAGGGAGCCACCCTGGAGACGCCGGTGACGCTTCCCGTCACCGAGGAGATCCGCGCCGGGGCCGTCGATCCCGCCGCCCTCGTGCCCGGCACCGCGATCCGTATCGCGTCGGGCGCGCCCATGCCCTCGGGCGCCGAGGCCGTGGTCTCCCTCGAGTTCACCGACCACGGAGTCGCTCAGGTCGCCCTGCGCACCGCCCCGGCCAGCGGAGAGAATATCCGCCGCCGCGCCGAGGACGTTGCGCAGGGTGACACCGTGCTGCGCGCTGGCACGCGTATCGGCGCGCGCCAAATGGCACTCCTGGCCGGCGTGGGCCGCGACCACGTGCTCGTTCACCCGCGACCGCGCGTCGTCATCATTTCCATCGGCGACGAGATCGTCGAGCCCGGCGGCGAGGCCCGCCCCGGCACCGTCTTCGACGCCAACGGTCACGCCCTGGCCACCGCCGTTGCTGACGCCGGCGCCGAAACTTTCCGCGTCGCGGCCGTTCCCGACGAGCGAAGCCGCCTGCGCGAAACGATCGAGGACCAGCTGGTGCGCGCCGACCTCGTCCTGACGACCGGCGGCATCTCTTACGGCAGCGGCGACACGGTCCGCGAGGTCCTCGGGGCGCTCGGCACGGTTCGTTTCGACAGCGTCGCCGCCTGGCCCGGCCACATCATGGGCGTGGGCACCGTCGGCGCCGAGGAGGGGCGCCCCGGCACTCCGATCGTCTGCCTGCCCGGCGATCCCGTCTCCGCCCAGGTCTGCTTCGAGGTCTTCGTGCGCCCCGCCCTGCGTCACATGCAGGGCTGGACCGCCGTCAACCGCCCCGTCGTGCGCGCCGTCATCGACCGCTCCTGGTACTCCCCGCGCGGCCGCCGTGAATTCGTTCGCGTGCGCCTGACCGGCTCCCCGCGCGCCGGCTACAATGCTTCCGTCATGGGAACCCCGGCCTCGTTGCTGCTGTCCGCGCTTGCGGACTCCAACGCGCTGGCGGTCGTCCCCGAGGATGTCACGAACGTGCGCGCTGGGGACACCCTCCAGTGCCTGGTCCTCGAATGATCTGCTTCCTGCGGCGCTCCAGGTGCGTGTGGGGGCGCGACATCGACATGCTCACGCTGCGCGTCGCTGACCCGGTCGGGCGCGGTTTCTTACGTCCGGGCCCTCCCGGCAGCGCGAACCCGCGCGAGCTCGTCGTGCGTCCCGTGCGCGGCCAGGAGCATCGGACGCTCGATGCAGTGCGTCGCGCCGACGGGCACTGGCTGCGCCCGTGGGAGGCGACGTTGCCTCCGGACTCGCTCGAGCATATCCCCACGTTCTCGCAGTACATGCGCCGCGCCGAGCGCGACCATCGCGAGGGGACCGGCCTGATTTTCGGAGTACTGATCGATGGGCGTTTCGTCGGCCAGTTCACCGTCTCCAACGTGCACTGGGGTGCGATGTCGTCGGGGATGCTGGGTTACTGGATCGTGTCGGATTGGGCGGGACGAGGCCTGGGTTCCCTGGTTGCTGCGCTCGTCCTTGATCTGGTGGTGGGGGAGCTCGGCCTGCACCGGGTCGAGGTGTGCGTGCGCCCGGAGAATGAGCGTTCGTTGGGCGTGTGCCGAGGTCTCGGCTTGGTCGAGGAGGGGCTGCGTCCCCGCTTCATGCACATTGCAGGCCAGTGGGCCGATCATGTGGCGTTCTTTATCGATGCCGAGTCGCTGCCTGAGGGTGGGCTCGTGCAGCGGCGCTGGGGGAGCTCGGCGATTAGCTGAGTGCGCGGGCGCGGGTGTGTGGGCCGCGTTTGACGGTGTGCGTGGCGTCGGCACGTCGGCGCCGCGCGGATGCTGGCCCGGGGCGTGGGTGTCCACCGTTGTTCTCTACCGTTTGGGAGAAATGTCGTGTTCTTGTGTGGAGAGGGTGGCATGTTTGACGACAGTCTCACGTTGGTTCCCGAAAGGGCGGCTGTCGAGCGCTGACCGCCCCGGCCTCGGCGATACTGGTGGGGCACGTGTTACTACTGTGATAGTTGTTATCGATTCAGAACTTACCGTCAGGTTTGAGAGTCCGACACGCCCAATATGAGCAAACTTGCTACTCACAAACCACCCTACGTTGAGGGGGTGGAAATTGGTGGACTCGTCATCGCAGCGGTATTCGTCTCGCTTCTTGCGACCGTACCGAGATCGGAAG
>ERZ1674166.83-NODE-83-length-15071-cov-6.576718_pt1 | contig 15071 bp, 6 predicted proteins | sample MGYA00581293_ERZ1674166 | MGnify/ENA primary metagenome ERZ1674166 (study PRJEB41354, sample SAMEA4873350) | human saliva metagenome | biome: human-associated habitat [ENVO:00009003]; feature: mouth environment [ENVO:08000002]; material: saliva material... | reverse complement strand
ACGCGTGCGTCACGCGATTCGCGCGCAGCGCCGCCTTGAGCGGCTCCGTCACGTGTTCCTGGCCGATCACCTGATCAAAGGTGTCGGGGCGATACCGGCGATACAGAGCTGTGGTCACCCTCCAAGCCTAGTTGTTCCCACCCTCATCTGCGTCCCGCGCCGCGCGTTCCACAGCCGCCCTCATTGACGAGGCCGGGGCGGGGTCATGCGCTCATGCTCCGCTCGGCGTGGGGCGGATATAACGAGGGAGGGGTGTCAGACCGTGGTGGTCTGACACCCCTCCGTGTTGGGGGTTCACCTGGGGTTAGGTGGTGTGCCCGTTATGCGTCCTCGCGGCGGCGTTTGGTTGCCAGTGCGAGGATGCCAGCTGCGGCTGCCAGGGTTGCCATGCCTGCGATGATGGTGGCGTCGGTGCCGGTGCGGGCCAGGGCGGGGGCCCTGTTGACCAGGACCTTGTGTGCCTGGCTGGGGGTAGGCGCCGGGATGAGGGTCAGCGGGAAGTCCACATCCAGGTTCTCCTCACCTTCACCGACCGTGACCGTGGCGCTCGTGGTGGCCGCGGTGTAACCGTCCGGGACCTCGATGGTCACGGTGTAGGTACCCGGGATCAGACCGGTGAACCGGTAGATGCCGTTAGCGTCGGTGGTGGTACGAGCCACCTCGGTGCCGTTGGCGTCGGTGAGGATCACGGTCACGTTCGCGATGCCGGGCTCGCCGTCGTCACTACCGTTAGCGTTCTTGTCATCCCACACCCGATCACCAATCGTGGCGGGAGCAACCATGCCGAAGTCCACGCCCTGCACCGACGCATCAGAGATGGTGACCGCAGCCTGGGTGGCGCCCCGGCCCGTGTAGGCCTGGGTCGGGATCAGCCCCGCCAGATCACCCGCCTCGGGATCCACGATCACCACGCGGTACGAGGCAGGACCCAGACCCACAAACTGGTAGGCACCATTCTCATCGGTCACCACAGTCATGGGCTGACCGTCGGCGTCAAGCACCGGGGTGCCGTCCTCGCTCACGAGCGCGACCGTGACGCCCTTGAAGCGCTGCTCGTCATCGCCCTTGGAGTAGGACGCATCCGAGTCACGGTAAATCGTGCCACCCAGGTTGAACCCGCCCTTGAACGAGGCCGAGGACTCGTTGTTGGTCGGGTCATCGCCCACCTGATCCTGGTGAGTAATCCTGGCAACGTTGGTCACCAGCGTGCCAGCGCCCTCACCGGTGATATCCACCGTGAGAGTGATCGTCTTGACATCACCCTTAGCCAGAGGCGCATCGGACAGATCCCACACACCCGTCGCCGGATCATACGAGCCATCACCCTGCGCGGACACGAACGCAACGCCAGCGGGAAGCTGATCGCTAGCCGTCACGCCAGTGGCCGCGCCCGGACCGTTATTGGTCAGCGTCAGCGTGTACGTCACAGATGCACCAGGAGTGAACTCGAAGGACTCCTGCCCCGCCTCATCCGGATCAGTGATCGCCTTGAGGATCGCGGTATCAGCCGAGACACCAAAACCCCAATCCTGAGACAGGTTCTGGTTCGCTTCACCCGACAGCGTCAGGTCAGCCGTGAGCTTCATGGCCGTTGCGAAGGCGGTGGAATCAGCCTTGGTTGCATCACTGACCACGATCTTGTTCTCAACATCTCCAGCAGGGGAGTGGGTGAGAACGTCCAGCAGCGGTTCGGCGGTCTGGAGAGTCTCAGGATCGATACTCACCTTGTAGTCGCCGGGCAGCAGGTTCTCGAACTTGTACGTGCCATCCGCATCGGTCGTGGTCTCGTAGGTGCGGGTGATTCCACCCGGACCCGTCCACGTCAGCGTCACCTTCACACCGGGCAGTACCTTGTCTCCGGCGTCGGGGGCGCCCCCACCGTTCTGATTCACGTCAACGAACAGCTGATCACCGATCACACCAGTACCAACGGCACCGAAGTCAATCGTGTCATCCGTCTGCCCCTGAGCCAGGGTGACCGAGGCCGTAGCTCCGTTGGAGTCGGCAGCGCGGTCGGTTCCGGCATCCGAGGTCGTTGCCTCAAAGCCAGCGGGCGCCTGGAAGGACACCTTGTAGCCGCCGGGCAGCAGGTTCTCGAAGGAGTACTTGCCATTCGCGTCGCTCGTCTTCGCTGTAACGACGTTGCCCGAGGCATCGGTCACGGCGGAGCCGTCCTCGTAGGTCAGGGTCACCGTCACGCCCGGCAGAGCCGGCTCATCGGCATCCTGAATACCATCGCGGTTGACGTCCATCCAGGTGTAGTCGCCAACGGAGGCGGGCTTGACAAACCCGAAGTTCACGTCGATGACCGAACCGGTCGCCTCGGCGATCGTCACGTCCGCACTCGTCTTGTAGCGGCCCGTGTAGGCCTCGGTGGGCTTAGTGCCCTCAAGCGGGCCAGAGGTCGGGTCAACGACGCTGACCGAGTACTCGCCCAGCGGCAGACCCACGAAGGAGTACGTACCCTCGGCATCCGTCACCGCCGTGACCGGGTTGCCATCCTTATCCAGGACGGGCGTGCCATCCCTCTTCAACAACGCAACGGTCACGCCCGCGTACGGGGCCTCAGAATCGCTGGAGCTAAACGACGCGTCCGCATCGTTGTAGAGCTTGCCAGCAATCGTGTAACCAGCAGTCAGCGGCACCGACGACGAATTATCCGGCGTCTTATCACCAATCTGATCCTGCTTCTCAATCGTCGCCGTGTTGGTCACAACCGAACCAGCAGCAGAAGCATCAACAGTGACAGTGATGAGCAGCGTGCGCGACGCGTCCTTCTCGATCACCTCAGTGCTCAGGTCCCACTTACCAGAAGCAGCATCGTAAGAACCATCACCCTGTGCGGACACGAAGGTCACGCCCGACGGCAACTTATCCTGCGCAACCACACCAGTAGCCGGGCTCGGGCCCTCGTTCGTGAGCGTCAGCGTGTAGGTAACGGACGTACCAGGGGTGAAGCCACCCGCCGGAACCTCGGTCGGGTCCGCAATCGCCTTCACGATCGCCGTATTAGCCACACCGGTGAACGCCCAATCCTGGTCATTGTTCGACATCAACCCCGGGCTCAGCGTCACCTTCGAGGTCAGCGACAGCTCCTGACCCTCCGAGGCCGTCAAGTCACCCGACGGGGCGTGGGTCTGAGCAGTGCACTCAGGGCACACGGTAGACAGAGAAGCCTTGTCGACCGTGACCACGTAATCGCCGGGAGCCAAATCCTTAAACGAATAGTGTCCGTCGGCATCCGTCACCGTCGAAAGCGTCTTCTCCACACCCGCAGGCGTCGTGTACGTCAGCGTCACCGTCACGCCAGCCAACGGCTTATCCGCACCCGACGGCGCGGAACCACCACTGTTGTCGACATCCCAGAACAGCGTGTCACCAATCGTGCCGTCGGCAATCAAACCAAGATCGACGGTCATGTCGTCCTGACCCTGCTTCAGAACAGGCCAGGTTTCCGCGCCATCGGAATCTACGGCTCGATCATCGCCCGCCTTCTTCACGGTCTCGGAGTAGCCAGCCGGGATAGTGAAGGTCAGGCCATAGGAGCCGGGCAGCAGGTTCGTGAAGACGTACTTGCCGTTGGCATCCGTGGTCACGGGCTTGACGAGGTTGCCATCGGCATCGAGGAGCGGATCCATGTCCAGCTGTCCATCCATGGTGACGGTGACGCCGGCAACGCCGACCTCATCCGCATCCTGAATACCGTCCTTGTTCGCGTCGAACCACACGAAGTTACCCACCGACACAGGCTTCACGAACGCGAAGTCAATCTTCGTGGCATTGGGAGCAGCAGCGGTCAGCTCGATCGGCGCGGGCGTCACGAGCTTGCCCTGACCAACCTGATCACGCGTCACCGACGAGCCGTAGCCGTAGGTCTGCTTGTAGTCAGCCAGGTTCACGTCAGCGCCGTCAACCTTCACCTCACCCGGGACGACCTCAACCTTGTACGAGCCCAGCGGCAGACGGGTAAAGGTGTACTTACCGTCGGCGTCGGTCTTCGCGGTGATGTCCACACCAGAAGCGTCCTTCACCGGGTTGCCGTCCGCATCCAGCAGACGAACCGTCACACCCTCGAAAGGCTTATCAGCGTCATTGAAGTACCACCAGGCATCTGCATCGTTATAAATGGTGCCCGACAGGGTGCCACCCACCTTGAAGGACGCGCTGTCCGTGTTGTTGTCCTTGTTGGAGTCGATCTGATCGAACTCACCCAGCGTCGCCGTGTTCGTGATGGTCTTGCCCTCGGTGCCGGGCTCGACCTTCACCAGGACGTACAGCGTCTCGGTACCACCGACGTAGAGGTTGGTGTTGAGAACGCCAGACTCCATGGCTTGCCAGTCCGTGTCGAGGACCTCAAAGCCGGAATCTGCCTTCACGGTGCCGGTGCACGGGTTCGTTGCACCGTCCTGGCAGATGCGCGTCTCGGAGGAGACGAATTCGACGCCTGCCGGAAGCACTTCCTTGACGGTCATGCCCGAAGCAACAGCCGGACCCTTGTTGTTCAGGGTGATGCGGTAGAGCATGTAGTCGCCCGGCATGATCGGTTCCGTCGACTGGAGGGTCTCGGGAATACCGTTGGCGTCGCGAACCGGCTCGTCGCCGTTCATCTTGACGCGGGACACGGTCTTGGCGACCTCGACGTCGGTGGAGACGTTGATGCCGACCTTGGGGGCCTCGTTCGGCAGGAGGTAGGACACCTTGCCGTTCAGCATGGAACCACCGGACATGGCGACGGAGTTCCAGGCGATCAGGTTGGCGTTCACCGGAGAGGTCATGGTCGCGATGAACTGGATCTTCTCGCCCACCTCGATGTCGCGGTTCATCACCAGGCGGAAGCCCGTGATCGTCGTCAGGTCGGCGGGAGCGGGGCCCCAGGCATTCTGCGTGCAGCCCACGGGGGCGTCATTCATCGAGCCACCCGCGGAGAGGACCTCGCCTCGGCAGGGGTTGGGAACCGTGGAGTACTGGATCGTGATGTCCGAGGCCGGAACCGGCGTGACCTCGGGATCGCGACCCGGCTTCTCCTTCACCGACTGGAAGGCCCAGGTGGTGGAGTTCAGGTTCGGCTTCCAGTGCGAGCCGCGAGCCTGGCCAGCGGCGGGACCAACACCCACGTCACCCTTGTAGGGCAGGATGTCGTAGGCCACGACGTTCGTCAGCGGGGTGTTGCCGGCGTTGGAGATCGTGAAACGATAGGCGCCGTCGGCACCCGGGTCGATCTCGGCGATCTCGCCAGCGGGGACGAAGTCGGCGTTCTTGTTGCCCTTGACTTCCTTCGCAATGTTCATCGACGGGGTGGTCGCGACGTTGAAGTTCGTCGCCGCGTTACACACGTAGTCGGTCATCGAGCCGTTCTTGTTCACGTCGAAGGTGTCGACCGCGCGGCTACCGATGCAGTAGTTCGTGTTGCGCAGGCTCTTGTCCTCGTTCGTGGCCTTCGCGCCGTCGCCGGGCATGAACGCCATGGCGTCGTTCGTGTTCTTACCGGCGGCAGCGGTCGCAAGCACGTTGACGTTGAAGGTCGAGTAGAGGCTGCCCTCGACCGGGTCGGGCACGTTCCAGCGGATCAGAGTGCGGCCCGTTCCGTTGAAGTCCTTCTCGACCTCGACCGTGACCTTGCTCAGGTCGTAGGGCGTGCCGTCGGGGTTCTTCAGCGTCGAGCGCTTCTCGGGGACGATCGCCGAAGCGTCATCCACGTCAAAGCCCTCGGGCAGCAGGTCAACAATGGTGAACGGAGTGGGGGCGCCACCGTCGGCCTTCGTCTTGGCGGTGCCGTTGATGAAGAAGGTGGCGGGCTTGCCAACGACCACGGGGTTGGTGCGAACGGACTTGTAGGCCTGGACGCTCGGGAACTCGTCGCGCACGCGCATCCACGAGCACATGTCCTCGTTGGAGGCGACGACGTTTCCACTGTCCTTGTCGGTCACCGTGCCGCTCGCGCAGTTCTGGAAGCGCACGTAGTCCGGGGAGGCCTCGTAGTTGTAGTACCTCTCGGGCGGGTACACAGGGTTGTAGTGCGACGCGAAGTCCGCGGGCTCCTTGTTCGGGAAGTTCGTGGGGATTGTGCCGTGCAGCCACGCCTGGGGGCTCGTCTGGGGGGCGGCGTCCGTGTCGATCGTGAAGCGGGTGATCCACTCCCCCTCGGGCAGGGTCAGTCCGGTCGTCTTCGTGTAGTTGACGGTCTCGTGATTGCCCTTATTGGTCCAGTATTCGAGGGTCCATCCGCCATTGTCCTCGTATCCAGACTTGCTGAAGACGGTGAAGCGGTAGGGGCCGACCATGGTCGGCTGGTCGCAGGAGTCGCCGGCGGCCTTGGCGTCCTGGGTGGACCAGGTGCAGGGAAGCGTGTCTTCCCAGCGGAAGTGCAGGACGGTGTTACCAGAGTTCGTGCCGCCGAAGCGCCACTGGGCGAGGTTGCCGCGCGTCTGGTACGCCCAGTCGTTACCGGCCTTCGTGATCCTGCCGCCCGGCTTGCGCACGGAGAAGCCGTGCGTGATCTCGGAGCTCTTCGAGACGATGGTCGCCGGGTCGTTCATGACCTCGGCGGAGATGGTCGCCTTGTTGGTGACCGTGTCCGAGGTCGTCACCGCGCCCTCGGGGTACTTCACGGTGATGGTCGACTCGAGCGGGTTCTGCCAGAACCACTTGTCGTAGGACCAGGTCACGGTGTGGGTCGCCGGATCGTAGACGCCGCCGTCGGAGGCAGACACGAAGACCGCCTGGGCGGGCAGCGGGTCCACAACCTTGATGTTCTGGACGCCCACGAAGCCGAGGCCGTTGAGGCTGTCGCCTTTCCTGGAGGAGCCGTTCCAGCGGATGCCGACCTTGTTGGGGTTGGTCTGGTCGATCTGCTGGTAGCCGTAGCGGAGCTTGTAGGTCGTCTCGCCGCCGGCCGCAGGATAGTTGGAGGGATTCGTGGGGCCGCTCTTCTCGATGGCGACGTCGGTGTCGGCTGTCCACGTGGTGGTGAGCGCCTGCTCGACCGTCTGGGCGTTCGCCGCCCGGAAGGTCACCGTCTGGTTCGTCGTGGAGTTGTTCGGCGCGTCATAGTAGTCGTAGTGCCAGGTGACCTGGATTCGGTCGGACGTGCCGGCGGGCAGCGGATCCTTCATCTTGAAGATGTAGCGCTGCACGCGGGTGCCGTCCGGGGTCTTTTCCGTCGAGTTCGTCGTCTTGGTGACGCTTTCGCCAGTGACGGGGATGACCGTGTAGCCGCGCTCGGCGAGCTTGAGGCCGGCCGGCGTGATGGGGCCGGGCAGCGTGAGCTCAATTTCGGCGCCTTTACAGGGGGTGGTGACCGAGGAGCAGGAGAAGTTGATCGTCGTGATCTGATCGTCGTGGGTGCGCAGGGTCGGTTCATCGTTGACGACGTTCAGAGCCAGGGTCGCCTGGTCGTCCGCAACTGCGCGGGCGCGCCGCGTGCGGGGCTGATCCTCGGAGGCGACCTCGGCGGCGGGATCCTCGGCGCCAGCCTCGGCGGCGGGGGCTTCAACCCCGGCCTCGGCGGCGGGGGCTTCAACCCCGGCCTCGGCGGCGGGCGCGGCGGCCACCTCAGTATCGGACGAGGCCGTGGTAGCTTCCTGGGAGGACGCTACGTCAGGCGATTGCGCGCTTTCGTCGGCGGCGCTGGCTCGCATGGCGAGGGGTGTCAGCGACGTGACGAGAAGCGAGAGAGCAGCCAGACTGGCAGCACCCGCAACGCCCACACGGGCGCGGAACGGACGCAGTCGAGACATCGACTTCTCCTTCTTTCGACAGAATATGGACAGGACTTGTGTCCCAGCCTAGTGAAAGATGAGATAGTTCCACTATGTCTGACAGTTATCGCCTCAACCACAACTACACCGTTGTATTTCGTTGAGATTCCGGGCATTACGGCAATATAACAACTTCTCTGAACTCTTGGTCAGCGCCGAAAAACGCCAGCCCGCACCTATTTATCAAATAATCATGGAAACGTCGGCCACCTAGTGCGCAAATAATGACCACTAGTGCCGAAACCGGAGGGACAATCCACCACGATTTGAGTGTCACAACTCACACGCGGGGATGTTGTCGGCTGAACACACGACGTCGCCCCTCCATCGATGCCCTTGACCGATCGTTGGGTTGATAATCTGCGGGCGCACCCAGACGGCGCGAGGGGCGCGCCCCCGCCCCGGCCTCGTCCCCCGCTAGGACGCATCCTCGCAGGTCAGACACCCCGCGTCCATCGCGAATGTGCGGTCCGCGTAGCGGCGTGCCTCGGGCTCGTGGGTCACGATAAGGACCCCCGCTCCCCCGTCGGCCGCCTCACGCAGGAGGCACAGAACGTCGGTCGCATTACGCGCGTCCAGGCCGGCGGTCGGCTCATCGGCCAGGACGACGCTCGGGGTCATGAGGAGCGCGCGGGCTACGGCGACGCGGCGCAGCTCGCCGCCCGACAGCTCATTGGGCCGGGCCTGCGCCAAGTCACCCAGGCCCACGCGGTCCAGCAATTCCTCGGCGTGCTCGCGCGGCGGCTCCACCTTCGCGTAGAGCACGGAGGGCAACAGGACGTTCTCGAGGACGCTCAGGCTGCGCAGCGCCGTGTGCCCCTGCGGGATCAGGCCGATGCGCTCGTTGCGCAGGCGCGAGCGCTCCTCGTCACGCATCGCGTACAGGTCCTCGCCGCCCACGGACACGGTGCCCGCGGTGGGCGGGAGCATCCCAGCAAGCATGGACAGCAGCGTGCTCTTGCCGCTACCCGAGTGCCCGGTGATCACGGTCAGCTGCCCCGCCTCCAGCGCGATGTCAAGCGGGTGAACGGCCGTGAAGAGGCGGGTTCCCTGACGGCCGCGGGGGAAATCCTTGGTGAGGGAGGTCGCTTCAATGAGCATGTCACTCGCCTTCCTTGAGTAGGGCACTGGCGTCCTTCATGTTCAGGGCGCGCAGAGCTATCCACGATGATACGAGGGCGACGAGGCCCATGGCGGCCACGGCCCCCACCGCCAGCCTCGCAATCACGGGGATGGAGGGGACCAGGAAGCCCAGCCCAATGGTCTGCCGCACGAGGCCCGAGAAGGACACGATGAGGACGCCCGACACGATGATCCCGGCGCCCGCGCCGACCGCGTTGACCACCACGGCCTCGGACAGAACGATGCGCGAGACCAGGCCCTTGTGGGCACCGACCGCGACGAGCGTGCCAAACTCGCGCCTACGCTCGACGATCATCATGACGAAAACGAGGGTGACCATCGCCAAGCCCACGCCCCACACGAGGGCGATCAGCGCGGTGATCGTGCGGGACGTAGTCTCGAGCGATCGGGCGATCCCGCTGACCATCGTCGTCGACGTCGCCACGGACACACCGGGCACGCGCGCCTGGATCTCGGCCGCCACCGCGTCGGCGTCCACGCCGGGCGCGACCCTCACCATGACCGAGGAAATGATGTGGCCCGTATCCAGGGTCGTGTACTTGTTGAGCCCCTTGTCCAGCGACGAGTCAATGAGGATCCGAGCGGTGTCAAAGTTGGCGTACACGGCGTTATCCAGGCTCGATCCGGTGGGCTCGAATTGGGCGACGACGCGCAGCTTGTTGCCAAAGAGCGAGAAGTTCTCCGGGTTGGCCACGCCCACGTTCGCGCCGACGATCACGTCCATCTCGCCGAGGCCCGCCTCCCCGAGCGTGTCGGCGATCCACGGCTGGACGGTGAAGTCGGTGGCCGGGTCAAAGGCGATGACCTGGTAGCGGCCCGCGCAGCACGAGGCCCGGGCGGTGGCGAGGAACAGCTGGGCGGAGGCGGCCTCCACGCCGTCGACGGCGGCCACCTGGTCGCGGATGGCCTCGTCCATGTAGAAGTAGGATGGCTCGGTGCTCACCAGGAAGGTCTGCGCGTCGAAGTCGGCGTCGGCCTGCTCGGGGGTCACCATGATGTCGGCCCCCAGGCGCGACTCGACGGTGCGCAGGCCTCGGTCGATGCCCGAGACGAGCATGGTTCCGCCGAACATGACCATCGTCATGAGCGCCGAGAACAGCATGAGGGTCCCCGTGCGCACCGGATATCCGCGCAGGTTCATCCACGGGAGTCGCGCGAGCGAATACATGTTGTTCCTCCTGTTGAAGCCCTAGATGGGGGCCAGCTTATTACCCTGGGCGCCGCGGGAGACGCGCGCGAGGGCGAGGCGAGTTCCCACGACCCCCGCGCCCACCAGCAGGGCGACGGTGAGCGCGGCAAGGGGCACGGACCGGCCCGGCGAGGCCAGTGCCGCCAGCGCGGGCGCGTCGCCGACCAGGGGCAGCACGCAGGCACCGACGAGGACACCCGCGAGCGCGCCGACGACGTGGACGAGCAGGGATTCGGCCGTCAGGACGCGGGCGATGACGCGCCGCGAGGCGCCGATCGAGCGCCACACGTAGATCTCGTGGCGGCGTTCGTTCATGAGGGTCAGCTGGGCGAGCATGAGGGCGGCCAGCAGGACCAGCCAGGCGGCGCCGAGGACGCCGAGGACGACCGCTCGGTGAGCCCGGATGTCCGAGGCCGTGGTGGCCACGGTCAGGTCGGATCGTACGGCGCTGACTTTGCGCACGTAGAGGTTGATCCACTCTGTCACGGCCTGGACATCTGCCGGGTTAGCCACGCGCACGAGGGCGACCGTGTAGTCCTCGGCGGGGTTCAGGGAGGCGTAGGTGTCCACGCCGGCCTGGGTCGAGGCGGCGATGACCTGGCTGAGGGTGTCCATGGAGACGAAGACGGCTGCATCCAGGCTGGTGCCGGTGGCCTCCAGGTGAGCGCCCACCGGCCACTGGCGCCCGAAAATGGTGACGTCGCCGGCGTCCGTGAGGGGGACGGCGGAACCCACGGCGACGGTGCCCGCCTGGGGCGATACTCCCTCGCCCTCGGCGATCCACGGGGAGATCACAAAGTCGGTCGCTGGGTCATAGCCGACGACCCACAGGGGATCGTCGCCGTGTGTCTGGTCGGCGATGGTGAGCTGGTAGGAGACGGCTGCGATGTCCTCGTTGGCGCCCATGCGCGACAGGGCCGATCTGGGCTGGTCGCACAGCGCGGGCGTACCCAGCATCGTCACGCTCTTTTTGTCGACCTTGTTCAGGCAGGACGTCGGGTAGACGACGAGGTCGGCGCCGAGCCTGCGCTGGGCGAGGCTGAGCTCGGCGCGCATCCCGTCGAGGGCGACGAGCCCGCCGAAGACGCATGCAGCCTGGGCGAGCGCGAGAATGAGGATGATCGCGGCGCGCACCGGGTGTGCGCGCAGGTTCTTGAGGGGAACGAGGCGCAGCGCGAACGCACGGGTCATTGCCCGCCTCCTCCGACCTCGGCGCAATCGATCCACAGGGCCGGGCGCACCCCGTAGAGCACGTCGACGTTCGCGCCGCTGGTGAGCGGGGTGCCCGCGGCGTCGACGTATTGCGCGGCGAAGGGGTAGGTGCCCGGCGAACGCAGCCACCAGTCGGCCGTCCCCTCCTCGCTGACGGACAGGGTGCCCGAGGCCGCGGCCTGGCTGGCGGGTGCCGCGCCGATGTCGGAGCGGGCGGCAGACGTACTCAGGTAGATGACGCTCTCCTGCTCGCTCAGCGCAAAGACGCGATCCTGCGTGGGCGCGCCGCCCGCAGCGCCGGTGATGGACTGGTCCGCGTTGTCGTTGAGGACCGAGGGGATGATCCCCTGCTGGGCGGGCGTGAACGCGGCATCGAAGAAGTCGCCGTTCATCCACGCGCGCAGGTCCGAGTCCGCCCACGTCACGTCCTGGAAGGGCACGTGGTTGTACTGGCGCCCGTCCAACACATCGGCGCTCAGGACCAGCAGCCTGTCGCCGAAGCGCTCCAGGACGATCCACTGGATCGGCTCGGGGCCGTTGAGCTCATCGCCATCCTGTTCGAAGGACCCGAAGGTCACCAGGTCCCCCTTGGCAGCCTTGCGGTAGGGCAGCGCCGGGTCCTTCTCGACGAGGCCCGCCGCGCGCTCCTTCGCGTCCGAGTAACCCGCCAGACCCGTGAAGATCTCGTAGGCCGCCGTCGTATCCCCGGCCTCGGCCAGTCGGACCGCCTCGGCGTAACGCGAGCCGCGGTGATGGTTGTAGCCCAGGAAGGCCGCGGACAACACGAGGAGAACCGCCGCGAGTGCGACGGCTCCCCTCCTGATGGTTGCCTGGGTCAGGCGCGCGCGTGTCACCGCCTCGGCATCAGGCCTGGGAGGCCCGGTCCTTCTTGAGTGTGTGAACCAGGGCGGCGATGCCGCCACCGGCAACGAGGACGCTCATGATGCGCACGAAGGGCTGGAACACCGTGTGGCAGCGCATCGTCTTCATCATGCACAGCGGGCAGATGACGCCGGGGATGAAGAAGACGACGATCGCGCCGATCAGCGACAGGGCCTGGAGGGCCAGGCGCACGCCCTTATTCTTGACGAAAGCCGCGGTTCCGAAGAACACGACGAGGCCCGCCGCGCTGGCGGCCACCGAGTTCTGGCACTGGTGACAGTGCATCCAGGTGCCGTCCGGCCTGGGCTCGCAAGCGGAGAACACGGTGACCCCGCCGGCGAGGAGCGCAGCACTGAGCGCCGCGGGCACGAGGGGAATAATGATGTCCTTCTTTGACACGGAGATAATTCCTTCGAGACGAACAAGTGTTGACGAGCTTTATAAAAGTATCATAAGCCTAATTTAGGTAGGGACACAACGCCTTCAGGCGCTTCTCCGTGCCAGCACGCCCGCGCAGGGCACGCCCCTGCCCGGCGCGGGCACGGCCTATTCCTCCGGCGCAATGCCACCGCCAACGTGCCACTCATCCCGCCACTGGACGCCTAAGATTGAGTCATCCCCCACCAGTGAGGTGCCATTATGAATAGGATCCGCATCCGCTTCATCCGATGCATCGGAGCATCGGTAGCCGCGCTCGCCTGCGTTGGCCTCTTCCCCCTATCAGCCGCTGCCACCGACGTCGACGCAGACGCCGCAACGCCAGCCGCCGCCCAATCCGGCCCACAATCAGGCGCACAGTCGGGTGCGAGCACACCCACCGCACCAGCCACGCCCGAGGCACCCCCCGCCTCGCCCGAAGCCACCCCCGACCAGACAGCCTCCGCGACGCCCGAGGCCACCCCGGCCTCGTCGGACGACGCTCCCCCGACACCCGACCCGGCGCAGCCCGAACCGGGTGACCCCGCCGAACCCGCGCCGGATAATCCAGCCGAACCCGAACCCCCAGCACCCGTCACCTCCCAGTGGGTGCGCCATGCCGAGGGCTGGCGCTACGAGAGCTCGGACGGAACCTGGCTCAAGGACGGCGTCTTTGACGTCGGCGGCGTGCGCTACGCCTTCAATGCCGACGGCTTCGTGCCCCGTGGCTGGTACCGTGCGCCCGACGGCGTCTGGTACGCGTCGACCGAGAACGGCGTGCGCACCGGCTGGTACCGCGACGGCGCGGCCTGGTACCTGCTGACCGACTCCGGGGCCATGACCACCGGATGGCAGGTCTCCGACGGCGCTTGGTATTACCTCGACCCCGACCGCGGCGGCATGATGGCCACCGGATGGACCACAATCGCCGGCACCTGGTATCACTTCGACGCTTCCGGCGCTATGAGCGAAGCCGCGTGGGTCTGGGCCGGAGCCTGGTACTACCTGGGCGACTCCGGCGCGATGGCCACCGGCTGGTTCCAGGCGGGCGGCAGCTGGTACTACGCGGACTCGTCCGGCGCAATGGCCACCGGATGGCTGCGCGACGGCTCCTGGTACTACCTGCGATCCTCGGGTGCCATGGCCACCGGATGGCTCCAGGAGGGCGCGAACTGGCACTACCTCGACCCGAACTCCGGGGGCGCGATGGCGACCTCCTGGGCGATGGTCGACGGCAGCTGGAACTACTTCGACCGGTGGAGCGGCTTCTGGGTGTCCGGGCGCGCCAGCTTCGAGGCCGACTGGAACTACGCGAAAACCCTGTACAGCCCCACGAACTACCTGATCGTCGTCGATACGAACGCCCCGCACTGCATGACGTTCTACTGGGCGGCCGACTCATGGCAGCCGCTGACCGACATGCCCTGCTCCGTCGGAAAACCCTCCACCCCGACCGTCACCGGCACCTTCTCCATCAAGAACCGCGGCCACTCCTTCGGGCACGGGTACACCGCCTACTGGTGGACGCAGTTCCACGGCGACTACCTGTTCCACTCGGTTCTCTACCACGAGGGCACCATGTCGGTACTGGACGGGACCCTCGGCGGGCACGTGTCCCACGGATGCGTGCGCCTGCGCTACTCAGACGCCAAGTGGCTGCACGACACGATCCCCTCGGGCACCTACGTGACGATCTACTGATCCACGCTTGCGGATAGGTTGCGCCCTCGCGGATAGGTTGCGCTCTCGCGGATAGGTTGCGCTCTCGCGGATAGGTTGTGCCCTCGCGGATAGGTTGTGCCCTCGCGGATAGGTTACGCCTTCGCGGATAGGTTACGAAGCTATCCGCATGTTCATAAGCTATCCGCGTGCTCGCTTCCTATCCGCAAGCGACGGGCACCTAACTGCGGACACCTGGTGTTATAGGACATTACGTGTGGGTCGGTGGTCAGTTCCAGGAGCGGAGGACGGATGTGCTCAGTTCAGAGGTAGCCTCATTGGCCCCAGGGGTGGCACCATCGGCCGGACAGGTGGCTGCTTGGGCCCCTTCATGCGCAGGTTAACCCCACAGGTGGTAGTCCAGGCAGGCCGCCCACACTGCCACCTCTCGGGCCCAGCTGCGCAGGAACGGGTTAAGGCGACCAGTAAAAGGGCCCACGCGCACACCAGCCTCCCACCCCTCAGGGGCCAGAGAGCGGTCACCACACAAAAGTCGCACGTAATTTCCTTTGGTCAGTTTTCACTTGCGCCCTGAAACGTTGGAATTGCAACATCACTATTTCAATTCTTCAAAGGTTGACAGGGAAATTACGTGCGATATTGTTCAGCAACCACCCACAAGACCTGACCGGATCCGCCCGGACGACAGGCGCCGCAGGAAGCGGCACCCCGCGCCCAGAAGCCAGGCACACAGAATCCACACACAGGGCACAATGCAGTATTCACAGGAACGAGGCAAACACGACCAACTA
>ERZ1674166.77-NODE-77-length-16024-cov-10.510927_pt1 | contig 16024 bp, 10 predicted proteins | sample MGYA00581293_ERZ1674166 | MGnify/ENA primary metagenome ERZ1674166 (study PRJEB41354, sample SAMEA4873350) | human saliva metagenome | biome: human-associated habitat [ENVO:00009003]; feature: mouth environment [ENVO:08000002]; material: saliva material... | reverse complement strand
CATGTGACTGAAAGATACAGAAGGAGGAGATGCGACGATAGTCTTCTGAAGAATTATCTAAAACGATTTTATTTATACCTCTGAGGATTCCATATATTAAAATTATAAACCCAAGGCATAAGACAATTAAAGCAATAAGCGTATAAGTCTCATTGCTCACAAGCATTAATATTATACTAAGTATAGAACAAAGTGATGCAAGGAAAGAACATGTACTTGATATATATGTCCTTAAAAAATCCCACAATTTCATGTATGATTATCGGTGTATAAAAGGTATGTAGTTATGCGTCTGTTCCCATAATTGTAATATATTGTAACTGCTAAAAAGCAACTAAGCTAAGTTATTGATGTAGTTGATATATACTACTTTGCAAAGGTAAGGAATAAGTTTGTCATTTCCAAGTAAACCGGAAATTATTTCTCGTGACGCAAGTATTTCTTGCGTAGCGCAAGAGTTGAAACGTCACAATAATTAAAGTCTTAGCCGAAAGTAAACGTAGGCGTCATTTATTTATCTTCAAAAGACAATATCCTTTATTCCCATATTTCTGGAATTTGTAAACTATTTTTATGTCATTCAAAATCAATACATGCTCTTTTGGCTTCTAAAAGACGCTTAATTGACTTGCTAAAGGTGCCCTTTAAGCTCTTTGCTAACGCCCTTTTGAAGTGCAATTAAGCACCTTTTACTTTACTACTTTATAACCTATTGATTTCCTGTAGGTTATGAACTCACTTTTTATTCGTGATTTCACCCTTATTAATAGATGTTTTACTTGAAATAATGTAATGATTTTTCAGAACGTTATCTGCGATTTTTGATGTATCAAAATGAAAAGGTTTTCTGTGTCGTAGGATAATAATAAAATAGGAAGATGAGCGCCTTAGTCATGTCTTTATTTAATGAGTAACCTCGCTTCTTCCGTTAAAGCTATACGACATGCAGACACAAATTTAACGGAAAAACAATTCCTTCGGGTATATAAAAAGAAAAATGTAGTAAGTGATAGGGACTTTTTCATACCCCTAAAACTTACTACATTTTATTTCTTTTATCGATTACTCAAAGTTCAGTTCACCAAAGAAAGCGGGACAATGGAAGTCGGGAGAAGGCAAGGCAATGGGATTCCAGGAGAGGAAATGAGGTTGCGATGTCTTGTCACCACACTTATAGAAATTGGCCCTTATCGTCTTTCCAGAGAGATTCTCTAATGTATGACGGAAGTAAGAACTAACAGGAACAACGAGTGTGAGTTCCCATGCCTGTCGTCCCTCTCTCATCTCGAAGGGCTCACGCCCCAAAGATGCCCAACGATCAATCTGCTCTAAGGCGGCTGCTGGAGCATGAGTACGATTCTCTCGTCCCTGTCCATTGCACAGCAATATCGTACCGATACAGTTGCTTTCAAGGTTATAATAACCGCCTTCTTCATCAGGACTGCAGAAGAACTCACAGCATGAGTCTTGCCAAACTGGACCTAAGTCGGTGCCAGCCTCAGCACGCACGCAGTCTTCTTCAACTCGATAATGCAACAGAATGGCATCGCCTTTATGAGCAATAGCAAACTCAACCTGTGGACAATAAGGGAATTCTGCTGCCCAGTCTACGGTGTCTATCTTATTGTAAGACACACCATTATCCTTGAAAAGAGCCGGAATATCAGCAGCTTTCACCTGCTGACACTCCAAACGTTTTACCTTTAATTGTTTCATTGTTTCAATGTTTTCTTCACAAAGTCAGCCATCATCTGATCATGACGACGTACGTCACGATAGAGCAAGAGCTGATTACGTGAGCGAACGAGGTTATGCTCTGGGTATTTCACCTTGAAATAAACGTCTCCGTTGATGTAATCTGTCAAGAAACGAACGCACTGCATGTATGGGAACAGTGCTACAGCGTATGGCAAGTGGCTGGTCTCTACAGGGGTAAGGAAGTTGCCTGCAGTACTGAGATAGCCTTCTGTGAATGAGCAGAAGACATCTTCTTTCAGTCCGACAGCATCGTAATTGTCGCTATCCTCAGCCACGTGGTTTGCACCAGTACGCAAGAAGTCGCCATAATCAGAGAAGATAAAGCTTGGCATTACGGTATCGAGGTCGATAACACAGAGCACCTTACCATCCTTATCAAACATCATATTGTTCACCTTTGTATCACAGTGGCAGATACGCTTAGGCAATGCGCCCTCACGATAGAGGCGTTCAGCAAGGCACATCTCGTCTGCATAGCTTTCTAACTCAGCAATCATATCCTTCACAGAAGCCACTCTACCAGCCTTATCAGCACTTACAGCCTCACGCAACTGGCGCAGACGAAGTTCCATATTGTGGAAGTCTGGAATTGTTTCTCCCAATGGTTCCTTCAGATCAACCAACATATTCTGGAAGTTACCGAAGGTTTCACCACAGCAGAATGCGCTCTCTGGGTTTACTTCCTCTTTTGTAACAGCGTTAGGAATGAAGACACTCACACGCCAGTAGAGGTTGTCAGCATCCTTGTAGTAGGTCTTACCGTCCTTAGCCTGTACGAAACGCAGACACTTACGTTCGATATCTGTCTCACCCTTCTCCATCAACTTGTGGCGGATATGGTCAGTTACAAGTTCGATATTATGCTGCAACAGGTCTACATCGGTGAATATGGCGTTGTTAATACGCTGTAAGATATAATCAGGCGTATTAGCATCTACAGTTTTTACACGCAGTGTTTCATTGATCAGTCCATTACCAATTGGACTTACACTCTCAACAGTTCCCTCAATACAGAACTGTGATACAACATCATTAAAATTCGTCATAGCTGTTTATTAGTATTAAAGATTGATGCACTATTAGGAGTGAAGGAGTTAAGGAGTTGAAGGGAGTTAAGACAAATGTTATATGGGTCAAAATCTGATGACTTCAATATCAACGTAATGTTTTTTATTAATATAGTCCAACAATACATTTGTCTTAACTCCCTTCAACTCCTTAACTCCTTAACTCCAAAAACTTTTAGGGTCTATCAGCAGGCTTAACACCAAACTGAGAAGGCTTGCTACCCATTACAAACTCAAGTGTTCCACCACGTTTGATGTCCTTGAAGTCAATGTAAGAACGGGTATAAGGCTTGCCATTCAACTTAGCACTCTGAATATAAATATTCTTATCGCTATTGTTATGTGCCACAATGCGGAAGGTCTTACCACCTCCAACGTTCACCGTAGCCTCATCGAAGAGCGGTGTACCGAAGATATACTTGCCACCTGCAGGCTCTACCTGATACATGCCAAGAGAGGAGAGAATATACCATGCAGACATCTGACCCACGTCCTCGTTACCACTCAATCCATCGAAGTCGTCGTGATATAAGTTCTTGAGTACATAGCGAATCTTGTCCGCTGCCTTCCAAGGCTGACCCACATAGTTGTACATATAGAGGATATGATGGCTTGGCTCATTACCGTGAGCGTACTGACCAATCAGACCAGTGATGTCTGGTGAAGCCTCTGCTCCCATATCACCACTAACAATGAAAAGGGAGTCGAGTTTTGAAACAAATGGTTTCTCACCACCGAAGGCAGAAACAAGACCATGCACATCGTGTGGAACCAACCATACATACTGCCAAGCGTTACCCTCAGCATAGTCGTCCTGACGATGAACAGTACTGAATGGATCGAATGGTTCACGGAACTTACCAGTAGAGGTTACACCACGCATAAACTTTGTTTTCTTATCGAAGTAGAAGTCACGATACGACTGACTGCGCTTTGAGAAGTACTTATAATCAGCGGTCTTACCCAATTCCTTGGCGAGTTTTGCAATACATGCATCAGCCAAAGCATACTCCAATCCCTTTGCTACTGTCTCATGCTCTGGGTCGAGATCACAAGGAATATAACCATACTTCTTCAACAAGCCCATACCACGCTCATCAAGCATAGCAGAAGCCTTTGCAGCCTCAAAGACTGCATTCTTATCTACATCAAAGCCTTTCAGTGCGATATCAACGAGGGCAGGAACGCCTGGGTTGCCAATCATACAATCGGTTTCGTTACCCACAAGGTGCCATACTGGCAACTTACCCTGCTCCTTAAAGATATGAAGCATCGTCTGTGCGATGTCGCGTTGCTTCTCTGGATGAATGATTGTCATCAATGGATGCGCTGCACGATAGGTGTCCCAAAGCGAGAAGGTTGTATAATCAGTGAAGTCACCCTTATGTGTCTTACCATCTGCACCACGGTATTCACCGTTGACATCATTGAAGACAGAAGGTGCAATCATTGAGTGATACAATGCTGTATAGAATATCTTTCTTGCACTCTCGTCCTGTGTCTTGATTGCAATCTTACTCAACTCACGGTTCCACTCATCCTTTGCCTGAGCAACAGCATTACGGAAGTCCCAACCTGGAAGTTCCTTCTGCATATTCAATCGAGCGTTCTCAACACTCACAGCAGAGATTCCTACCTTCACAAGAAGTGGCTGCTCGGCATTGTCAAAAGCAAAGACACCGATTGTATCACGCTCGTTTGACTCCAACTTAACAGGCTGTGAGAACTCTGCCACAAAGTAAACGCGCTGGTCTTTAGCCCATCCTTGTGACATACGATAGCCACTGACGGTCTTATCCGACTCCTGCTTGAAACTGCAAGAGGTCATCTTGTCCCATCCGATACCCTGTGAGAGGTTCAAAATAACGTAACCCTTTGTTGCATCAGCAGGAAAAGCGTAACGATGAAAGGCTACACGCTGGGTCGCAGTCAACTCTACACGAACACCAGAAGCCAACATTACAGAGTAGTAACCTGGGGTTACATGCTCGGCACGATGGGCAAACTTCACCTCACGCTGTGCTGGATTGGTAGTAGGGAGGAGTGATACATCACCCAAGTCACCAATACCCGTACCGCTAAGGTGCATCTGTCCGAATCCGATAACTGTTGAATCGCTGTAATGATAACCAGAACACCAGTCCCAGCCCTGCTTCTTCTGTGTAGGACCAGCCTGAATGTTACCGAATGGAACATTAGCTCCAAGGAACACATGTCCGTGTCCGCCTGTTCCAATAAATGGGTCAACATACTGCGTATAGTCCTGCGCAAAAGCGAAAAGACTGGTTGCAGCAAACGCCATTAAAGTTAAGAACCTTTTTTTCATATACTGAATTGTTTTAATCTTCTTGTCTTATATGTCTTGACAAAGCTGTCATTCAACGGCTCATCAAGTATTCATTTACTTCTGATTGACGATGATTTCGTCTGTAAAAATCCATGCGCCTTTCTCGCGAGGGAGTGCCTTCACACGGACATAACGACCTTTGACATCTCCTTTCCACTTGTAAGGATAGACGAGATAGTCCTCTGAAGCCTTAATACCTGGACGTACTGTGTCAATCGTCTTGAAGTCCTTACCATCGTCTGACACCATCAACTCGATTGTCTCTGGCGTATAGATAACCGATTCATAGAGGTGCATAAAGTCAACACGAACGTCACGGATGTCCGTAACCTTACCCATATCAACCACAACATCCACACCAGTACTGTCGATGAAGCCCTGCCAACGGCCCTCAAGATAGCCCCAGTCGCCACGCAAACCATTGGTCAGTGTGCTGTCACCTTCGGCACGATACTTCTCTGCATAACGTCCAAGATAAGTCACTGGCTTATTCAATGCCTCATGCTGTGTCACACTACGGCTTTCCATACGTGACCCCTTCTCCTTTGAGAGGTCAAAGGCATTATAGCCCGCACGCTTCAGTCGGTCTACATTTACGACTGCTCTCTTGCGGAAGTTGTCGTAACCTGTGCGCTTCTTCGTCCAACCTGTCTCTGCCAAAGCTAACAGACGAGGATAGAGCATATACTCTAAATGGCTTGGCTCAGCGATGAACTCGGTCCATACACACGCCTGAACACCATCCATATATTTCTCAAGATTGCTTCCTTTATACGCTGCAGGGATTGGCTCATAGTTGTAAGTCTTATCCAAACGAGTATATCCGCCCTGTGCCTTTGGCTGTTCCATCGGATTGTCCTGATACATATTCAGATAATAGAACTGCTGTGGTGCCATCACTACATGGTGCTTACTTGTTGCAGCTTCGATACCAGCTTCGGTTCCACGCCATGACATCACGGCTGCGTTAGGAGCCAACTTACCTTCCATTATCTCATCCCAACCGAGGAGTTTACGACCATTACGGTTCAAGAATTCTTCCATACGATGGGTGAAATGGCTCTGCAACTCGGCTACATCCTTTAAGTGATTCTCTTTCATTACCTTCTGACAATCAGGACAAGTCTTCCATGTGCGGCGCTCTGCCTCGTCTCCTCCGATGTGGATATACTTAGAAGGGAAGAGTTGCATCACTTCTTTCAACACGTTCTCCATGAAGGTATAGGTGGCTTCCTTACCAACACAGAGGTCTGACTGTGTGTAAGGTTTGCCTGTACATGACAACTCTGGGTAGGCATAAACTACCTCATCACTATGACCAGGCATCTCAATTTCTGGGATTACCTCAATGTGGCGCGCTGCTGCATAGCGTACGATATCCTTGATATCTTCCTGTGTGTAATAACCACCGTAGGCACCTGGCGTATTCTTATGACAATACTTGCGGTCGTTATCCATCCACCACTTTGTCCAATCAGACTGTGTGCGATAAGAAGCTTCATCGGTCAAACGAGGGTATTTCTTCACCTCCATGCGCCATCCACCACCATCAGTGAGGTGCCAGTGGAAGCGGTCGAGCTTGAAATAAGCCATCGCATCAATCTGCTTCTTCAAGAAGTCCTTTGTCCAGAAGTGGCGAGAGCAGTCGATCATCAAACCACGATAAGCAAAACGTGGCGTATCTTTCACTTTTACACAAGCAATCTGGCCATCCTTTTCGAGCTGGCGAACGGTTTGCAAACCATAGAACAAGCCCGTTGGAGTCAGTGCCTGAATGGTGATACCCTTTGGTGTAACCTCCAACTCATAACCTTGCAGACGAACGCTGTCCATTGCCTGCGCTGCTTGCTTGGCTGTTCCCTTGCAAATCAAGCGAAAAACGCCCTGCTTTGTAGGGTTCTTTGCGTATGCTAATGGATGCTTCAGCACCTCAGAAGTGTACTGATTCAACACCTTAAAGTCACTACCTGTAAGATTGGTCACAATCTTCGTACCCTTATTCAGCTTGAATTGACCCTTCAAAAGACTGATATTCTCAGGTTGTGGAATGACGTTCTGAGCTGCAACAGGCATAGAAACGGCTGCTGCAAACAACAGGAAAACTGCACTCAAAAGAACTTTTTTTCTCATAACGTGAGTATAAATTTCGGTTTTATTTCTTTATTATTTGTTTTTACTTTATGTCTCTTTCTTCGATGGCTGTAGGCTGTCTGTCTTCTTATCTACAGTCGGTTAATACCTTCCTGATAGTAGACTGCCTTCCAAACTGCCACCTTTTTGTTTCGTATTAAGCCTCCGCACAACTTGTGTTAAGGCTCCACACAACTTGTCCGAAGCGTTCAGACAAGGATAGAAGACGGCAAACAATGTCTGTTTTTATCATTATATATAATGTAATAAGACATTAAAGACCGTCGGATGCCTGGGAGCTTCGATGGGTAGTAGTCGTTTACTTTAGATAGAACTTCAATACTCCGCCCTTCAAGAGTTCGTCATTCGTAATGCGATAACGGTTCAATGGCTTACCACCTAATTCTATCTTCTTAATGATAACAGCCTCATCATTTGGACGAACAGTCTCAATCAAGAGGTTATCTCTGCCCCACTGTGCCTTATCCAGACGGATAGTAACTTTGTCAAAGACTGGTGAGGTGAGCGTGTAAGATGGATCACCCGGACAGTCAGGATAGAAACCTATCATATTGAACACAGCCCAAGCAGACATTGTTCCGGTATCATCATTACCAGGGATGCCCTCTGGTGCATTCTTGAAATACTCCTTCAAAAGTCTGCGTGTCTGCACCTGTGTACGCCACTCGTCGCCCTTGAAATAAGAGAAGAGGTGAGGATAAGCGATATCAGGCTCATTGGCAGGGTCGTAATAACCCTTGTCGAACACGCTCTGGAGCTTATTCACAAAGTTTTTCTGTCCTCCCATGAGCTTTGCAAGTCCCATAACGTCATGCGGAACATAGAAAGTATAGTTCCAAGCATTACCTTCGTGGAAGCCTGGAGATGGTTCGAAGTTCTCTCCCTGCTTTGGATCGAAAGGCTTATAGAAAGTGCCGTCTGGCATCAATGGGCGCAACAAGCCAAACTCCTTACTGAAATAATGGCGATAACCCAAAGCACGATTGTGGAACAGACGGGCATCATCTTTCTTACCCAATGCCGTAGCCAAACGTGAGAGGGCATTGTCGGCAATGTAGTATTCGAGTGCATGAGAAACGGAATTGTCGAACTGTTCGTGCAAGGCAACATATCCCTTCTCCATATATTCGTCATTGTCTGGGCGCAGAGGGTTCTCGCTTCCCTTTGTCAAAGCCGACTTGCGGAAAGCCTCGTAAGCCTTATTGATATCGTAACCACGCAGACCTTTCAACCAAGAGTCAACGATAACGGGAATAGCTGGGTCACCTTCCATCGTGTAAGTCTCACGACTAAAGAGTTCCCACTTTGGCATCCAACCATGCTCCTCGTACATCCCAATCATCGAACGAATCATATCACGCTGACGATTTGGATAAACCAACGTAAGCAACTGATGCACATTGCGATAGGTATCCCATAGAGAGAAGACTGTATAACGATTACCCTCCTTCACCGTTCGAATCTCATCACCCTCCATGGCAGGGTATTGTCCGTTGACATCCTGCAAGATATTTGGATGGATAAGGACGTGATAAAGAGCTGTATAGAAGATGGTGCGCTCTGTCTTTGTACCACCCTCAACGAGGATGCGAGAGAGGTCATCATTCCACTTAGCACGAGTCTCGGCACGAATAGCGTCGAAGTTCTTTCCACGCTGTTCGGCATCAAGGTTCTCACGGGCGTTTGCCATACTTACGAATGACACACCCATCTGCACCTCTACCTGCTCGTCAGCCTCTGTGTTGAAGTTCATCCATACACCGATATCATCGCCAGAGAGTTCCTTGTTATAGGTCTTATAGAGCTTATACTTACCATTGTCGACATCCCACTCAGCCTCTACGCCTGTCATCGGACGCTGTTTCTTCCAATAACCAGCCTCTGTAGGTTTCTTGCTGACGCGCATCACGAAGTAAATTGGGAATACAGCCTGAGGGTTATAACAAAATGTACCCTGCAGCTTTACGCCCTCATACTCTGTGTCGCTTACCTTCTTTACCATGGCACCCGACTCATTTGTGAGTCCTTCACCGAGGTTCAGCAAGATATGACTTTCTCCTTTCGGGAATGTGAAACGTGCAACAGAACTGCGAGGAGTAGCTGTTACCTCTGTCTTCACATTATATTTTTTCAGATAATTAGAATAATAACCAGGGTGTGCAACCTCCTTTTCGTATGTACTTCCGTACTCCTTATAGTCTACATTCAGCTTTCCTGTCGTTGGCATAAGCAACAATGAGCCTACCTCTGGGCAGCCCACACCACTCAGATTGACGTGAGAATAACCAGTGAAAAAGACGTTATGATATTCGTAAGGAGTTGACCACCAGCGTGCATCCTTGTCATATTTATTCAAATCGGAACCCATTACGTTGAATGGCACGACTGACATCAGTCCGTTAGGGCATACTGCTCCCGGATTGGTAGTACCGAAATTAGATGTTCCGATAAAAGGGTTGACAAGGTCAACAGGCTCTTCCCCACCTTTATCAGTCGCCTTCAGCGAGAGGAAAGACAAGGAAAGAAGTAGTACTAATAGGAATTTATGATTCATTTGGGTGGTGGGTTGTGGGTGATGGGTGATGGGTGATGGGTGTTGATGAATAGTAGGTGGTGGGTGTTGGATGTTGGGTGTTGATGAATAGTAGATGATTGGTTGTGGGTGTTAGGTTGTGGGTGATGATGAATTGTGATGAAGCTATCATTATTTACTTCTAAGCAATTCATCAACACCCAACACCTATCACCTAACACCTAACAATTCATCAACACTCAACACCCAACACCTATCACCTAACAAATCATCAACACCCAACACCCAACACTTAACACCTTATAAAATGCTATTGTTCTTTGTGAACTCTACGATGTCCTTAATATAGCCAAATGCCATACCAACGACGGTATCAGCTGCACCATAGTAAACAGCTACACGCTCGCCATCCTGCAAAGCTGCACATGGGAAGACAACGTTTGGCACGTCACCCTGCAACTCGTAAGGTGCATTTGGTGCAAGAAGATATGGACGAGTACGATAGAGAACCTTCTCTGGATTGTCCTTATCAAGGATAGCTGCACCCATCGAATAACGGAAACCGTTACAAGTAGTGATTACACCGTGATAGAAGAGCAACCAACCTTCGTCTGTCAAGAAAGGAACCGAACCTGCACCAATCTTCGTACACTGCCATGCACTCTCTGGGAATGGAGTCACCTTCATTACGCAACGATGCTCGCCCCAGTACTTCATATCTGGGCTGAAGCTGATATAGATGTCACCAAAAGGAGTGTGACCATTGTCACTTGGACGACTCAACATCGCATACTTTCCATTGATCTTCTCTGGGAAGAGTACGCCATTACGATTGAATGGCAAGAAAGCATTCTCACACTGATAGAACTTCTTGAAGTCGAAGGTGTAAGCAATACCGATTGTTGGTCCGTTATAACCATTACACCAAGTAATCCAATAACGATCCTCAATCCATGTAACACGTGGGTCATACTTGTACTCTGACTCAATCATTTCAGTGTTACCAGCCTCAAACTTGATAGGCTCATGATTGATTTCCCAGTTCACACCGTCCTTACTGAAACCAGCAAAAATGTTCATCTGCACCGCCTTGTTGTCGCAACGGAACACTCCAGCGTAGCCGTCTTCAAAAGGAACAACAGCACTATTGAAGATACTGTTTGATGTTGGAATATGATAACGATCGATGATTGGGTTCTTTGAATAACGCCACATCACATCCTTGCATCCTTCTGGACGGTCCTCCCAAGGCAGAATATCTTTTAAACTTTTCATTGTAAATATAGTTTTATGCTTTTAGTTTTTATAAATGTCTATACATTATAAGTACAAGCAAAGTTAGCTTTTTACTTCAACAAAAGGTAAGTTTTTACCATTCATTAAATAGGAAAAACACTTCTTAACAAACATTGTTAAGAATATGTTATTTAACCAAACAAACTTACTAAGAAAATAGTCGTAATTATCGTTTAACCCAGTTCTGCACTTCCAATCCTTCTATACGTGCAAAGTGTTTTACATTCTCTGTTAACTTTAGGAGCTCTGCTTGATGATACCAATCAGTTCTTCAGCAGTTTCGTTTCCTTCCCACTTCCCAAAAAACTTATTAAGCATTTCTTCTGTATAAGCTTCGCCGAACATTTCCTTGCGTTCTTCCTCAAGTACAGAGTTAGTAAGTTTCACAGCTAAGCCCAACCGAATGTTCTTACTCATCGAACGCAATGCGTTCCAAAACATGCGTATCGTATTGTTCTCGATGTTTGTCATTGTGCCTGCCATAATTATACCTCCTGTTTATATTTTTCTGCAAAAATAATGCAAACGAGAGCAAAGAAAGCTTGCTTTCAATTTGCCGAGTGCAGCTTATTTTCTGCAAATATAACGTTTTCCTATGACAACTCCAAATCTACATCTTGGTTTTCACATTCTTATTACAACTGATAGGCGGAAGGAGCCTTACACTATTACGCTCACAGCATAAGAGAATAACAGACCTAAATCTAACAATACTTTTATTTCTGTTTGCTGTCATTTTAACATTTAGGTAGAAACTCCTGTAAATTAATCCGTTATATCTTCATTCAGAGTGACAGAAGTGACAGGAAATTTATTATTAGAATCGTGTTCCAGCTTTGACAAATTTAAGAAAACGGATAACAGTTTATATCAATTATGTGTATCAGAGATTTGAAGGATTTTCATTATCAGAGAACTATGAATTGTCATTTTCCCGCATAAGGTCCGCATCAAAACCTACAATATACTCTGTATGGTGCTGACCACATTTAGGAGTAATTTGCCATATGATTTCTACATTATCTGGAAGTTGTTCAAAGAAAGAGGCTAACACATCCATATTCTCCTTTGCCCTGTCTGCTTCAAGGCTTTGCAACTCCAGCCCGAGCATAACAGTTCGAATATTATTATTGCTATAGGATATAGGACAAATGGGCTGGTCTAACGAAGGGGCTGTTCCCGAAGTAATATATGTTGCTGTACGAGCACACATCCTAAAATCATTAAAGTCCATACCTATGAGTCCAACAGTTTCTATGAAATGATGGAAAAACATCAAAAAGTGAAGAATATTATCTTGCAAAGTATAATAGTATGAGGTAAAAATATTGTAGAATTTCCACCTGTCCTTGAAAACTTTATACTGCGAAGTAGGGTGTAGGTCTAAAACAAAAATACTACCAACTAAACTATTATACTGTTTAATAAAAGCGTCTATTTCAGACATATATACTTCTGCATTGTCAGTAAAGACAAAAACAGCAAGGCATTCTAAAGGGCGTAAGTCATCTATATTATAAGTAACTATATCCTTATAAGGCTGCTGTAGACTGCTTAGAAACTCTGTAGCTTTATCACCAAAACAATGATAAGCAACAAATTGTGGATATGATTCCCCAAAATCCAGGAGTTGATTCAATTCTTCCATTTATTTCTTTTCTAAATCTTAATTTTTGAAACAAGCTTCTATTTCACTAATCTTATCCATTATCCACCCCAACACTTCTCTTTTTTTTATTGCAGGATATTGAGCAGGATTATGCCAGTTATTAGCTGCGTTATCAGAAATCCAACTCCAACCGTAAGGGTAATTTTGGGTTGGTTCATGTGTAAAGCAATCTAATTTAGGTTGCAGCGGAATAGTCTTGTCCTCCGAAGCAACCGCAATCCACACTTCTTTCCAATAGGCTTTGCCTGTTTTAATAACGATAAAATGATTTTTTTTGCTATTCAAACTTTTCCATAAAGCACCATTGTCATCTTGACGCTGTTTAAAGCCTATACCTATAAGAGGCTTAATTATATGTTCTTGTCTTAATTTATCTCCAATTTGTTTCTCTAACATTAGCAATTCAGAAGTAGCATCTATATTATCAATGGCTTCATTGATGATACTTTGTGAATATTTTGTATCCATATCTTGATAAGTAAGTTGTTTAATAATTGTGATATAGTCTTTAATGGTGCGGTGAATAGGCTTTTGTGGATAAGTAGTCATTAACCTATCTAACAATCCTAATATATCCTGCGCATAAGAAAGTTTGATAAATTCAAAATGTCCCCCTCCCAATGAATCTGAAGACGGTTCACTACCATATAAAGTAAGATAAACTAATTTGAAATTATTTTCTCCAAACTGTTTCACTCCATAGTTATGGTATCGAAGTAATTGATTAGGTTGGTCACATGCGTAGATTTTATTTTCTATGATAATGCCATGCTTACCATCTTCAAGAATAATATCTATGCGACCTCCAGTAGTTTCTGTTACTTCACCTACATATCGTTCAGCAATACTCTCATTACAGTGCGTAATATAATTATCATCTACCTTTATAGCCGTAACAAGAAATTGCCTGAGAAATTCATTCCCCAATCCATGGTTTGATTTAGGATTGAATAATGTTGCAAGCAAACGTGAATGTAAGCGCATTTCGTCAGAGCATATATTCAATGCCGAAAACACATTAAAGTTTTCTCCTTCTTTTTCTTCTTTCTGAAGTCTATCTTGCTCTGCATTATGCATGTCTGACAATTTAGACAGTAGCTCTTTGATGCTATTACTCATAATAAACATATTTTAGTTAGATTTTCCCTCCATCATCTTATTCAACTCTTCCTCCTCCCCGTACCCATATCTGTTAAATGCCCTACTTATCATTATGGTTTGTAACAAACTATTCTCATTTGAAATATTCAACAGCGCAAAGATAAAAATAATATACGCAAGACACTACTTTGATCTAAGAACGAGTCATCTTCTCCATGAATATAATGCCTTCATTGTTAAAATAAGCCTGAAGTAAGACTTAACCACAAAGATACAATATGTACTAATCTTTCTCAAACTATATCAGCCTAATCTAATCGCAAGGCTGATAAGTTCGCAGAAATAGAAAGATATTTTAGAAATGGTATAATTGTATCTCCTATATCCTCTTGCCTAATAGATAAAATAGCATCACCATTATATCCGTCTGCATTCGCTACAACAACTTTACAACTATTTTCCGTTCTCTCTAACCAGAAATTATATGTAGCATTATAAGCTTTTATATATTCTATATTAGGAGAGTTCGTAATATACACTGGGTACAAAAGTTTAATTACTTTATATTGAATTGAATAACCATTAGAAATCTGGAATATAATGTTATTGAGTGATCGCAAATCCTCCTCTATCTTTTCAATAGGCATACCACATTCCATCATATAAATAATCAGATGAAATAAAGGTAAGGATGTTGGCATACTCCCCCCAAAATAAGAATACTCAAATCCATTAAAATAGCTATCTGTATCAAATTGTGTGAGCTTATATAAATCACGCAATGAACTCCCAGCAAGTTTTTCCCTAAAATTTTGAAGATGTGGCAGTAATTCATGAATACCAAGTTTTTCTCCTAATTGTGCCTCAAAATATCGAATCATAATAGATTTTATACTATATCTGAATGGTTCACGAGACAAGAATTTACTCATGTAGCCTTCATAACAAGCTTGCGCACCATAGAAATGATGAAATATATGCTTAGTCACATCATAGTCCATTACCAAGACAATGTTACTAAATCCAAATTTATTACCGACAATATCAGGTCTGTCACTATCGTCTATGTGCGCACTCACAACATTAAGAATTCTAAAAAGATGCTTGGGGTCTAAGCGATCTAAGTCTTCTATTATCAATACAGGCTTCTTTGCTTTCCTCTCTTCCCCATTCAAAGAATGGTCTTGACTAATCCATTCAATAGCCATTCTTATCAATGTCGTATATCCATCTTCTTCATAAATACAGCCGGCTGTATTCGCAAACTGCGACAAATACTTATCCGCAGTGTGTTTTTTCTCATCATATTTATTCTTTATCTCAAGGAACTTATGATATACTTTATTGTAAAACACTCCCATAGGAACGAAAGAAAGCAAGAAAGACACAACAGATGTAAAGTCATCAGAAGTTAATACAGAAGCAAATAAAGCATTTAAATCAATTTTCTCAAGCAACTTTTTTTTATGCAATTGTACAATAATATCTCTTTTAATATATTCAAAAACGTCCTCATTCTTTGCAACAGAATAGTTTACTGGATAAATAGTAAAGAACTCATATTTATCTTGCATTGCTTCATCCTTTCGCAACTCATTCAGCAAATAGGTTTTTCCATCGCCAAACTTTGCAGACAAAATAATTCTATCCGTCTTTTCAAGGTACTGAGCAAAATTATTTAAATTACCAGAGATATCAATTTTATCTAATGTTATTTTCATAGGTCTTTGTTTTTATAGATTAATAATGTTTAGAAATGATTTAAGTTTAAATTATACTGAACAAAGTTACAAAAATTTATAATAAATACCAAAAAATACACTTTTATTTTTCCAGTGAGAGGAAGTACACATTACTTTCTATCCCATTCTTACATCAGTCTACTCTCTTTTCAATCCCACATTCTACTAAAACCGGATTGAAAAGTCTTTACATAAATTCAAGGAAAACACTTAAAACAAAGGCGAAAAACACGTATAATAAGCAAGCTTGCAACGAACAGGAAATCAGTTAGTTACAAAGGTGATACAAAAAAGATGCTTAATTGGACTCCAAAAGGGCGTTAGTAAGGGGCTTAAAGGGCATCTTTTGCAAGCCAAAAG
>ERZ1674166.67-NODE-67-length-16961-cov-13.252928_pt1 | contig 16961 bp, 16 predicted proteins | sample MGYA00581293_ERZ1674166 | MGnify/ENA primary metagenome ERZ1674166 (study PRJEB41354, sample SAMEA4873350) | human saliva metagenome | biome: human-associated habitat [ENVO:00009003]; feature: mouth environment [ENVO:08000002]; material: saliva material... | reverse complement strand
CAAAACGGCCCCATGCGCCTGCAACTAAACCCACTGCTGGATATCGATGATAGTGGTCAGCCAGTTCCCGCTTTCCCTTACGGAAAATACCCTCGCCTGATTTTGCCGTGGCTTTCCACCCAAGTGGTGCTGCGTGAAGCCGATTTGGAGTCTGATGGATCACTCACGATTGAGCTGGGCGATTCGATGCGTGATTTTTTGAAATTACTTGACCTGCCATATGGGGGCAAATCCGGGCGCCTGATGCGTGAGCAGGCCAGGAGGCTGTTTGGTGCTGACATTCTCTTTAGTGAGGATAGGGGCAGGAGCCTGCTGGGTGATAGGCGTCAACGGGTGTATAAGATGCCGGTCTCTCAGGCTTATGAGCTCTGGTGGGATTATGATGTGCCAGATCAACAGGCTCTTTGGGGCAACAACGTCCGCTTGTCGAGCGCGTTTGTACAGTCGGTTTTGACTGCGAAAATCCCGACAGACATGCGCGCCCTAAAGCTCCTTTCGGAGAAGGGTGGGCCGCTCGCTATGGACATTTATCTATGGCTTAGCTACAGGCTTTTTGTGGCTCGTCGCCCGACCCTGGTGCCGTGGGAGGCGCTCCAAGCCCAGTTCGGCAGCCAGACAGAGCGGCCACGACGTTTCAAACAGTCGTTCACGTCTAAGCTCATTCTTATTTCACTGGTGTATCCTGAAGCGGTTTTTGATGAGACCGATAAGGGTTTGATGCTTTACCCTTCACCCTCGCCGCTAGGACGTAAACGTTTGCCGCGCCCTGAGAAGGCCGCGGCCAAATGGATGGGTAAAAAGTAAACACCTGAAAACCACTTCTCCCCAACCCTTCCCTACACCTACCGCATAAACAAACGCGCTTCAAAACAGGGGGGAAACCATGTTGGAGTTTGATTGGCAGTTCTGGGCTCGCCACCTGGCCGGATTAAACCCATCTGAAGGCCTGGTGGTGCGTGAGATCGCGTTTTTAGCAGACTGGCGCGGCGTTGCTCTAGCATCAAACGAATACTTGACACGCTCCACAGGTTTAAGCCTAAGTAGCGTTACGCGCGCAAAAAAAGGGCTGGAAACCAAAGAAATCCTCAAGGTTGTCCCGCGCTATTTTTCTAATGGCAAGCAAGGCATCAACCGCTTTGAGCTAGCGCTCAAAGCTATGCAGGAATCCCGTCCAGTACAGTCAACCATCCCCCTGCCAGGGCTGGAAGCAGATTTACCTGAGCCTGACAGCAAAAACAGGCTGGGGCAACTCATCTACCAAGCCGCTAGATCTGGGTGGGATAAAGAATATAGCGGGCAGTTAGCTGCCTACCTGGAAAAAAATCTTAACCGACTGCTTAAAACAGTTAGGCAAAATCTAATCCTGGGTATGAGTGTCCGGGAAGCAAAAATTGAAACTTTAGGCTGGGCCTGGCAGGCCATCCGCCTTAACACGCACGCGATTCTACAAGCCTATAACTCCTGGGCGCTCCTGGCAGTCATAGTCTCGCGTATGGCCCGTGAGGCCAGCGCTAAGCAAGAAATTGCTTTGGAAACCCTCCAACTTGAAGGCAAAAAACCACTAGGGTCTATAAATCAAAAGGTCAACCTGCCTGGGGCTGACCTAGACACACTAGAAACACTTTATGGTCTGCTGATCAGCGATCTGGTCAGGTATGGGGTGGAAGAAACGCTTGCCTGGGCTTGCACCCTGCGGTTAGCCGACCTGGCCGTTTGTGGTGATGACATGTCTCGCCGTCACACCTTGGCCGCTAGAGACCCGAAACTCTCAGCCCTCGGCCTTAGCTCTAAAGGGGCCCGCAAGTGGATGACGTTAATCAGTGGCACTAGGCAGAATCCTGAACCTTTTTCTAGCTTGTCTGGGAAAAAGTATGAGAAACTTTTGAACGAGGTTATCGGGGGAATCAAAATCTAGGACTAAAGGGGGGGTGGTCAATCTGACCACCCCCCCTTTAGTGTGCGCTAAGTCACTTATGGGTTTGGTGGGAGACCTTTTTTAAGCATTTCAGTGGGGATAGATGTTTGAAACTGGGCCCAAAGCCAGCTAGTGATAGCTTCAATGTCAGGGTTTTGGTTTAGGTTTTGGTTTAGCTCTAGTTCGGGGGTTACAGCGCTGATGCTGACGCTGTAGGTGATTTTGAAGTGATGCTTTGGTGTATGCAGATCGCGCGATAGTTTTTCTACCTCTTTACAAGCATCTTTGTAAGTAAATTCTTGCGCTAAAAGATCGTCGCCGGTTCGGGTTTTGCGCCAAATGGTGTAGGTGTGACGCGCTAACAGGGTCATTTCGTCGTCATTGTTCAATTTTTAGCCTCTAGGGTTCGTGGGCAGGGATGCGGGCCGCCCTTCATGGATTAGACGCTAGCTAAGAGATTTTTGAGCGCAAAAAACTCTTAAATGGCATGAGCACCAATCAGATCAACCCGTGGCTGACAGCCCCGCCTGTGGCAACCCCTAAAGAGGTTCCCGTACAGGTTGATTCTGCCCCGGTATGGTCGCCTGGTGGCATCGACCTTGAGCAAACGCCCCTGGAGGTTACCCCCGGTTTGGTTAAAGGCTCTGGTTTGGTGTTGGTTGGGGCTCATGGGGGCGCTGGTACTTCTACCTGGGCACGACTGATGGAAACTGAAGAACTTAACTGTTTTCCGCTTGAATCTGTCCCGGTGGTGATTGTGGCTAGGTGGAACGCTAGTGGTATTAAGGCGGCCCATGCGGCGGCCCTGCAGTGGGCTAGTGGCCTGGCTGGCGCCTGCGTTTTACGTGGGGTGCTCTGGGTGCCCGACAGCGAGGGGAAGCGACCTAAAAAGGTTAACGAGCTCTTCCTTTCTGCTTGTGGTGCTTTCCCTGCTAGCCTTTGCACCCCCTGGGTGGAAGCTTGGCGTAGCGACCCGTTAGCCCCTGATCGCGGGGCCCAGCGTTTAGCTAGAAAAGCTCTCGCCCTTTTCTCTCTCTAAAAAAACCACAGGAAGGAACAAAATGCTCCACTCTATCAACTCCATCAACTCCGCTTTGATCAGGCTAGACGTGCTGCCCAGCCCCAAGCCTGAACTTCCCGCCGCCGCTCAAAGCTCTGTCGGCACATTCTTGAACTGGACCATGGGTGCCGCAGCTGTGGTCGTCCTTTTCAGCTTAATCATTGGCGGTATTATGATCGCGGTTAGTCAACGTCGCGGTGAACCCACTGAAAAGCTTGCTTATGTTGCGTGGCCGATTATTACTGCAATCGTTGTCATGTCAGCTAGGGGTATCACCAAAGTGCTTTTCAACGTGTGATAGATCATGGAAGCACAAAAAAAGTTACGTTTAGCCCTTGTTGGTGCGCTTGTTGTTATTCTTGTGCTGGTTGGCGCCCTGGTTTGGGCGCTAACCGGCGACGAAACAAAAGAACAGCCCGCTGCTGTCTCCAGTAAAACTAGCCGCGTGGATTTGAGTGAGCCGCGCCCTGGCAATACTGTCCCTGCCACTAGTCAGGCTTCAATTAACCCTACGGGTAAAGTTAACACCTGGGGTTCGGTATGTGGCCTGGCCGGGGTGGAAATGAAACCCACAAACCAGGTGAACTTACCCGCCATGCGCACCAAAGCGTTTGTTGATAGCACCTACTACTACTACAACAATCTGGTTGGCCCTGACCGCCGTATTGATGGTGACGTTCCCACCTGCTACGCCCACAGCAGTGAAGGCGCTATCCTAGCTGCCGCTAACTTACAGGTAATGCTTGGGGCTGGTAAAAAACAGGTTGAGCTGATCAAAACTCTCACCTATGAAAACGACGCTCAACAAGCAACCTTGAAGCAGGTCCAAGCAGACGGAGATTCTGCGACTGCTGTTTCAATTAAAATTGTTGGCTACAGCATTGAGGTTATTGACGAGAACAATGCGATTGTGAATCTGGCTTTCACTAGATCAAATAAACCAGGTAATCTTTACAAGAACACTTTTAAAATGACCTGGAGTAAAGGTGACTGGAAAGCTGTGATTCCAGCAGACGGTAAGTCTGAAGTTGAAGAAATTTCTTCTATCACAGATGCTGGCATGGTTTCATGGATTCTTTAATGGTCATTGTACCTTTAGAAGACTGTCATTGGTATGACTTTGTTTGTGATGGTAAGGAATCATTAATCCAGAGTGTATACAAAAATGTTACTTCGGCGCTGGCGGATACGTTAACCACGTTGGGGACTTTCTGGGTGAAAGTCCCCACCCCTGACGTAACCGGTAAAGGGTCAATAGTTTACTGGATGCACACCACGCTAGTGCCCGTAGTTGCCATGGTGGCTGTAGGCTGCCTGATCGGCGCTGCTATCCAGCTAGCCTTGGCCCGTGACGGAGCAGAAAAAGCTCACGAACTGGTGATGGGGATCGGGAAAATGATCGCCGTATCATTCCTGTTTATCCCTTTCGCTGGTTTAGCAAACACTATCAGCGATTCACTAAGTATATGGATTATAGACCAAGCCAAAAATGCGGCTAACGTTAATTTTGGGACAACAATCCTGGAGTTAACCTTGTTTAGCAAGGTAAATAGGTTTTTGGTTATGGTCATTAGTTTCATTGGTATAATCGCTAACCTGATACAAATCGGTTTGATGTATGTCAGGTCAGCCATGCTGATTTTTATCTGCGCGATAGTCCCAATCATTGGCTCTACCATGACCACCAGAACCGGCATGAATTGGTGGAGAAAATTGTTTGGGTGGTGGATGGCGCTTTTGCTGTACAAACCTATGGCCTCAATTATCTACGCAGTAGCTATAAAAGCTATGGGTAATAAAGCATTGCACGATAACATAAGTACCTTAGGCCAATTAATAATGGGGCTTATGTTATTGGTTTTCGCTACATTTTCTTTACCAGCCCTAATCACTTTCCTGGCCCCAGCTGTTGAAGGGGCCGCCCCGTTATCTAACGGCGGTGGTGGCAGAAAATCTAGCGGTGGAGGGCAGCAGCCCACTGGCGCAGTGCAGGTTAACTCTGCTAGCTCGGGCCCTTCAGGCGCTAGCGGCCCTAGTGGCCCAAGCGGCTCTAACGGTTCTAACGGCGCTAGTGGCGGTGATAGCCCAAGCGGGGCGGCTGGTGTGGCCGGTTCTGGTGGCTCTGGAGGGGCAAGCGGTTCTAGCGGCTCTAACAGCGCTTCAAGTGGCGGCGGCCCTAGTGGCTCTGGTGGCTCTGGAGGGGCGGGGCCTGCACCTACCAGCCCCGTACCTAGCGGTGGTGGGGCTGTGCCCATGCCCGCCGGTGGTGCGCCCATGCCTGGCCCAGCTGCCGCTGGGGGTGGCGCTGCTGCCGGTGGTGGGGCCGCTGCTGGGGGTGGCGCGGCGGCTGGTGGCGCAGCAGCAGCACCCCCTGTCGCGGCAGCCGTTGTTGCAACGCAGGGAGCCAAGCAAGTTTTCCAAGCCCCCAACCGGGCAATCAACGAAGTGACAAAGTAGGTAAGTGGTGGATGTACGCACTTATGGTGGCTGGCGCCGCCCGGTAAGCTACGGCTTTTTAAACCTAACCCTGGGACAAAGCCTCGGTGCACTAGTTGGGGTGGGTATCGTTTTCCTCCTTGGCCTGAACAAAGGAATGCTATGGGCTGCTGGCGGCGCGATACTGCTAGCAGCCTGGGGTTGGGTGATCACCACCAAGGACAAACACCAGGTAAACCTGATAGATCGAGCGGAAGAAAAAATTGTGTTCGGCCTTAATAAAGCTAAAGGTAATACTGTTTTTCGTGGTGGCGCGCTAGCACCCACTAAAAAAGCCTCTCAACGTCTGGTTCTGCCCGGAATCATGAGCGGCTGTAAGGTCAGCCAGTACGTTGATTCTTGGAATCGCCCTTTCGCGCTTGTTGAACACGCAAACGGTACCGGGGCTGTAGCGATGCGTTTAACTCCTGCTGGCTCTAACCTGGTTGACCAAGAAACAGTTAACAACCAGGTTGCCTACTGGGGCCAGTGGCTAGGTGATTTAAGCAATGAATCTGGTATCGTGGGCGCCTCAATCACGGTTGAGACCCTGCCTGATCCGGGTGGGCGTTTATACCGTGAGGTAACTTCACGGCGGGCAGCTAACTGTCCGCAAGTAGCTGGCGAGGTTATCGAAGGGGTTCTAAGCGAGTCAACCGGGTCTAACCAGGTGCGCGTGTGGGTAACCTTAACGTTTAGCCTGGCTGCTTTAGGTGGCCGTAAAGACAAAGAGATTGCTGGCCGTGAAATTGCTTCGCGTTTACCTGGCCTGACCCAAGGCCTGGTGGCCGCTGGTGGTGGGGCCACCCACCTGGTAACCGTTAACGAACTAGCGCGTTTAGTGCGTAGCGCGTATGACCCTGATAGCGAAGAACTTTTCGATCAAGCACTAGCGGCCGGGCAAACCATTAACCTGGACTGGAGTCAAAGCGGCCCAGTGTTCGCGCAAGCTGATTTTTCTTCTTACCGTCATGATGGCGCGGTAAGCAGGGTTTGGACTATGACTTGCCCACCACGCGGCGCGGTACAGTCAGCTGTTCTTTCGCGCCTGCTTGAACCTAACCGTGATGTACAGCGTAAACGGGTAACGATCCTTTACCAGCCAATGGACGCGGCTAAAGCTCCTAGCGTGGTTGAGAGGGATCTTAACCACGCTAGGGCTAACGCTGCTGGCGCTCGCCCTAGTGCCCGTAGTATTAACGAGTTAGCTGCTGCTAGTGAAGTAGCTAGCGAGGAAGCTAGTGGTGCTGGTTTGGTTGATTTCGCGATGATTATCACGGCTACAACCACCCCTGATCACCTTGAAGACACCTCTGTGACAGTAAACGCGCTATCTGCCGCTAGCCGACTACTGATTCGTCCTGCTTATGGGGCTCAAGACAGTGGTTTTGCTTTAGGGTTACCCCTGGGCCTTCACCCTGTAAATGCCAGTGTGAAGGTCAGGCCATGAGTTTAATTGATCTTTTAATTACTAGTGGTAATAGGGGTATTGATAAGCCAGGGTTTGGGCGGGCTGCTACTATGCCCAGGCTTTTGCCTTGGCGTTCAACTTCCAGACAGGTCTGCGGCCTATACCCACTAGGCTCTAGCGATAATGTCCCCCTAGTGGGTGTACCCCTAGGGCGGGTCCTTGGAGGATCAGGAACGGTTTGCGCTGACCCGATCAGCTGGTTTGAAAAAGGCCTGATCAGTGCCCCCTCAGCCATGGTTTTAGGGCTTAACGGGCTCGGTAAATCTTCCCTGGTACGCCGTATCGTCACTGGCAGCGCCTATATGGGTGTGCACTCAATGGTTTTAGGCGATATCAAACCAGACTATGTTGATCTTATTACTGCTCTCGGTGGCCAGATCATCCGTATCGGTCACGGCTATAGTGGCATTAACCCGCTAGACGCGGGAAACGTGGAACAGGCCGCTAAATTACTTGAAAATCACCCCCAAGAACGCTCTGCTCTGCTGGCTGCAGCTCACGAGCGTAAAAAAACCATGGTGCTGTCCCTGATCCAGATTATTCGTGGTTCTTCACCTAGCGACCGTGAGGAAAACGTGATTGAAGCGGCCCTTAGTGTTCTTGAAAACACTTACGTAAACCCGGTACTGGCCGATTTGTTGCAGGTGGTGCGTGACGCACCCGAACCTGTGCGTATGGCCGCCCTGGACAGGGGCTCTCTAGATCGTTACAAGCAGGTCACTGAGGAGCTTGAAGCTTCGCTCATGGCTCTGCTTAACGGGCGTTTGGGTGGTATTTTCGCTTCTGCTACCACTACCCCCATGATGATGGACCGCTCGGTTGTTTTCGATGTTCACGACATGCTGCATGAACACTCTGACCTGCAAGCTGCGGTACTTTTAGCTAGCTGGTCTTACGGGTTTGCTACCGTTGAAATCTCTCAAACTCTAGCTGACGCTGGTGTAGCCCCCAGGCATCACTACATGATTGTCATGGATGAGCTTTGGCGTATTTTACGTGCAAGTTCAGGCATGGTTGAGCGAATTGACTCGCTAACCCGTCTTAACCGTACTGTTGGTGTAGGCCAGATGATGCTTACCCACTCTATGGCTGATTTCCAGGCCCTAAGCGAAGAAGACCGGCTTAAAGCACAAGGTTTTGTTGAACGCTCCAAAATGCTGTTCCTTGGTGGACTGCCAGGCAAAGAACTAGATTTGTTACGTCAAATCATGGGGTTTAGTCAAGCTGAAGAATTCCTGCTTAACTCCTGGAACGCTCCGGGCACATACGACCCCTTATCAGGTAAACCAGCAGCCCCAGCTGGTAGAGGCAAATTTTTGGTTAAAACCTCTTCAGCCCCGGGTATCCCCTTCCAAGTGCAATTTAGCCCGGCTGAAAAGGCTCTACATGACACTAACCAGCGCTGGAATAGGGAGGATGTGTAAAAAATGGAAGATAAAGGAGCCCTATGGGCGGTGGCCCTAACCGTTATCGGCCTTGACTCCCTATTTGTAGCTAGCCTGGTGCAAGGCTCGCTGCCTTTAAACCCTGTAGTTGCCTTGGTTGCTGTGATCATGGGGCGTAGTCAAGTAGGGCTGGTGTTTTGGCTGGTGCTCATCGGCCTGGCTGGCGCGCAGCTGCTTATAGTTCTTCTGCTTTTACGCACTCGCGCCCCCAAAGTTCGTGGCGATAAAGCCGCTAGGCACACTGGTTCGGCCGCTAACTCGCAAGCTCTCTCATTCAAAGCGGTATCTGACAAGGCCAAACGCTTGCAGGTTCAAGGCGACAGTGTTGGTTTGCCTATCGGTAAAGCCGTCAGGGGTGGGCGCAACCTTTACTCATCCTTCGAGGATTGTTGCGTTGTTTTTGCTGGTCCGCGTACCGGTAAAACTACTGCTTGGTGCGTGCCAAGAATTTTGCTGGCTCCTGGCGCTGTGGTAGCCACCAGCAACAAACGTGACCTGGTTGATAGCACGCTTGGCAAACGCAAAATTCCTTCCAACTACTGGGTTTTTGACCCCCAACAGATCGCTGAAAGCCCGCAAGACTTCTACTGGAATCCCCTTACCTATGTTACTGACGCGGTAAGTGCCCGCTCTTTAGCGGATATTTTCGCCTCCTCATCTAAAGAAGCTGACTCTAAAACTGATCCTTTCTTTGATAACGCTGCCCGTGACCTCATTTCTGCGCTACTTCTAGCGGCAGCTCTAAACGGGTCAAACCTGGAACAGGTTTACTCCTGGCTAAGCGATGAATCTAACCAGGAACCAGTCATGATTTTGCAGCGTCAATCCCCGCTGATGGCTGATTCGCTGCGAAACGCTATGGCTCTACCAGCTGAAACTAAAGGCGGCGTGTGGGGTGGGGCCTTCCAGATGGTTTCGTTCATGCTCAATGAAAAAGCCATGCAATTTACCCGCCCTAACCCGTGGATGAAACCTTTCATCCCAGCAGAGTTCGTTAAAACTAGCGATACTCTCTACTGTTTAAGCCAGGAAGGACGCGGCTCAGCGACCCCGATTGTCACGGCTTTGACTGTGGCCGTGACTGAAGCGGCTGTCCAGTGGGCTAAAAAATGCCCTGGCGGGCGTCTACGCACCCCGATGCTGATTGAGCTAGACGAAGCCGCTAACGTTTGCAGGTGGAACGAGCTACCTGACATGTACTCTCACTTTGGTTCACGTGGAATTAACGTAGACACCGTTTTTCAATCCTGGAGCCAGGGGGTAGCCAGGTGGGGTGATGCTGGCATGAAAAAGCTGTGGGGGGCTGCCAACGTAGCCATCTATGGCGGCGGTGGACGTGAAGATTCTTTCCTGTCTATGCTTTCCAAAATTATTGGCGTCTACTGGCAAGACTCTAAACAAACCTCTCGTTCCAAGCATGGAACGTCACGGTCAGTTTCAGCCCAAAGTCAGCAACGCTCGATTGCCACAATCGCTGATTTGCAATCTTTACCCCCTGAACGTATGTGGGTTTTTGCTTCAGGTAGTGAGCCCGTACTAGCTAAAAAAGTGCCATACTGGGAAAATAAGAATATAACCTCGATTCAGGGATGAAAAAATGCAAAATCAGCCTGACCCAGTAGGTCAAACCGCCGCCCAGCTTAAAGCAGCAGGTCAATCAACCCTCCAGGTGGTTGCTACGGTAGCCGTCCTGCTCTACCAGCAGCGCCAAAATGCTCACAACGAGAATATGCGGCGTCTGCAAGATCAGACTCTTGGCGCCCAAAAAATGTATAACGCCGTGAAAAAAATGTTCGGGCGTGAGTACGATAAAGCAGCCGCCTCGTTTACCCAGGTGTACAGCTCCAGCTTTTGGGCTAAAACCAACGAAAAAGAGGTCATTGAAAAGTATGCGCAAGCATCTTTTTGGGCTCAGTATAAAAACGAGGCTAAGCAGGCTAAAGAGTACATAGCTGAGCAGGCAAAAGTATACTTCCCTCACCTAACCAGTGAGGCTAAGCAGGCCACGCAAACTAATGCTCAAACAAACCAGGCCACCAAAACCCAGGCTAACCCTTGGCTCACGCAGGAAACGCCTGCCCAAACTAATGTGGCCTCCACTGTGAAAGCTGAGGCCAGCCAGGCCCCAGCTTCCCAAGCTTCCAGTAAAACCTCTTCAGCAAAAAAAGATTTAGCTCAGTGGCGTGATCCAGGCTTCCAGAAAGCCTTGGTTGTATCAGGGATCGCTGCCGGGCTAGACCCTCAAGCTGTTAAAGCTGCCCAGGTGGGTAACAAGGCACTAAACTTCCCGCCTGGCCAAATGGTTGCCCCTGCCGCTGCTCAAGTGGCCCCAGCTCTGCCTGCCGCTGAAGTTAAGGTAGCCACCCCAGCTTTAACTAAATAGCTTCTTCCTGCTGCCCACAAGGCAGGCAATTGTTTTCATATAACTCTGTAGCCCGGTGCCCACGCTCCGGGCTACAGCCGTTAAAAGTACCGTTAGGCTCCATCAGCCTAGACATAAACGGATCGGCGTAACTAGCCATCCATCTAGCGGCAAAAGTCGGGTCTTCGCTGGCAAAACCGTTTTCGTAGGTTACCCAAAGCGCGTTAAACCTAAACACGGCCTCAGCATGTAACCACCACTTAGGACACCACTTGGCCGCTGAACCGATTGGCCTTACATAAAGTGGAGCTATAAACTCACTGACAAACTGCTCGACGCTGTCAAAAACGCTAGAATCTTGCTCTATCTCATCGTCTAACAGTTCATCGTCTGATAGTTCTTCTTGCTCATCGTTTAGGTCCTGGTTTTCTACCATCGTCAAACCTCCTAAAATCATGCTGCTGCTGTGGTGGTGGGGTTGGGGTTGGAGTGGGCGTGCGCTGATCCTTGCCAGGGCTACGTTTGAAGTTAGCTCCAGCAGCTTGACCCATCGCAGCCGCGCGCTGCGCTGGTGTCATAGAAGCCCAAGTTTTACGCTTGACTCCGAAACTAGTTTTAACGCTGACCTTCCTCTTACCCGTTGGTTTGTTTCCTCGCTGCTTAGCTGGCGTCTCATAGACATATAGGCGTTCATCAGCCCATTTATCAATCCAAGGATTGTAAGGCGGATTGTAAGGCGTGGAAGAAACACTTACCTGGTAGGTAAGTGGGGTGGTAGCGTAACTAAAATCTTTAGCGGTGTTAGCCTGTTTTTGTTCCTCGTACATGCGGGCGATTTGTAGGGCTATCTCAAGTAAAATCATCACTATTTCGATAGCTATAGCTGCCTCATCACTAGTGTGTGAGGTCAGTAATCTAGCTGCACGGTTAAGTGCGCTAGGGGTTTTAAATTTTCTGCCCCTATAGCTTTGTCCGCCCCTACCCCAGGTTCGGCTCGCGTCCCCAAGCTGGTCACCTAACTTGGTGCCCCTATATGCGTGTGCTGAGGCAGCGAACGAACCGGCCATATCGTGGCTAAGAGCTGATAAAACATGGGGGTTTTTAAAATCAGCCTCTTCTTCAAGACGCTTTTGAAACCCTCTCAGGGAAGAGCGGGCGTTTTCCCAATCGCTACGCCCATAACGTTTCCCATCCTTCTGGGCGGGTTTAGTGTTGCTTTGAGCCCAAGCGTTTAAAGCCTCATCCGGGTCACCCTCCCAACGCTGGCGTAGCCGCTCAAGGCTTAAATCCCGTGCGAGACGCGAACCCCCGAAATACGGGTGTTTCCTATCAAAACCTTTCAACGCCACGCTATAGCCAACAACCTTGTCACGCCCCCCTTTAGCGTAACGCGGTAAAACCCTTAAGCCCGCTGCACGTAAACGCTGCACAAACTCTTGCTCACTACGCGCCGCTAGCGCCTGAGCCCTAACAATCTCCTCCAGACGAGCCCTATCACTAAGGCGTTGACCCGCTTCTTTAGACATACGCATATCAGCGGGACTATCGCCTCTACTACCACGCTGGTGGTAGCGCGATTCAACTACTTTCAGGCCAAACTCTTTTTCAAGTTTTTTACAAGCCCGCTGGCTAACCTTCTTGTACTGCCACGGACTCCAAGTACTACCATCCTCACGCACCGTGTTAGCTGCGATATGGATATGATCGCCCCCGTTTTTACTTTTACCGTGACGGACCGCTACCCACCTGCAAGGACTTTCAAGGCCGTCATCAAACCCCATTTCCTCCATGAAACGCTTAGCGATTTTCCCCCACTGCTCATCACTAAGCTCCCCCTCATCAGGGCCAAGTGAAAGCGAAGCATGAAACACATGATTACGCACCGCGCTACGTGAAACCATGCGACCTTCGTCATAGTCATATTGTTCGCGTTTGCCGCGTGGAAAAGTACCAGTTTCGTTCATGAACTGGTCAAGAAGCTCAGCTATCTCTTCACCTTGAGCCTTACTTAAACTATCCCAGTTCCCCCAACGGCGCTCAATCACTGGTGAGGCCGCGACAATATGCGGGTTTGTGTGCTCGTTTGCGCGTCCAGGACCAACCAAGTAGATCATTAACCCCTTGGTGTTAGCTCCCTGAACGATATTGGGCATCACTTAGTTAACCCGCACCTTCAACAGCAGATCATTAACTTCATCAGCTACTTCTTCAAGTCGCCTAACCACAGCCCCAAAATCAGCCGGTACCTGACTAACCGTGTTGGCATGTTTAGCGATCTGATTCAAGTTAGTCGTAGCCCCCTCAAGCTTGCGCCGATACTCACGCAACAACACAACACTTTCACGCAGCGCAGCCGCGTCAATCTCTCCGCTCTCAACAGGCTTAAACAGACTGTCGACAACAACACGACTAACAGAAACACCCTCAACAGCCGCCCGCATCTTCAACAACTGAGCCTGCTCAACAGTCACATTAACTTGAATCCTATGCCTTCTTTGCCCGTTAACAACTCGACTACTCAACCGCCGCCCAACAACCAACCCAAACACCTCCAGCCCAGCGCAGCGACCTAACAGGATCACACCTACAAGTGTGCCCCGGTAGACGAAGAAAGTCTACCGGCAAGCAAGATGTTGACGTCAACATCTTCCAGCTTGCTACGCTTTTTCTCACCTTCACCTACCAAGTCACCACCCACCAACCAAAACCCAAACCAAAGATGTTTTGCGCGCAAAAAACACTTATGATCGAACTAGGAAAATTTCTAACCTGAAAGGAACCGCAGATCATGACTTCAAACCCGCTAGCTACGCTCCTGGCCGTCAACGACAACAAGACCCAGGCAGCCCAAGACCTCTCCCAAGCACACCAAGACCTAACCCTGGCGCTAGAAACCTATAAGGCGACATTCGCTACCGCCTGCAAAAACGGTTGGGCTAAAAAAGACCTGCTGCGCGCCGGTTTTGCTGACCCAGCAAAGCTACGCCTGCCGCGTGAAAAGAAAACTGCCGCTAACGATGCTGAGGCCAACTGATGCTTCTGAAAGTACAGCTAACTGCTTCTGGTACCGCCTCAATCACTAACGGCGATACCCTCACCCCCCTGCGCGCGGCTGATCTAGCCACCGCACGGGCACTAGTGACCGAGCACCTAACCCAAATGGCTCGCGAACAAAACTCTGCGGTAATCACGCAGTTAACAGAACCTGGCGGCCAATACAACCTGTGTTTTTCGCCTGACGGTAACGTCACCATGGCCACAAGCGACCAAGTCGAAAACGCTCTAAACCCCCCAAAACTACCTGAAACCACGCCGGTAGCTTTCAGCCCGGAACCCGACCAAGAAGAAGAGATTGTAGAAGAGCCACTAGGCCAAGACTTTTTTGAAAATATTGAACCAAACCCAAACCCACCCTCACCCCAGATAGCCCCCGCACCGGTGCTATCCCAGTTAGATACCCCCGCGCCTGTATCAAACACACCTGCACCAATGCAGATGCCCACAACGCCTATTGTGCCAACTGATTTTCATCAGTCACCCCCAACCCCACCAACACAAACTTTCACAAACCAGCCAGCACAGTTTGAGGCACAACCCACCCCAACAACGTTTGTCGAAACTGATCCGCTTAAAATCAGTTTGCTAAACGCACAAAAAAACGAAGTCCCCGCCCGTTTAGGTTGGCGAGGTAGCCTAAACCGACACCTAGGCACAACACTAGCCCCAACCGAATATGAACGACGTGTGCGCGTAGACGAAACAGCCGTCAGTACCCACTGGCCTGGCCCTCGCACAATCGCCGTAGTAAACGGTAAAGGTGGGGCTGGTAAAACCCCAACCGCCATCTTGATAGCTGCGCTACTAGCACGCTACGGCGGGGGCGGGGTTGTAGCCTTTGACAACAACCCCACACGCGGAACCCTAGGCTGGCGCACAGAACAAGGACCGCACAACAACACCGTTATTGAACTGCTGCCCGAAGTTGAGCATCTGCTTTCCCCAAGCGCAACCGCAGCAGAAATCAACAAGTTTGTTCACCACCAACCAACTGACCGCTACGACGTCCTACCGTCGCGAGCTGAAGCGCTAGACTCGACTACCGAAACAGAGCAAGCTTTCGATCAAATTCATGCGGTTTTAACCAAATACTATCGAGTAGTAGTAATTGACTCTGGAAACGATGAGTCTTCACCCTCATGGCTTGCAATGATCAATAAAGCTGACGCCCTGATTGTTCCAACCATCACCAGGCCAGAACATGCCGAATCAGCCCGTCTACTACTAAACGAGCTAGCCCACAGCGGTCAACACGGAGCGAAACTAGCACAAAACGCGCTAGTTATCGTGCTGCAAGCCTCCAAAGCTGAACCAACCCCGAACCAGCTAGTGCAAACCTTCAAACAAATCACACGCGACGCTATCGGGATCAACTACGACCCGGCCATGAGCGCCCGCCCGCTCATGTACGAAACTTTAAACCCTGCAAGCCGCCGCGCCTGGCTCGCCGCCGCTGCCGCCCTAACCCCAGCACTACAATAAACCTCACCAACCCTTACCTTAAAGGTAAGGTGAGGTAAGGCAAATACCCCTAACTGTTTGACTGATCTAGTGGTTGCAACAGGGGCGGCGAGTGCTACAATTATGGTGACTGATTTTCAGTAAAAGGCCGACTCGTTAGCGGCCTTTGGAATGCTCCACCGGGACTTTTTGGATTCGTTTTCAAAAAGTCCCGGTAATTTTTTTGCCTCCCATTACCCCCTATGACGTGCATAATGAGTTTGAGCGTGTTTACACGCCTGGATGACCTGTTGCTAACCTTAACCATTTTCCAACCCCTACCTTTAAGATAGGGTGGGGTAAGGTAAACACCACCAACCAAACAGTTGAGGGGGTACAGGTTATGAACCCGTACCCCCCAAACTTGGGATTTTAGTAGTAAATCTGTTCTTAAACCCCACAGTAAACATGATCTTGAATCTCAAGGCCAGGGTCTAAAGTAAACCGGCGCCCCTGAAGAATCAGCGCGTAAGTAGCCAGCTGGCTGGCACTAACGTCGGCGTCAAAAACAACCGGTTCTTTAGCCCAGTTTTCTTCAACAACCTCAACGTTTACACCCACCTGCTCAGCCTGGGTTTTAAACCAGGCAAGCCACATCTGCCAAACAGCCTGTCCCTCTGGGCAAACCTGGTCCTTAACCTCCAAACGCGGGCCATCTTGAACTACATAATCAAACCCCGCGCGGGTGTTAACCACTTTGTAGGGTGTGCCCATGGTCTTAAGCAAGGCTTCAATCACCCGAGCATCCAATGCCCGCCCTTCAAGCAGGGAGGCCCGCAACTGCACCCAACGCTCATGGCCAATCAGCCAAGCTTCTTCAAAAGCCTTTTTCACTTCACGCCGGTCAAGCTCAAAAGACCCTTCCTCAACCAGAGCATCGGCCACCTTGCGCCCCCGAACCAAACTAATGTAGTTAAGGCGTGCAATATCAGTGTCAACACCCATGCCCCCACTGTTTGTGAGCGCCGCCGGTAAACTCAACCGGCTTAGCCCCTCAAGCTTTTCCCGGCTCACCAGCCCAAACCACTGCAAGCCTTGAGGCTTGCGAACCTCCTCCATTTCAAGGCTAATACCCAGGTAAGATTCAGCCTCAAGCACTCCCTCAATGTCGAGGGCGCGCTTACCGGAAAGAGCCCAGCCAACAGCCTTGTTGATGCACTCGCTAATTTGGGGGTCTTCCTCCTCCCCTGGCGCGCAGGGAAACCATTCTTTAAGCATCCCTTCAAGGTCAACTTCTTGGGGGTCAATGCCCTCAATCTTGCCGTTATCACCCATCAAATCAGTGATAGTCACCGTGTACTTTTTCATTTTCAACCCCTCCCTTGGTTGATTGGCGCCCCGGGCCTACTCCCTTATCGCCTTATAACTAAAAGTATACACCCAAAATACTGTACGCCCTAATTTTAGAATAGTGGTGCTAGACACATTTAGGGTTTATAATATTTTTATATCAAAGCAGTTAACTGAGCTCCGTTCTGTTCTTGCGAGGAAGCCAGAACGGCTTGAACGGTTGGCGGCAGTGCGTGATCCGCAGGTTGTTTCTGCGGCGCGCGGGCTAACTTTAGGGTCTTACTAGGCCTTGTTTTGGGTCCTCAACTCAACGTAAGCCCATAAACAAACTCAACCCACCAACCAACCCATCACCCCACATTTTTTTTGCTTTGTTTCCTCGCGCC
>ERZ1674166.59-NODE-59-length-18230-cov-10.960330_pt1 | contig 18230 bp, 11 predicted proteins | sample MGYA00581293_ERZ1674166 | MGnify/ENA primary metagenome ERZ1674166 (study PRJEB41354, sample SAMEA4873350) | human saliva metagenome | biome: human-associated habitat [ENVO:00009003]; feature: mouth environment [ENVO:08000002]; material: saliva material... | reverse complement strand
GGAGTAAAAAGTCAAGGAGTAAAAAGTCAAGGAGTAAAAAGTCAAGGAGTAAAAAAGTCAAGGAGTAAAAGTCAAGGAGTAAAAAAGTCAAGGAGTGCATAGCAACAAAAGAAAATAAACTATGGACAAATCAGATATAATAGATTACTTGAAGGTGGGAGAACGTATCACCTTTGAATGTAAAAAAGCAGAGAATGCTGTTCCCAAATCAGTTTGGGAAACTTATTCCTCGTTTGCCAATACTATTGGTGGAACCATTATTTTGGGTATCAAAGAGAATACAAATGAAGGCGATGTCGAAAAGCGGTTTGAGATTACTGGCGTTGCTGATGTTCGCAAAATCAAAAAAGAATTCTTTGACACCATCAATAGCAATAAGGTTAATCGCAATATTCTCACCGACGGGGACGTTGAGGAAGTCGTATTTGATAATAAGACACTGCTTTGTATTCATGTACCCCAAGCAGATTATCGACAGCGTCCAATATATATCAATGGGAATATGTTAAGTGGTTCGTTTAAGCGAAACTACGAAGGTGATTACCATTGTAATGAAGACGAAGTGAAAGCGATGATACGTGATGCTAATGATAGTGGCAATGATGGGGTGCTGATGGAAAATTACGGCATGGAGGATATAGACAAACCTACCCTTGCCGCTTATCGCAATCGGTTTAGTTCGCTCAATCCTGACCATGTGTGGAATGAATATGACGATAAAACATTTCTACTTAATATGGGTGGATTTACCAAAGACAGAAATACACAACGAGAGGGACTTACGTTAGCAGGACTTCTGATGTTTGGCAAGGGACTAGCTATCCGTGAACGGTTCGACAATATACGCATGGATTATCTCGACTTGACCAATCTTGCCCCTGAAAGTCGGTGGAGCGATCGCCTTACTTATGATGGGCGTTGGGAAAACAACCTTTATAATTTCTTTACACGTGTGTTGTCTAAATTGGTGAATGATATCAAGCGTCCTTTCAGTCTAACTAATATTGTGAGAGAGGATGACTCTCCTGTGCATAAACTGATTCGTGAGGCGCTGACCAATATGGTTATTCATGCTGATTATATGATGACAGGAGTACTGAAGGTGGAAAGGCGCAATGACAAACTTGTATTCTCCAATCCAGGTTCTCTAAAATTACCCATATTCGATATTTACAACGGAGGGCACTCTGAAGCGCGTAATCCTAAGATGCAAACCATGCTACGCATGATAGGTATGGGCGATAATATAGGTTCTGGATTCCCTACCATGCTGGATGCTTGTAAAAAAGAGAATTGGCGTAAACCGATACTTAATGAGCGTACCGAGCTACGATTGATAGAACTAACAATATCAATGGTCTCGTTAATCTCTCCTGAAACAGATAAAAGTTTGTTGGAAATTTATGGTAACAACTATCGGAAAATCACCAAGGAGGAACAGTATGTTCTTGCCACGGCTCTGACCGAAGGATGTGTGGCAAATTATACTATTCAACTCCAACTTGATAAAAATCCCTTGGAGGCTGGTAAGCTCCTTTACGCTATGGTGGATAAAAAACTGCTTGTTTCTACGAATAAAGGTCGATGGACAACCTACTCGGTGAATAGAGACTACAAGACAAATATGAACGAAAAGTCAAGGAGTAAAAGTCAAGGAGTAAGTGAGCTGGATCAAGGTGAATGGCGAGGAGAAAAAGGAGATTTGTTAGATGAAACGGCATGGAGTAAACACCGAAGAGAGGTCTTGGAGCGTTTACTGAAATATTGTCAAAAGCCTCGTACGTTAACAGAAATAGCTATTCAATTGGGCTTTGCCGATAAATATAGGATGAAAAGAGTATATATTGACCCACTGTTAGGTAAAGGAATATCTATGACAGAGGCAAAGAATGCACCAAATCAAAAATATGTGACCATAGCAACAAAAGAAAATAAACATTAGAGGAAACAAAAAACAATATAGAATGAAACCAATCAGACTGGAAACAACATCGGTAGATGGTACGAAAATTAATTTAGAGGCTCTCTACCAGATAGCACCTTCGTGCTTCACCGAAGAGAAGGACGAAGCGACGGGAGAGATAAAGCGCGTGGTCAATTTTGAGACTCTGCGCCAGCTCCTTGGCGGCGATGCCGTGGATGAGGACGAGGAGATGTATCAGTTTACGTGGCCGGGCAAACGGGCGGCACGCTATGAGGCGGCAGAACCTATCGACGACACCCTGCGCCCTGTCCCTGCTGACTCTGTAGATTGGGACACCACCGAGAACCTCTATATCGAGGGCGACAACCTGCGTGTGCTGAAACTCCTGCAGCGTGGCTATATGGGAAAGGTGAAGATGATTTATATTGACCCACCTTACAATACGGGCAACGACTTTGTCTATCATGACGACTTCGCACACTCTGCCGAAGAAGAAGACCTCGCTGCTGGTAACATAGATGAAGAAGGCTATCGCTACCGCCGCAACCTCGACTCCAACGGCCGTTTCCACTCTGATTGGTGCTCAATGATGTATAGCCGCCTGCTCGTGGCACACTCCCTGCTGAAAGAGGATGGCGTGATATTTATTTCGATTGATGATAACGAGGTGCATAACTTGCGCAAGATTTGCGATGAGGTGTTTGGGGAGAGGAACCTTGTGGCAGAAATTCCATGGCAATCTCGTTCCTCAATTCAAAACGATACAGATTTTAGTGTAAATCATGAGTATATTCTTGTTTATGCTAAAAATAGACGAAAAGAGAATAGGCGATTAAAAGAAAGCAATAAATCTATATGGTATAATCGAGATTCCTTCGTTTGTAGTCCTATTCCGCTGAATATTTCTAACTTTGAGAATCCAGACAATGATCCTCGTGGTCCTTGGAAAGCCGACCCATTTGATGCCCCTAATATACGTCCAAATCTAACTTACCCTATAACTAACCCAAATACAGGAGAACAACACCTTCCTCCTCGCGGAAGACACTGGCGTACAGATAGTAAACAGTATGCTAATGCCTTAAAGGATGGAAGAATTCTTTTTGGTAAGAATGGTACTGGAAGACCGCAATTGAAAGTGTTTTACGAAGAAAAGAAAGACTTTGGTTCAGTTGATAACTCTTGGTTTTCTGCTGAACGAATTGGTACATCTACGCAAGGAACAAAAGAGCAGATAAAGATATTCGGAGGTTTTGCTCCTTTTGATACTCCAAAGCCTTTATCTTTGATTTACAAATTGCTCCAGCTTGCTAATTTGAGGAAAGACTCCCTCATCCTCGACTTCTTCTCTGGCTCAGCCACAACCGCTCACGCAGTAATGCAGTTGAATGCCGAAGATGGCGGTAAGCGTAAGTACATCTGTGTGCAGCTGCCCGAGGAGACGCCCGAAGGTAGCGAGGCACGCAAGGCTGGCTACAACACTATTCCCGAAATAGCCAAGGAAAGAATACGTCGTTCTGCCAAACAAATCTTATCTGAACTTGATATTCAGTTGAAGAAAGCATACCAAGTGTTATACGATTCGTGTGGTGGAGCGATTGAATCACCTAATCCATCAGGTTTGACGTATTTTATAAACAATGCAACTTTAGAACAACGTAACAAGTTCGATAAAGCTCAACAGTCTTATAATGTCTTAAAAGAAAAGAAAGAAAAACTTGACACAGGTTTCCGTGTCTTCCGCATCGACAGCGGCAACTATAAGGACGTTACGATGCAGCCTAACGAATACGACCAGCAGATGCTCGACCTCTTTGTTGACAATATCAAAGCCGACCGCACCGACCTCGATCTCCTCTTTGGGGCTATGCTTGCGTGGGGCGTACAGCTCTCGCTGCCTATGACGACGGAAGAAGTTGACGGCTGTAAGATTTACGCTGTGGATGGCAACGGACTCGTGGCTTGCTTTGCAGAAAACATCAGCGAGAACGTGGTGCAGGCTATGGCTGCCAAGCAACCGCTGCGTGTGCTCTTCCGTGACAGCTGCTTCGATGAGGACAAGACGAAAATCAATATCTTTGAATGCTTCAAGCAACAACTTGACTGGGACGAGAAGGAGGCGATACAGAATATCAGGGTCGTTTAGACGATAGGGCTTAGACTATGGACGAGAAAAACAAAATCATCATCTATACTGACGACAGCGGACTGACGAAGATAGACGTAAAGCTCGAAGACGAAACTTTGTGGCTTACACAGGCACAGATGTGCGCACTCTATCAGACCAGTAAGTCGAATGTAAGTGAGCATATCAAACATATCTTCGATGAAGGGGAGTTACAGGAGAGTTCAGTTGTTCGGAAATTCCGAACAACTGCAGCAGACGGTAAGTCATACCTGACCACCTATTACAACCTCGATATGATTATAGCCCTTGGCTATCGTGTGCGCAGCATCATTGCGACACGTTTCCGTCAGTGGGCTACTATCCGATTGAAGGAATACATCACGAAAGGCTTTACGCTCGACGACGACCGTCTGAAGCAGTTGGGCGGTGGTGGCTATTGGAAAGAATTGCTGGAGCGTATTCGTGACATTCGTTCCACGGAGAAGGTGTTGTATCGGCAGGTGTTGGAAATCTATGCCACCAGTATCGACTATGACCCACGTGCATCTGTATCGCAGAAGTTCTTTCAAAAGGTGCAGAACAAGATACATTATGCCATTCATGGACATACGGCTGCTGAACTCATTGTAGCACGTGCAGATGCTGAAAAAGATTTTATGGGATTGCTGACGTTCAAGGGTAATCAGCCAACGCTATTGGAAGCACGCACGGCTAAGAACTATCTCAACGAGAAAGAACTCCGTGCGATGGGGCAGTTGGTTTCCGGATACTTGGACTTCGCTGAGCGTCAGGCTGAGCGTGAACAGGCAATGACCATGAACGATTGGGCAAACTATCTGGACCGAATACTTACCATGACGGGCGAGCAACTGCTACAAGATGGTGGAAGCGTGTCGCACGATGACGCCATGGAGCACGCCACAACCGAATATCGTAAATACAAGCAACGCACCATCAGCGATGCCGAGCATGATTATCTCAATGCGATCAAACGCTTGGGGAACATCAACAAAAAGGAAAGTGAGCATGAAGATTAGATATAAACATCAAGGGTTTCAGGCTGAGGCTGCCCGCAACGTGGTACGTGCCTTTGGGGGACAGCCTTTTTATGACAGTGCCAACTTCATTATGGATTGGGGCACGCAAAAGCAATTATTCGATGCGGGCTTTGGCAATGCGCCGCTTAAACTCTCCCGCAGCGATATCAAGGCTAACGTGCGTGCTATTCAGATGGAGCAAGGACTGAAGCCTGTTGACCACCTGCAGGGCGAGGGCGTAAACCTCACCATCGAGATGGAGACGGGTACGGGTAAGACTTATACCTATATCAAGACAATGTTCGAACTGAACAAACACTACGGCTGGAGCAAGTTTATCATTGTCGTGCCGAGTGTGGCGATTCGTGAGGGCGTATATAAGAGCTTTGAGACGATGCAGGACCATTTTGCCAATGAATATGGCAAACGCATGCAGTACTTCGTTTACAACTCAAAGCAACTGACGAAGATAGACGGCTTTGCCAGTGACAACAACCTGCACGCTATGATTATCAACACGCAGGCTTTCAACGCCTCACTCAATGAGGACAAGGCGGGTTCGAACAAGGATGCCCGCATCATCTTCTCAAAGCGTGATGAGTTTGGTAGTCGGCGTCCGATAGACATCTTGGCACAGACCCATCCTGTCATGATTGTCGATGAGCCACAGAGCGTGCTTGGCGCGAATGTCAACAATGCAACGCGAAGAGGTATCAAACTTTTCAATCCGCTTGCCTTGCTGCACTATTCAGCTACACACCGTGAGGTGTTGAACATGGTGTATCGCTTGGATGCCATCGATGCCTATAACAAGAAGTTGGTGAAGAAGATTGAGGTGAAGGGCATACGCCAGGTGGGAAGTACGGCTACCAATAGCTTTCTCTATCTTGACGAGGTTGTGGTGAGCAAGGGCAAGAATCCACAAGCACGTATCACCTTTGAAAGCGTAGGCAATACGGGCAATGTGCGCCAGATAACCCGACTCGTCGGTGAGGGATTCGACCTATATGCGCAGAGCGGACAGATGGCAGAGTATCGTGACAATTACGTGGTGGAGCGTATCGACGGACGGGCAGGCAGCCTGAAACTCCTCAACGGTGTGACACTCTATGAGGGAGATTCGCAAGGTGAGATTACGGAAGACACTATGCGCAGGATACAGATACGTGAAACCATCAAGACACATCTTGAGCGTGAACGCCAGTTGTTCTCCAAAGGGATTAAGGTGTTGAGCTTGTTCTTCATCGACCATGTCGAGAACTATCGTACATACGACCAGCACAATGATGGCAAAGGTAAGTTTGCCGAAATGTTCGAGGAAGAATATCATCGCATGGTGCAAGAGCTAATGCCGACCTTTGGCGATGAGGCTTATGCACGCTATCTGTCACGCTTCACGGCAGAACAGGTACACAATGGTTATTTCTCTCAGGACAGGAAGGGCAATTTTGTTGACTCAAAAGTGAAACGTGGCGAGAGTGGTAGTAGCGATGAGAGTGCCTACGACCTGATAATGAAGGATAAGGAACGACTGTTGAGCTTTGACGAGCCTACACGTTTCATCTTCTCTCACTCGGCGTTGCGTGAAGGATGGGACAACCCGAATGTCTTTCAGATCTGTACGTTGAAGAATACCGCAAATGAGATTGGTAAGCGTCAGGAGGTGGGACGTGGTATGCGTCTCTGTGTGAATAAGTATGGCGAACGCCAAGACGCTGATATCCTCGGTGAGTCGGTGTTTGACACCAACATATTAACTGTGATAGCCAGTGAGAGTTATGAGAACTTCTCTAAGCAGCTGCAACACGAAATAGCTGAAGTGGTCAGCGACCGCCCAGTGGTGATCACTGCAAACCTCTTTGTGGATAATGTCTATGAGACAGCCGAGGGAGTAAAGATAAAGATGACGGTTGATGACGGCAGGAAAATCTATCATCAACTCATCAAGCGCGATTATGTTGATGATGATGGTAAGCTGACCGATACCTATTTCGAAGCAAAAGCGACTGACACAGTCAACTTTGGTGAACAATTCGAGCCTGTTAAAGCTGGAATCATTCAGACCTTAGACAGCGTCTTCAATCCTCAAACCATCAGGATAGATGATGGACGCAAACCGAAGGAGGCCAACTTCCAAGAAGAAATCTTCAAGAAGAAACAATTCCAGGAGTTGTGGAAACGTATCAATGTGAAGACCTACTATAAGGTTGATTTTGAGCGTGCGGAGCTTATCCAGAAGGCGGCAACGGCAATAGATAAAAACTTGAGTGTGACAGAGATTCGTCTTGTCGTGGAATCGGGAGGGATGGATGAGATACGGGATAAGGAAACACTGGAGGCTGGTATGGCGATGGCACGAGAGAAGGTTGACACCTTCCACGTGCGTGAGACGGTAGGCTCAGGTGTGGCTTACGATTTAGTGGGTAGGCTGGTGGCTGATACCGGACTGACGCGTAAGACTATCGTGGCGATCCTGAAAGGTATTAAGCACGCCACCTTCCTTCAGTTTAAGCAGAATCCAGAGGAGTTCATCCGTAAGGTTGGTAACATCATCAACGACGAGAAGGCGATGGCAGTGGTACAGAAAATCTGTTATGAGCGTACCAATAATACATACGCTGTGGATATCTTTACCGAGAACACCGTGCGCGGAAAGATTGGTGTCAATGCCATAGAAAGTACTAAATCGTTGTACGACCTTGTGGTGGTTGATAGTGAGGGCGTAGAGAAGCACTTTGCAGAATCATTAGAAGAGGAGACTGACGTGGCTGTATATACCAAGCTGCCGCGTGGTTTCTATATCAATACGCCAATGGGACATTATAACCCAGACTGGGCGATTGCGTTCAACGAGGGTACGGTAAAGCATATCTACTTCATTGCTGAGACGAAAGGTAACGAGTGGCAACGCTCGCAACTCCGTGGTGCTGAAGATGCTAAACTTGAATGTGCCGCTCGCCACTTTGAGGCTATTAACACCAGTGGAAATGTGGTCTATGGTGTGGCTAAGGATTATAAAACATTATATGATAAGGTTATGAAGTGACAAAAACAAAGCCGACAGCTTATTTGCTTGATATAAAAAATAGGTGTATTTGTCATTAAAAGCATCTGTCCTTATGTCATTCTGGCTTTCAGTTTTTAGTTGATGGGTAAACTAATTATTCGTGTTTTAGCTTACCCATGATAACCAATTTGTTCCCTGCACGGGGGTGTGTCAAAACTCAATTTTTAGAGACTTCAACTTTTAATTTGTAACAAAGTTACTCTGATTACCATAATAAGCCATATTTACCTTGAATATAGGGGGTAAATATGGCTTTATTATTATTGTTGTGTGTTCTTCTGTTACCTTGTCTTTTATTACAATCAACTCGTTCACTTGTCTAACTTGTTCACTCGTCCACCTTGTCCTTTATTACAATCAGCTCGTTCACTTGTCAACCTTGTTCACTTGTCTACTCACATTACTACATATATCTTGCTTGGAATCGGTTTTTTTGTGTTGTACCTTTGCATCGTCATCAGGAATGAAGGGATGACGAACGGAGTTTTAATGAACCAAATAATCTATAATAATTAATGTGTATGATCAACGATAGTCATTCTAATGAAATAGATTTTGAGGAGCGACTCTCTCCACATTTTACGGTGGGCGAGATGATGCGCTCGGGAAAGGCGGTGGGCATGGGTATTAAGAATGTGCCTGAGGAGAATCCTGCGCCCGGAAAGGCCTCGAGAGAGGAGGTGATAGAGAACCTTCGGGAGCTTTGTAGATGCGTCTTAGAACCGCTCAGAAGGCGTGTGGGACGTGTGATAGTCGTGGGAGGTTATCGCTGTGAGGCTGTGAATAGGGCTGTTCATGGGGCTGAACATTCGCAACATATGCGGGGTGAGGCGGTGGATATTCATGTCACAGGACTGGAAATGTGTCGGAAATATGCGGCAATTCTCTCTCAAACGGACTTCGATCAGATGATTCTTGAGCCACCGGAATCGATGATTAAGCGGTGGATTCACGTCAGCTATAAGCGGAATGGGAAGAATAGACACCAGATTTTGGGGGCTAAATAGGGGAGAAAAGGCGGTGAAAGATTTCACTTTTTTGTCGCTGTAAGTATGAGAAATACGTTTTAAGTAACTGAATATAAATATTTTAATTATTTACGTGAATATCTTTTCATATTTTTAATCGTTTATGTTTATGAAGAAGTATGTTTTTACGTTTTTGTGTTTTCCGACTTTTACCTTTATATTTTTATACGTTTTTGCGTTATTGTGTTTTTAGTTATTTCTGTGTTTATCTTTTTATCTGTTTACGTGTTCATTTATTTACTTGTTTACTCGTTTACTTATTTTTACACTTTTTTGTCGCAGTATGTCTTTTAGGTAGTTGTCCCTCCCCCTTCTTTTTGTGTGGGGAGGGGTTGAGGACTGGCGAATGACAAGGGCGATGAGGAGTCTTCAGTAATAGGTTTGCCACTTAGTTTTAAGATGGTATCACACAGAGAAAAGGAGGGTACGGAGGAGTAATAAAAATAAAGCGATGTAAGTCACGGAGGCGCTGTCGTGCATGGAGCCACGGAGAGGTTTTGCCTCTGTCTTATTAGAGCTTTGGGTTAAGATTTCATTTTTCATTTCAATAATTTCTTTGTTTCACTTTTTAAATTTTCAAGTTATGTCAATCAAATTTCGTATGTATCAGGACAATCGTAAGAACAGCAAGCGCAAGGGTTATTGGTATGCCCGTGCGGTGTCTCCCGACCTTGTTAGTGTTAAGGATCTCGCTCTGCGTATCAGTGAGCGTTGCACCGTAACTGAGCCCGACATTTTGGCTGTCATCAGTGCGTTGGTGTTCGAGATGAATCAGGTCCTCAAGGATGGTAACCGTGTGAAGCTCGACGGATTGGGAACTTTCCGCGTAGGTATTCACTCACAGGGTGTTCAGAAGGCGGAAGACTTTAACGCACAGAGAGATATCTACGGTGCGCATGTGCTTTTCTCGCCAACGGTGACTATCGATGCGATGAAGCGTCGTGTGAAGACCCTCATCAGCGGTTTGCGTATTCAGGAGGCTGTGCAGTATGATGCGCCTAAGGCTGCCGAGAAGGCGAAGAACAAGGGCAAGAAGAAGGAGAACAAGCCTTCTGCTGGTCCAGAGCCGGGTGAGGCTACTGCCACTACTGAGGGCCACGCATAGTCGATTGGCTTGAGAGATGAGCGTGGGGGAGTAGCGAGTTTGCGCCCCTCCGCTCTCCGTTTACCCTGATTCGCTTATTAGGAAACAATGGCATCGTATGAACGTGACATATTGGCTTCTGATGAGCGAGAGGGATAGGGTGTTGGGTGTTGAATGTTGGGTGATGAGTTTTGCCACTTGTGTTTAGAGTTTGAAGCAATGTCACACGGAGTCACGGAGAGGACGGAGGTAAATGCAATGTTATGGAGGCACCGTCGGTGCATAGAGTGACGGAGCTTGTTTGCCAATTTTATTAGCTTAAATACAAAGCGTTTATTCAAAAATAATTGTCAAGAATCTGTAAACTATACCTCCGTCGCTCTTTGTGCCGTCGGCACCTCCGTAACATTGTGCGTTACCTCCGTCGCCTCTGTGACTCCGTGTGCCTATCACCCCATATTTCGGAAGAACCTTTAGTATTCACTTTTAGTCCAAATCGGCTCGGATACAATGCCGTTAACAAGAAGGGACGGCAGTGTGATCTGCTTGCCGATTGGGCTTTTAATTTATTTAGACGTTATGATTAAACCTATTTGGAAGAATATCCTGCATATTCTCGTTACTGTACTTACAGCGTTAGCAACCACATTAGGCGTCAGTTCTTGTATGTAAAACTCCTCCCATAAAACTCAGTCTTGGACTTAGACAATCATTGTCAGTCACTTTTTAAGACTTAGTTAGACACTGTTATGTATTTGGAGTACAGATGCTTATGCTGAAAAAAGGCGACGTATATGTAGGTTACGCGCGACTCCATGGGAGGTTGTCCCCGACAGCGAAGTAGTTTCTGTGCGACAAAAAGGGAGTCTTTTTCCTCATTGTTCGACGGATAGGGAGGAGCGGAGAGACGGATAAGGAGGTTTGTCTCCTTGTCTTTCTCTTTTCTTTACAAATATATCGTATTTGTGTTCTTTTCTTTTTGTTTTCATCGTTACTAATTTGTTTGCTGCTGTTTTTTGTTTGATTTTCTACCTTTGTAATGTTATGTAAATCAAATGATTGTGGAATAGCGCGACAAATTAGTAACTTTCTTCGGTTGAGGCTGTTTGCTGATCTGCGACAAATAGGTAGATTGCTGAAATAATTAAACTTTACACTTTTTTGTCGCAGGATTATATAAATATATATATTCTAATTCAGAATTTATAATTCACAATTCATAATTATGATTACCGATATTAACGGGGATTTATCGCTGCAATTAACTTGTCAACTACCAATAAAGTACTACGAATTACGCGAATGACACGAATTACATTACAATAAGTTTTAGAGTAATTAGCGAAATTCGTAGTCGTTGAAAGTTCAAAGTTCAAGAGATAAAAGCATTAGTGTAATTAGAGAAATTCGTAGTCGTTGAATGTTCAATGATAAAGAGTAAATTTGTTTTTGTGTTACGAAGTTGACGAGTTGACGAGTAGACAAGTTGGACGAGTTGACAAGTTGCTTGTTATAAAGTCTAAAAAAAACAAAGCAACAAATTAGCTTGTTACTCTGTTTTTATGATTCTATAAAAGAAGTTTTACTATTTACGCCCCTCTTTCTCTTAAATCAGCGGTTACGAGTTTGGAGAATCCTTGGGGTATCTCGGTAATCACTCCCCTCCCTACGGGGGAGGGGCAAGGGGGAGGGGCTGCTTGTTTTCTTGTTTTCTTGTTTTCTTGTTTTTACTTACTTTTCTTATTCAGCAGCACATACCCACCTATTCCGCCTAAGATGGAGGCGAGGAAGATACCCAATTTTGCTTGTGTCATCAATAGCTCGTCGGTGAAGGCGAGGGTAGAGATGAACATTGACATAGTGAAGCCGATAGAGGCAAGCATACCTAAGCCCAGCAGTGTGCGACGAGTGATAGCACTTGGAAGGGTTGCCCAACGCATTTTTACCATTAAGAAAGTTGCTCCGATAATACCAATCGGTTTTCCTAAGAGCAGACCCAATGTCACTCCGAGTGCTACGTGGGTAGAGAAGATGTCAGATAGACTTAAATCTGTAAAGCTGATACCAGCATTGGCAATTGCAAAGATAGGCATGATCAAGAATGTAACGATAGGTGACATCTTGTGTTCAAGCTGTTGCAGCAAAGGTATTGCAATCTCGGTGTCGTGCTGAATATGTGTCAGCACGTCCACCTGTCCCTCCTCCAAGGTTCTCACCTCGTTAGGTTCCTCTTTCTCGAAACGTCTTGTCAGTTTCTTCATACGCTTGAGATAGACCGACTCGTTAATCTTCGCATCGGCTGGAATCATAAAGGCAGCAAGTACGGCAGCAATCGTTGCGTGGATTCCTGACAGCAAGAAGGTTACCCATACACCACCGATACCGAGTGCGGCATAGAAGAATAGGCTCTTGATACCGAGTCTGTTTCCTATAAACATCACTGCAAGAAAGCCCAAACCAAAGAGCAAACTCGCAATAGAGAGCTCGGAAGTGTAGAAGAAGGCGATGACAAGCACAGCCCCAAGGTCGTCTACTATGGCAAGTGTTGTAAGGAAAACCTTAGCCGATACGGGTACTTTATCGCCCAAAAGATATACTACTCCTAAGGCAAAAGCAATGTCAGTTGCCATCGGTATTCCCCATCCCATCGTATGTGGGGTACCTATGTTCAGACTTAAAAATATTAAGGCAGGTACAATCATACCGCCTATTGCTGCGCCGATAGGTAGAATGGTGTTTCTGATGTCAGCCAGTTCGCCTCCGATGAATTCTCTTTTCAACTCTAAGCCGACCACAAAGAAGAACATAGCCATTAAGCCATCATTAATCCAATGGTGCAGACTATAATTCAGATACGGCTCTCCGTTGACGATAAAGCCTACTTCCTGCTCAAAGAAATGGAAGTAGCTCTCAGCAATATTGCTGTTTGCCAATATCATTGCTAAGGCGACACTGAGAATCAGAACGATACCTCCTGACTTCTCCCTACCCATAAACAGCTTTATCGGTAGCATCAAATGCTGGTTTAGCTTCTTTTCAACTCGTTGTCTCATAATTTTCTTCTTATCCTTATTTTACAATATATATAAAAGGTGAAGAACGCTATAAGCCTTATACAATAAAAGTATATAAAGCCTATGCCCTAAACACTCTTCGATTTAAACGGAATACCCTCGTAAGCCAATATACTTGCGAGGGTATTCTGTTTTATTCTTTTTCAACCTTCATCTTTTGTGATGACTTCCCCTTGTCTCCACACTTCACTTCTCGCAATGACCGCAAGTTCAGAAATGATTGGGGGTATCTCGCATTCTACGCCCCTCCCTATGGGGGAGGGGACGGGGGTGGGGCCAGTTGGTTGGTCTATTTGTTTACTTCTTCCTCCACTCCATATACCCTGCTCCCGCAATCGCCAAGAGCAAGATAACAATCGCAATGTAAGCGATGGTCTCAGTGGTAGAGATACTTGTTGGGTGGAAGTCGAGGACCACGGTGTGCTTACCCGGCTTCACACTCACAGCACGGAGGATATAGTTAACACGTCCGAGCTCTGCAGGCTGACCGTCGATAGTGGCTGTCCAACCCGGATAGTAGATCTCAGAGAAGACGACCACACCACCATTCTTTGAGTTGACAGTGTACTGCAGGTTGTTAGGCTCATATTTATCGAGCTTCACGTTTGCAGTAGAGTCGTTCGCCTTCGCCTGACCTAAAGCCGCCTCAAACTTCTTATCGGCTACTGCCTCATGGCGCACGTCAATCTTACCCACCTCAGCATATTCAGCGTTGGCATCGTCAACATAGTTGAGCTTATTGACAAACCAGCCGTTGCCCTGTGCATATGGGTTCTGTATTGGTGCCGTTGTGCCACCCTGCAGTGGAAGGATAAAGTACTTCGTGTTCAGCATATTCAATACAGGGAAGGTCTTCACACCATCAACTGCCTGCATGTTACCACCTGCAGCAGCAATCGCCTGCATCGTCTTCTGCATCTCTGGAGCGATGTAAGCATCAATCATCTCCTGATAACGACGGAGCTTAGCAGGGTGATAACCACCGATACTCTTATGGAAGTAAGAAGTCTCGTTCTCGTTGAACGTGTTAGAAGCAAAGTTCAGCACACGATAGTCGAGGCTCTTGTCCTTATTAATCTCAAGGTCGGCTGCTGTTGGTTGCTGTGGCATATCGCGCTCACTCTTTGGTACGAACATCTCGTCATTGAGATAACGCTTATCCACCTGCCACATATCAACGAGGCAAAGCACCAAAAGACCAGCCACCATATAGTCGGCACGCAACTTCTTCATCTTATAAGCGAAGAGCAGTGCAAAGCCGATGAGGATAACGATAACCGAACGCCAAGCATCAGAGCTGACCATTGCAGTACGCATCGCAGAGACATTCGCGAGGATCGTTCCTGCTGTATTGCTGTCCATGCCCTGAATACTATTAATCATCTGGCGTTCCTGATCGCTGACAAATGGACCCATCATGTCTGGGAATACAGCCACTAAAAGGGCTACACCCGCTGTCAAACCAAGGCTGATATAAGCATACTTCATCTTCTGTCCTAAGAGTTCAGGCTCGTCAACAAGGCGTTTTAAGGTCAGTGCTGCCAAGAGCGGGATGGTGAACTCAGCGATAACAAGGATACTTGCCACCGTTCGGAACTTCGCATACATCGGGATGTAATCGAGGAAGAAGTTGGTAAAGCCCATGAAGTTATGGCCCCATGAGAGGAGAACGGATAGGATGGTAGCTGCTAAGAGTGCCCACTTCATCGTACCCTTCACCAAGAAAAGACCTAAGATGAAGAGGAAAAGTACGAAGGCACCCACGTAAACTGGTCCGCTCGTACCCGGCTGTGTACCGAAATACTGTGGGAAAGCGTCATAGAGTTGTGGAATCATTGACTGTATCTGTGGGTCAACCTTCGACATAGCCGTACTGCTTTGGCTCAATGGAACACTTGCTCCACCCTTTGCATCAGGAACGAGTAAGGTCATCGTCTCATCAATACCATAACTCCACTGCGTGATATAGTCGCGATCAAGACCAGAGCTTGTCTGGTTCGCGCCATCAGCCTTCAGCAACTCACTCTTGCCACGCATACTCTCTTTCTGATACTCCCATGTGTGGTAAAGGCTTGAGAGATTGATTAATATACCAATCAATGCCGCTACAGCCAATACGCCCGAAGCCTTGAGGAAACCCACGAGTTGCTTCTGGCGAACGGCTTGAACGAGATAGCCAATGACCATAAAGAGGACGATAAAGAGATAGTAATATGTCATCTGCACGTGGTTGGCTTTCACCTCAAAGGCGGTGAAGATAGCCGTCACGATGAATCCCGATAAGTAACGTCCTCGATAAGCCAAGACAATACCGGCAATCATTGGTGGAAGATAAGCTAATGCCATTACCTTCCAGAGGTGACCGGCAGCAATGATGATGAGGAAATAGGACGAGAAAGCCCACATGATACTACCCAATGCCGCCAACGACTGTCGGAAGTCAAAGGCTCGCAACAGAATATAAAAGCCTAAGAGATAGACAAAAAGAAACCATACATTGTCGGGCAACCAAAGGTGGTAAGCGTTCATCACCTGCGACAGTCCGTCTGTTGACTGATACGATGGTGACATCTGATAGGTAGGCATACCACCGAAGATGGCGTTTGTCCAGCGTGTTGCCTCACCAGTACGGTTCTGATACTCTGTCATTTCCTGTGCCGAACCGACACCTGCTGAGGCATCGTGGCGATAGAGAATCTTACCCTGAGTGACCGGAACGAAGAAGTAAGCGAACGAGATGACCGCAAACAACACGACTACCAGTACATCGGGTAGAAATCTTTTCCAAGTTTTCATTTTTATTTAATTTTGCTTATGTCGGACAAATGATTAATCTCTGCAAAGTTACAAAAAACTAAGAACTTACAATATCCAACTTGTAACTTTTTCGTACCTTTGCAGTATGAAAATAGGAATCATCGTTGCGATGGACAAAGAGTTCGCGCAACTTAAAGCAATTCTTTCCAACACCGAGACGAAACATTTTAATCATAAAGACTTCGTTACGGGCCGGTTGGGAGAGAAGGAAATCATTCTGCAGCAGTGTGGTATTGGTAAGGTAAACTCTGCCATCGGTGCTGTTGAGATGATTAATCATTACCACCCTGACCTTGTTATCTCAAGTGGTTGTGCGGGTGGAGCCGACACTTCATTGGAGGTTACGGATGTGGTGGTGGCAACGGAGTGTGCTTACCACGATGCCTACTGTGGCGATGAGGTGGCTTATGGTCAGATTATCGGTATGCCTGCTCGCTTCAAGGCTCCTACGGAGTTGATTGAAAAGGCGCTGTCGTTGAACAACCTACCTGATTGTAAGGACCTGCATGTCAAGGCAGGACTGACCGTCAGTGGCGAGTGGTTTGTCAACTCACGTGAGAAGATGCAACAGATCATGGACCACTTCCCAGAGGCAACAGCTGTCGATATGGAGAGTTGTTCTATTGCGCAGGTCTGCCACATCTATCAAACTCCCTTCGTCTCCTTCCGTGTCATCAGCGATGTTCCGCTCAAAGACAACAAAGCCAGCCAGTACTACGACTTCTGGGAGCGCATCGCCAACGGCAGCTTTGAGGTAACAAGGCACTTTATAGAGGCAATTCATAATCCTTCTTTAATTCATAATTCATAATTCAAAATTCATAATTATGATTACCGATGTAGGCAGAGTTTATAGGTATAAGCAACTCATTTACTCGTCCACTTAATCCCCACAAATGATTAGATTTCCTTTTAGCTACCTCTCCCCACGTATAATCTAAAGTTCGTGGATAAACTGAAGCTAATATCGATAATCTTAATAGGTAAATAACGAGTTTATAAGTTTACAAGCAACTTGTGGCTATAAACTGAAGCTAACAGTGGTAATCATAATTATGAATTTTGAATTATGAATTGTGAATTAAACATGAATTATGAATTATGAATTAAATAAGAATTATGAATAAGATTCCTTCCTTTACCATTGACCACGAGCGTTTGCTGCGTGGCATTTATGTGAGTCGTAAGGACGAAGTGGGTGGCGAGACCGTTACCACCTTCGACATCCGTATGAAAGAACCAAATCGTGAGCCAGTGTTGCACGTCGGTGCTATCCACGCTATTGAACACTTGGCTGCCACCTTCCTCCGTAATGATGACGAGTGGAAAGATCGTGTTATCTATTGGGGTCCAATGGGCTGTCTGACTGGTAACTACCTCATCCTTCGTGGCGACCTTGAGTCGAAAGAGATTGTCGACCTCATGCGCCGCACCTTCCAATTCGTTGCCGACTTCGAGGGTGAAATCCCTGGTGCTGCTCCACGCGACTGTGGTAACTACCTGCTCCACGACCTGCCTATGGCAAAGTGGGAGTCACGTAAGTTCCTCACCGAGGTGCTGGACAATATCACCGATGCCAATCTTGTTTATCCAGAAAAGTAGACAAGTTAACGAGTGGACGAGTAAACAAGTTGCTTGAGTAATAAGACAAAGTAACATGGTGAACGAGTTGACAAGTTAACGAGTTGCTTGCGAGGAAGACAAAGTAACATGGTGAACGAGTAGACAAGTTAAAAAGTAGACAAGTTAACAAGTTGCTTGCGAGGAAGACAAAGTAACATGGTGAACGAGTAGACAAGTTAAAAAGTAGACAAGTTAACAAGTTGCTTGCGAGGAAGACAAAGTAACATAGTGAACGAGTAGACAAGTGAACGAGTAGACGAGTAAACAAGTTGCTTGCGAGGAAGACAAAGTAACATAGTTAACAAGTTAGACGAGTAAACGAGTTGCTTGGGATAAAGAGAAAAAAGCAGTGTTAGAGATTTAAAAGAGGGTGTGTCAAAATGTACACATCCTCTTTTGATTTACTACTTCTTGAACTTGCCGCCTTTCAGGTCGCTCCCCACCATCC
>ERZ1674166.50-NODE-50-length-19030-cov-5.826087_pt1 | contig 19030 bp, 20 predicted proteins | sample MGYA00581293_ERZ1674166 | MGnify/ENA primary metagenome ERZ1674166 (study PRJEB41354, sample SAMEA4873350) | human saliva metagenome | biome: human-associated habitat [ENVO:00009003]; feature: mouth environment [ENVO:08000002]; material: saliva material... | reverse complement strand
CCGACACTGTCCCCGCGCCTACCGTCGGCGCGTACACCACCAGCGGGGTCGGCCGCCCCGGCACCTCGTGCTCCGTGACCCGGAGTTTAAGCTCGCGCTGGTCCGTGCCCTGCCACAGCAGATCAACGGGGAGCGTACCCGCCGCTGAGGTCATCAGCGACAGCCCCCTGTACTCACGCACCACGGGCGTGGTCTCGACCTCGACGCCCGCCGAGGACGTCAGCCGATACCTGATCGGAGTGTTGATCGGGGCGAGCTGGTCCCCGATCACCCGCTGGCTGCCGTCACTGTCCCACACTGCCCCGCGCGGGACCCAGGTGAAACCGTTGTCGGCGAGGCCCTCGACGCGGCACGACGTGCCCACAGGCACAAGCGCCGATGGGATCACCACCTGGACCCGCGCCGCCTGGCCCCCCTCCACGACCGCCACCGGCACGGTAGTCATATCCAGGTCCGCCTCAACCTCGCGCGAGGACGAGGCCCCTCGAGCGCCGGTCCACTCATGTGTGAGAGCCCGGCGACCGTACCCGATGCGCCGCTGCGGGGTGTCTCCGTCGAAGAAGGTCGCGGCGTCAGCGATCGCCTCGTGTGGGTCTGCGGCTGCGGTGATCATGACGTCGTCGACGTCCACCCGGCCTGGCATGGATCCCCGGTCTGCGTCGGAGGTCGTGCGAGCCTCGAAACGCAGCCTGACGGCGGTGGCCCCAGCAGGGGCGGTGAACGCCCACGTCGGGCGGGTCCCGTCCTCGCTGGACGCCAGCAGCACGGGCACCTGCTCGACCACCCTGCTGCCGCCAATATTCCACTCGGGAGTGACCGCGACCGCCAGGCCAGGGCTCGTGCGCACGAGCGCTGAAACGGCAACCGTCTGCCCGCCAGCGACAGTGACCGCCGTCGGCGTGGCGATCGGCCCCTGCACGCCGGTCGGGATGTCGATCGCCAGATACTGCTGGGACTGGCGAGTGTGTCCGCCCCACGGTGCGGGATCCGAGCCGATCCGGATCGTGGCCGGAGCGATCCTCATCCAGTCCCGCAGCGCATACGCGAACGACGGGTTTCGGCACAGATTGACGCGAACCACTACTATCTGCTCCTTCCCGCGAACTGCTTCCTGCGGGCGAGGACGCCCGTACTGATGTCCTCGATGTGCGCGCGGAACTGCGCGCCGTCATCGAGGACGAGCTGCACCTGCGCGCCCTCCAGAGAGATCCCTGCACCCGCGCCGGTGGCCGCGAGCGCGGACACGTCGGCCCACTGACGGGCAGTGAGGATTGCTTCCCTCGCGCCCGTTTGATTGACTGCGGCGGTGACTCCCGAGGGGAGCCAGCCGCCGCGGTCGTACTTGCGGGCGCCGCCGTACCTGCCGACGGTCGGTGACCCCCAGATGCCGATCTTGCGGGCGGATAACCCGGGCTTTGGTTCCTCGACCATCTGGCCGCCGCCCGCGTAGATCGCCACGTGGTGGGCCGGGGACCCCCAGAAGAGGAGGTCACCGGGTGCTGCCTGAGACCACGGCACGGGTGTTGCGCCGGACTGGTAGCCTGCGGCGGTGAGCCGAGGCCACCCCAGGCCGAGCTGCTGGGCAGCCCAGTACACGAGGCCGGAGCAGTCGAGGCCGGGCGGGATGGCTGAGCCGCCCCACACGTAGGGGACTCCCATCTGGACCGCTCGCATTGCGGCGCCCACGAGACCGGCTGAGGAGGACTCCTCAGACTTCTTCTTGAAGAAGGACCCGACTCCTGCGAGGAGAGACTCGACGCCGCCGACGCCGAGCTCGCCGATGACTCCGGGGGCGATGTCCTTCATCAGTGCCCGCACGGGCTCGGTGATGAGCTGAGCGACGGAGCCGAGGGGATCCGCGAAAAAGTCCGCGACGCCCTTCGCGGCGTCGGCGAACCAACCTGCGATGCCGCCGCCCGCGAAATGGGCGATGCCCCCGCCTGAGAAGCCCGCAGGGGCCTTGCCGGGCGTGCCGCCGGGGCGGCGCTTCGAGGCGGCGTAGTTAGCGGCGATGATGCGGCTCGGTCCGATCTGGCGGACGAGCTCGGGGACAAGGATTGCCTCGCCGGGGGAGAGCATCGCCGGGATCGTGTCGTGTCCCGGGCTGTATCCGGGGACGATGCCACCACCGGCGTACTCGGCGATCCGGGGGATCGTTGGGAGAGTGAGTGACAGGCCGATCTTCGAGGCGACCGTCTCCACCAGCGACTTCAAACCGTTGGTGTACACCGTGTCAATGATGAAATTGACCGGCTTGGCCGCGACGCCCTTGACCTTGTTCCAGGCCGTCTCGATTGCGGTCTTCATGCCGTCGAAAGTCGAGGACACGCTCGACGACATCGACGTGAACACGCTGGTGACGGAGCTGTACACCCAGTCGACCGCCGCCTTCGCGGCAGTCTTGATGGACTCCCACACGCCCGAGATCGTCGAAGATATCCCGGTCCAGACGGTGGAGACGACCCCCGCGACTGTCGTGAACACCGTTGAGACGACGCTCCACACAGTGTTGATGTACCAAGTTACGGCGGCGACGATCCCGCTCCATGCCGCTGACACGGCGCCGGAGATCGCGTCCCACACGCCCTGCAGGAACGACACGATCCCCGTGAAGACCTCGGTGGCGATCCCCGCGATCCACTGCCACGTGGCGGCGATCTGCTCGAACACAGGCTTGATGACGGCGTCATACGCCCACGTGAACGCCGCGCAAATAGCGTCCCACGCGGGCTTGATGGCGTATTCGTACGCCCAGGTGAAGATCGCAGCCCACGCCTCGATGTAGAGCTTGATTGGGAGGAGGACGATGCCGACAATGATTGCAAAAGCTGTCTTGAAGACGGTAACGATGCCGTCCCAGATCGACGCGATCGCATCCCATGCCGTCTGTAGAGGCTGCACGACGTAGGTCGAGAAAAATCCTGAGACGCCGTCCCAGGTGCCCGTCCACCACGAGGAGATCGACTCCATCGTGGACGTCCACACCGAGCTAATCCAGTCAACGAAGGAGTAGAACGCGTCAGTGATCGCCGCCCAGGCCTTGCGTCCTGTCTCCGTCTGCGTGAAGAAATAGACGAGACCGGCCACCAGCGCGGCAATCGCCGTGACGATCGCACCAATCGGGTTCAAGCCCGCCACGACGTTGAAAGCCGCCTGCGCGGCCTTCGCGAGGTTCGTGGCCTTGACGAACTGCAGGAGGCCGCCTGCCGCCTTCACGGCGTTGATCGCGCCCATCGCGGCGCTCATGCCCTTGAACGCTGCCGTTCCGGCGGTCACTGCCACAATCAGCGGCGCTACTACGTCCGTGTTCGCCGCGACCCAGTCGAACACACTCTTGAGCGCGTCCGCAGTCTGCTGGATCACCGACGGGCCGTCACCGCCGAACGAGGACACGAGGTCCCACACGCTCTTGGCGAGCGGAGCGAACGCAGACGCGAGGTTCGTCGCGGCATCCCATCCGGACTTGAGCATCTCCCACGCAGCCAAGCCCGCATCGCGCAGGTTGAACAGGAAGTTAACGAGGCCGCTGTCCTCTTCGAGGCCGAAAATCGGCCCCGAGAAATCCCCGTTAGCGAGGATATCCCAGATGCCCTGGATCGACGGCACCGCCGTGGTCTTAATCCAATCGAAGCCCGCTCCGAGCGTGTCAGACATCCAGCTCATGAAGGCGGTCAGCTGCGGCTTCGCGAGGTCAATCATGTCCTTGAAGCCACCGACAATCGTCGCCTGCAAGTTGCCGGCGGCGTTCTCGATGCGAGACACATCCGAGGCCGCCGCGACCGCGACGTCATCAAAACCGAGCTGCAGGAGCGCCTGGTTAAATTCCTCGGCGCTAATTTGGCCTTGCGCCATGGCCTCACGGAAGTTACCCGTGTAAGCCCCCATATCGGACAGCGCCTGCTGGATCTTGCCGGACGCGCCTGGAATGGCGTTGGCCACCTGATTCCAGTCCTGGGTCTGCAACTTCCCAGCACCGTTCACCTGTACAATCGCCAGTCCGAGGCTCTTGTACGTGTCCTTCGTGCCGCCAGAGACCGCGTTGACGTTGCCGAGGGCCTCCGCAAGACGGTCGAAGCCGTCCACGCCGTTGGCCGCGAGCTGGCTCGTGATGCCCTGGATATCCGCCAGGTCATAGACCGTGCGGTCGGCGTACTCCTGAGCGGAGGCCCCCAGCTCCTTGATCTTGGAATCATCGATGCCCGCGAACCGAAGCGTGTCCGCGAATTTGTTTGTTGCGTCGGACGCAGCGATCGCTTCGGACGCGAAGCCACCGATGCCGACGGCCGCGCCCAGCAGCGCGAGAGGTCCTAGCGCCGAGGTCACGAGTCCCCCGAGCGAGGAGACTCCCGAGCCGGCACGGACGAGAGAGGAGTCCACCTCGCGGGCCTCGCGCTCGACGTTATCGGCCTCGCGCACCCATTCTTTCATCGACGTCTTGAAGCGCTCCCACCCGGTGGGGGCCTTCGCAACCCGCTGTTCCAGTGCCTCGGTCGCCACGCGAGCGCTGTCGGACGCGACCTTCTCCTTCTTCAGCGCGTCCGTGTGATCAGCCGAGGCCTGGTCGGCCTTCCGGTTCGCTGCAGCCGACGCCTCGCGCGCCGAGGCCAGCGCCGACTCCGCACGAGCGACAGCCGCCGAGTCAGCAGACGAGCTGGACCGCGCTGCAGCAAGCGCACGCTCCGCGCGCTCCACCGCAGTCGCCGCGGTCTCCTCCTCGCCGCGCGCCTTCGCGAGCGCCGACGCGGACTTGGCAACCTGTGCGTGCGCCTCCTGCAGGGCTGCCCCAGTGTTGGCGGCCTCCTGACGAAGGCGCGCCGTCGACTTACCCAGCGGATCGGCGATCGCGTTAACGAGGTCCTTGCCGGAGGCGGAGACCTGCTCCTTGAACTTCTCCGCGTACTTCTTGCCAGCGTCGGACGCTGCCTGTGGGATCTGCGAGGCAGTCGCGTTCTCGATGCTCTTGAAAAAACCCTTCATCGAGGGGACGACATCGACGTAGACGGTTCCCGCCTGATAGACGCCAGACACGCGGACCTCCTCCAGGTAGCTATTCAGGTTTCTTGAGGGCTCCACCCCGGCATGAGAGCCGCGAGCGCCCGGCGCGCGTTGGCGTCTCGGACTTCTGTTCGTGCTTCGTCGAGTGCGATCTCGGTGAGGCTCTCAGGCCGCGGGTAGGTCTCCTTGCCCCCGAAGGCAGCGACGAGCAGGTCAAAAATGTCCTGCAGGACCCGCACCTCCGGGGTTTGGGAGCGCAGCTGCGCCTCCGTCGAGTCGTCGTCCTCGGCTTCGGCGAGCGCCCGTGCTGTCTCCAGCGCGACCTCCGGGTCGTTGAGCATCGCCGCGACCGTCCTACTCGTCGGCGGGAGCGCGTCGATCAGAGTCAGCAGGAACCGGTACCGGCGGGCGCGGAACAGGGCGTAGACGTCCCAGCCCTGCTCCGCGAGGTCCGCGACGATCTGCCTCTCGTACCGGCCTAAGCGGTCGTAGAGGCGCGCCCTTCCCCCAGGGACCCGAGCGAGGCCTCATAGTGGGAATTGGCCTGCCGGATTAGCACGAGCATCTGACGCAGGCTCAGGCGCTTGATGACGAGCGTGGCGTCCTCTGCGCTCAGCCACTTGCTGATGATCTCCGTCGCTCGCTTGCCACCGGAAAGATCCACCAGGAGGGCCTCGCCCTCGGCGGGGCTGAGGCCCAGCGGATCGGGGAACGTGACGATCTTGTCGCCGAGGCCAAACGTAAACGGCGTTGCCTCCGCCGCGCCGTCCAGCTTGTTCAAGGCCGCGAGGGTCAGGGTAGGGGTGATCTTGTCGGACATTTTGTGTTCTCCTTTGCGACGGTTTTCAGTTGTTGGGCCGGGGCTTGGTACTGGCGGGGGGTTCGGGCAGCGTCGCCTGCGTCTTTTCTGCCCATCCCTGGGCAAGCAGTGTCACCGCGTCTGCCGCGTCGTCGGTGGTGCGCTCGAGCACGACCTTTTCCCCGTCTGCCGTGGTGATTTCCTTCTGGAACGTCTTCGTATTCATGCCTATTGCCTTCGCATGTCTGTGTTCTCCTGGTGTTGTTAGCGGGCAGAGGCCGGAGGGAGAACAGCTCCGACCTCCGCCCGCAGCTCATGCGGACTCGAATCCCGTGATGTCCCGGTGCTTGAGCATCGCGGACCCGCCGTAGTAGTTACGGCAAGCGGTACCTGCGGTCTCGTCTGCGAACGCCTTGAACTCCAAGTCCCCGGTGATGGGGTCCGTGGCCTTCAGGGGGATCGTCGGCATGGAGACGAGCTTGGCCCTGGTGAAGCACCAGCCCATCAACCACTCGTCATCTGCCGGTCCGTCGGCCGCGATGATCAGGAGGCGCTTCTCGGGGATCGCAGGGAGGAGCGGGTCATCGAAGACCACTTCGCCCGTGGTCGCGTTCGCCTTGACCTGCGAGAGGTCAATGCCGTGCGTCAAAGAGAGCATCTCCTTGCGGAACAGCTCAAAAATGTTGAGCTTAATCGTCTTAGATGCCTTGGTCAGGTCAGAGCGCACAGGCTCCGCATACCCAAGTCCATCGACGTCGTCCACGGTCACATCGGGGGCGATTTCACCACCATCGGTGGTGAAAATGCCCAGGGGCGTCCACTCCGCCGGGATCTCCTTCAAAGCGCCCCCAGCATCCGTCAGTGCATCCGGGACAGCCGCCGTCAGCGGCGCAACGAACGCGAGAACGTTAAGAGCCTTGCGCACGTTCTTCGACTTGTTGTGCTTCTTCTTCAGAGCCTCAATGGTCGTATTAGCCATATCAGCCCTCCTTCCAAATCAGTGGTTAGTCGGTGGGCCTGTGAGTGGCATCAACGCTGAGGCCCACCACCTCAACGACGCCATAAGCAGCGCGAACACCCAGCCGCGATGACACGTCGACCGTGTCAACCCACCCAGACGCCCCCACCACAGGACGAGCAGACAACACATCCGCGACCTGGTCCGCGAGCGCCTCCGCGCCGACGCCGCCGTGACCCGTGGGGGTCTTGGCGTACACGTCGACGGCGATCGAGGAGAGCCTCTCGTAATCGAGGTCCTGGCTCTGTATTGCGTAGACGTGGACGAGCGGCAGCGGCCAGGTGTCCGGGAGGCTTCCCTCCTGGAGTACTCGCACCGTCTTGACCCCCGTCGCCCGGGTGATCGCGTCCCGGAGTACTTGGACGGGATCCGTGTACGTCACTTGCCCCTCCTTCGTGCGCTCTTGGATCCTGCGAGCTTCCCGAGCGTGCGCTGGGCCGGGACGCGACGCCCGTCTTTGGTGAAGTGCCCGAACTCCACGGGCACTGCGTGCGTGGCATCATTGGTGACTCGGCCTGCAGCTCTGCGTGACGTGCCGTTTCGGCGCGTCGGCACTTCCGCCATCACGGCCTCGACCTTGTACGACTCCGCGAGCACGCGGTCCCGTTTCGGGGCCGCTGCTGCTGCCGCCGCGCGCACCGCTTCGGCTTCACTGACCATCGCCCTGCCCATGGCCTCCGATTGCATGAGGGCTTCAATCGAGAGGCTGCTTCGCACGAATTTGACAGTCATTTCACCTCCGTGAGATCACGACAGCAGTGCCGCGCGGCCACGGCGAGGACGGCTCCTCCACCGCCCATCTCCCGCCGAGCGGATGCTCAGCCGGGACGCGTATGACGTCTCCGACGCGGAGCGTCACTCCTCTGGGCAGGTAGAGCGTTGCTGTCTCGTCGGCGCGCTCGGAGGCTGCCTGATCGAGCAGCCCCGGCACCGTGAACTGGCCGGGCGCGATCAGGCACCCCGCGATGAGGCGAGACGCAGACTCCTCGACGAGGTAACCGTCCCCGTCGCGGCGGACGCGCCCCTCGACCTGGACGGGGGTCTTCCACTCCTCCATCACGAGGCGCCCCCCATCACCCACACGTGCCCGGTTCGGCGCGGACGGTAAGCGTCCGCGAGCGCCTGGTCGTCTGGGGAGAGGAGAGCCTGACCGCCCACCGCCCAGGTGGCGTACTGGCGGGACTGCGTAAACGGTCCCGTCGTCTCGGTCACCTGAGTTGCGCCCTGGGCTGCGGCGTCAGGGATGAGGAGGACCCGGCGTACGCTGTCCGCGAGTTGGAGTCTCACCGCTACGGGGACCTCGGTGAGACCCGCCGTGTAGGTGACGACCACGAAGTCACTGCACCACGCTCGCACGAAGAGAAACCCATGCCGCTTCTCGTACGCGACGGGCGCCCCCTCGTCAGTGAAGACGGCGAGCACCTCCACGAGAGGCGCCCGGGTGGGGAACACCCGGCCACCGGCGTCCACCTTCAAGCGGTGTACATACGTCTCGACCGTGAAGGACTGACGCGCACGCTGCCTGAATGCCTCAGACAGTTTGTCCGCGACGAAGAGAGCGCGAGGCTTCTCCTCGTCGCTGAGCGTACGCCCGAGGGCCGCCTCGATGTCCTCGATGTCGACGAGAGGTGCGCTCATGTTCGCACTTCCTTTACTTCTTGGACTTCTTGGCGGGCTCCTGCTCAGGCGGTTCACTGTCGGGCACGGCTTCCTCGAGGATGCCCGCCGTGATCATTGCCGTGGCGACCTCGTCCGCGAGCTCAAACTCGATCCCGTTTGCTCCCTTGACCTTCATCACGAGGCCTTGAAGACCTGAACTGCCTTGGGGCGCAGGACTGCGCCGCCGTAGACGTGCAGGCCGCGGACTCGATCCGCGAAGGTCTGTTCCGCACGCATGCTCTCGGTCTTCTCGACCTGGGACACGTAGGCCACGGACGGCTTGTGGAAGCCGATCGCCATGGGCTTCGTGTTATCGAGCCAGGGGCTCGTGACCACGTCGAAGCCCAGGAGACGACCGATAGCCGCCTCGCGGAGACCAGTGGTCATGTTCGACTTGTCGAAGCTGGTGAGCTTCGACCCGTCAGAGAGGAGGAACTCCTCGAAGGCCGCGTTGATCAGGAGCACGCGGTCCATCGCGGGGACCTTCTCGGCCGAGAGCTTGCCGCGCAGCTTCAGGATCGCAGCGTAAGCCGTCTCCCAGTTCGTCGGGTTCGCGATGCCCGTCACCGCCGTGCCCTTTGACGCCAGCATCGCGGTCAGGAAGGTCTCCGCGTCTTCAACGAGTGCCGCCGCCGCCGACTTGGTGTACTCGTCGAGAGACTGGTTCGCCTGCGCGGCGTCGATGTCATCGACCAGGAAGTCAAACGCCTTCTCCTGGTCAATGGTGATCTCGATGCCCGTGGACTCCACGGCATCGGGGATGGTCGTGCGCGGCACCTTAGCACCGCCACTCCCCGTGACTGCTCCGGTCTTGTAATCCTTGACCTTCACATCCACAATCCCGGGGATGTGAATCTTCGAGCCCGCCGTGAAGGCCTTCTCGTATTCACGGTTCGCCATCCCGACGAGCACCGTGTCACGACGGAAGTTCTCAAGGATACTGGCCGACCACAGCTCCGGAATGAAGTGCTGCAGAGTCATTTTCTGTCCTTTCTTGGCCCGCTTATGCGATGCCCATGATGTTGTTCAGTTGCCCGTCCTTACGGGCCTTGATGATCTCTGAGGGAGACATCTTCTTGAGGTCATCCCTGGTGAGCTGTCTTGCAGCCCTGATCTCCTCACCACGAACCCCCGCATCAGTCGCTGGAGCACCCTTGGGCACCTGCACGGCTCGCCACGCCAGGAGACGCTCAGCAGATGCCCTCAGCTCCTCCTCTGACGAGCCAGACAGCAGGTCAGCGTCCACGCCCGTCGCTGCCGCGACCTTCGCTCGCATCGCCTCGGCCTCCATCGCCGCAGCTCGCGCCTCAGCCTTCGCTGCCGCTTCCTGCGCCTTCTGCAGCTCGGACTTGCCCTGCTCCTGAGCCTCGTCATAGAGGCGCGCCTTTTCGGCGTTCTCCTTCATCCGAGACTCATTCTTGCGGGACAGCTCCTTCCACTTCCGCGCCTCAGCCTCCCAGTCAACCTGCTGGGCTGTATCCTCAGCGGCTGCGGGGGTTTCCTGCGCGGACGTCGCATCCCCTCCCGCCTCTGCGGACGGGGCGTCGACGAAGCGAAGGTAAGGACGGTGCTTCAGGTGGTTCTTCATGGTGATTCCTCCCATTCCGGGTACACGAAAGCCCCCACACCGTTACGGCTGGGGGCTGGTTGGGGTATCAAAAACCGGCCTGGGCATTGCGCCCATGGCCGGTGAATTTGAGCTATATGAAGTGAGGACATCCCAGCTGCCCGAAGGGGCTGCCACAATGTCCTCACCACTAGGGTACCGCACTCATGGAATGCGGACAATATTTCCTGCGTGATCTATGACAATCACTTGGGTAAGATGACGACCCTGCATACTCTGCCGGATTTCCCCGATCGATTCCCTATCGTCGAGTTTGCTACGGCGTAGATCGAGGACCAGGCGTTCAGCCTGTTTCCCCGCTCGCCTCATCTGCGAATCGATGGTGTTCTTCCCTTGCCCCGTGGGTGCTTTGAACTCCCAGACCTGCTGATTCATTTCCGCGTCCGGGTTCTTCGCGCCTTCATCGCGCGAATCGATGCGGAACAGCACGTCCAATCCCGTTTCCGCGAGGCGCAGCGCCGTGAGTACCTCATGCTCACTGGGCGCTTCTCTGACCGAAACAGCCGGGATGAACACCCGCCCGTCCCCATGCCCCGGATACAGGAATTCTCCGGGAATCCCTGTCACGTCCCCACCCTCATACTGAAGCGTCTTATGCCATTTTTCGGCAGGAACGCTCATCAGGCGCTTTAAACGATCAGAGTCATCCGGCGGTTGTGCTGTGGTCTTCTTCGGGGGCTTGGGAGGCTTGGGCGGCTCAGCCCCACCCGCCTTGGGCTTAGGCGTTGGCTTGGCCTTGGGCTGCGCCCACGACAGCGTTGGCCCATACTCGCCGTGTTCGCTGACCGTCAGGAGCTTCCGATAATCCGGAGTGCGCCCACCGCGATCAGAGACACCGAGACGGTCCGCCGTGATCTGGTGGACTTGTTCGAGCAAATCCTCGTCGATCACCTGATTGACCGCCAGGCCCGGAGGAAGAGGCTGCACCCCACAGTCACACCCCGGGTGAATCGGCAGCAGGTCACCACGGTAATACCGCTGGGTCGAGGCGACGACGCACAAGGCGCAATTCTCACGCCCCGTGAGCACACGCCGATAGAACTGCCCCTCCTCCGGGTAGCCCCGCATCGACTGACGCGACGCATGCACCTTCGCGAGCTGCATGTCCCCACCGATCAGCTGCGTGAGCCGCAGCCGCCCCTCAGCCGCAGCCTGCGGCAGAGGTTTCCCCGCCGCGAGCGCGGTGTATACGTCGACGGCTGGGCGACGGTAGACGATTCTCGGGTCTACGCCGCGAGCGCCGCGTATCTCGTCCTGGTCGATGGGTGGGAGGACCACGTTCCAGCCGAGTTCGCGGGCACACTGTGCGAGGTACGCGCGCGTCAAGTCGGCTATACGGAGCTGGCCTGCGGTCACTCTGGGGGTGATCGCTTCGATCATGTCCTCGACGGCGCTGGCCCTGTAGTGAGGGAGAGAGTCCCAGTAGGCCTGCCCGAAGGCCGTGATCTGCTGGCGGATTGCATGGACCTGGCCGTCGTAGGCCTCAGTGAGGCGGTTGAGCGAGTCCAGGTCAGCCACGCTACTACCCCCTCCCCGTCACCTGTTTAGATCCCTGCGATCTCCTGCGCGGCCGCTGGTTTTGGTTGGTCCTGCAAAGCGAACGCCAGAGCGATCTGCTCCTCGGCACGGCGCTGCTTGTCTTGCGCAATTTGCTCGGGGCTGTAGCCGAGGATGTTGCGCTGAATGGTTTCGAGCGCCTCGCCAGCATTGCGCGCCTGGACGGCCGCCGCGTACTTCTCCGTGAGGGAGACAGCATGCGGCGGTACGAACAGGACCTCCACGGTCTCTGCCTCGTCCAGCGTGTATCCCTCGACCGCGAGCGCCTTGACGATGAGGTAGGCGAGCGCGGGCTTGAAGCGCTCGATCCTGTCACCCGCCTTGGAGAGGAGCGCCTTCTGGGGCTGCTCAGCTCCCGCGGCGGACTGGTTGGCGGAGTCCGGGAGCATGATCGAGATCGGCGTTGCCGTCTCGGCCGCCAATTCCCGCCAATCATCCTTGGTCGCGTTCAATATTTCCGTTATCTGTGTCTGGGAGGACTCCCAGATTTCCACCCCCGGGGGCAGCTCCCACAGGGCCGCAGGCGAGGGCTCAAAGATCGCCTGGTAGTCGATAGCATTCCCCGACTCGTCCTCAGCAGGCAGGCCAGCCGACCCCTCAGTAGACTTGAGCGCCCGCTGGCGGAACGCCTGCATGCTGATTATGATCAGCCTCTGCAGAGTTTGCCAGTTTATGCGGTCGATCAGGTCCAGGACATGTTCGAATTCGCCCGTCCCGAACCTGTTTTCGAGAACCACAACCGGCGGCACGCCCTCGAAGGGCTGGACGCCGCCGAGGTCGAGTCGCCAGTCCCCGGCCACACGGGAGATCAGCTGTCGCGACTTGTCGTATGCCGACCGCGTATAGGACATGCGCAGGCCCGGCGTCCACATCACGAGGTGGTCGAGGCCAGCCGCCTGGTCTCGCCAGACCTTCACGGCCGCGAGCGCACGCCACGGCCGCACCGGGTCCGGCTCCACATACATGTGCTCCGGGCGCTCATACGTCACGCATGCGCGGCCGTCTTCGTCCTGGGTGACCAGGAGGTAGCCGCGCCCAAGGGTCGCCGCGTCCCAGATCGCGTCCGAGAAGACCACTTTGAGGCGGTTGTCGCGCCAGATACGCGCGGCCGCCTGCGCTGCGGGACTGTCTTCGCTGGCTCCGACCGTCACCCCGTTAGGGATGAGACGGTCAGCGAGTGCGGACACGACGAGCTTGCCTGGGTTGGTGCGCGCGCGACGCTGGAACTTCAGCCATGCCTTGGCGAGATTCGGGCCCATCTCCGGCAGGGGAGATGACCCGTTGGTGTATGAACGCAAGAGATCCGTTCGCGGACGCTCCTTGTCCATCTTTGCAGTGAGGTAGGTGAGCCATTCCTCGGGCGTTTTCGTCATGAGGTGGGGCCTCCTTCCCCAGCGTGTCTGTTAGTAGAGTCGGCGCGGAGCGCGGCGCGCCGTCGGCCTGGCCGCGCCCTTACCGACCGCGTCGAGGCCAGCCTTATACGCGAACATCGCGCCCCAGGCCGCGTCGATCTTGGAGTAGTCCTGGTCATCCGCCGGTTTGACCAGGACGTAGCCTGCCTGTCGCGGGGACTTGCGGGCGTTGAGCAGATGCGCGGTCATCGTCGGGTCGCCGTCGTAGGTGATGAGGTTCTGGTGGATCGCTGAGAGGAGCTGCGCGAAGTTCTCGCACGTCTGGCTCACGTTGCGCTGTGGATAGCGGATCGGCTCGGCCGCGCTGATCTTGGCTCGCAGGCGACGCGAGTAGCGCGCCTCCCATGCCTTCACGTCCTGCGCCCACCCTGCGGATGGGTCAGCGTAGAAACCGACGACGTTGAAGCGTTCGAAGGCTTCACGGACTGTCTGTTCCACTTCGAGGCGCGGGGGCTGCCAGCCTTCGCCTGCGGGGCCGTCTGGCTGGCTCCAAATCCCGACCTTGAACAGGTGCCGTTGCGTCACCGAGTATCCGATCAGGACCGTTGCATCTGCTATGCCGATCTTCCTGCCTTCTGAACCGTCGAAGCCGAGCGTGATCGGCTCGGTGGAGCTGATCTGCTTCGTGTGGTCCTCGATGGCCCTTAGCTCCGGCATTGTCAGCCAGGCGTCCGACGCGGAGTTGATCTGGTTGAGGAAATTGGCGCACATGTCCGCCGGATCGTTGTCCGGGTGCCAGAACGAGTCCGCGATTCGCTCGATGTCAACCCAGCCGGGCTCGCACTCGGGCTCGTGGATGGCGCAGCCGCGCGGGTCTGCTGCCGAGTCTCCGTAGGCGATTCGCAGGCCGTTGATGAGGGATTCGCGGTCCGAGATGTCGGTGTCCAGCGGGGCCTCACGGTGATCGTAATACAGGCCCCGCGCCGCTTCGGGCTTGACTTTCCCCTCTTTGATCAGCTCGTAGAATCGAGCCGTTGTTTCCGCTACCGATCGTTCGCCGATCGTGTAGGCGTTGGGGGTCTCGATCGTGAGGCCCCCAAGCTTGTCAGCGTTCGCACGCAGTGTCTTCGCCAGCTTCGGCCCGCCGTTCGACGGCAACCACGTCTCCGTCTGGTCCATGACCGCCATGACCGCCTTGGCCCCTTTGACGGACGTCGCCGACGACGTGCGCTTTTCAATGCGGCCGCGACGCAGCGCCACAAAGGAATCCATCGGGTCGAGGCCATACTCCGACTCAGCCGGAGAGCCGCGAAGCATCTCCAGGAGCGGATCCCACGTGTTCGCAGTCTGATCGTCTGTGGTCGCCGTGACCTGGACGATTGGGGTGCGGCGCTTTGACCACGGCACGCCGACCGGCTGCCCGTCCGCGTCCCACCCGTCACACAGAACGGGTCCCATTGCTTCTGCGCAGCAGATCGCCGCGAGAAACGGACTCTTGCCCCACCCACGCGGACGCGACAGCACCGCGCGCTGCTTGACGCGGCGGCCCGTGTCCGGGTCCAGCTCGTACAACCTCGCGAGGAATTCAATCTGTTCCTGCGTGGGCACGAACGGGATGTGTTCCTCGCTGTCCTCGTCCCGGTCAGGCATGAGGAGGAACTCCATCATCCAGTCCGCGATGTCGTATCCGAGCGTCGGGAACTCATCGTCCTCGTCGATCGGCATCCAGGGCACGTTACACCGCCCTCAGTTTCTTCTGCCGCCTGCGCGCTCGCGCAGAAACGGGCGCCGCATCATCAACGGCGGTGTCGGCGTCGTCTTCGAGGTTATCGGCCACCGCGAACTGAATCCGCAGCCTGGCACGGTCCTCGGGTGTCGCGCCGAACTTCGCGACACGCAACCTGAGTTCAGCGGCCATGCGGAAATCGCCCTTCCAGTACAGGGCGTGCAGGTACGCGGTATCGAGCAAGAAAGACCAGTCAGTCTCGGTGTACTCGGCGCTCAACGGGGATTCCCCCCACATCTTCCACCAGCGCCGCGTGACCGTTGGCCACGTAAAGCGTTTCTTCCTAGGCTTCCCGTTTTCGTCGAGCACGACTTGCTCGATGACCGGCAGCGACGGCTGCTCGACCGGCTGCGCAGTGATGATCCGAAGCACCTGCGGATCCTTGTTACGACGCGCCCGCGAGCCTTGCGGCTTCGGCGCGGGGCCACGACCAGCCATAACCACCCCCGCCTATCCGCAGAATACCAACGAATTATCCGTTACAATTGGAGACGTGAGGACATGCGAACACTGCTCGACTCCGCTCAAACACTGGGCGCGTGCCGACGCGCGCTTCTGCTCGACTCGCTGCCGAGTTGCCCACCACCGCGCCACCCACGCCGAAGCTGCGAGTGGGCTACCCGCTGCGCTCACCAGCCGCCCCCGATGGGTCAACCACGCCCACAAGCGACCCGTGTGCGCACGTACAGGCGCATGGGCATCCGTCACCGACCCGACGACCTGGAGCACGTATGAGGCCGCGAGCGCCACCGGCGCACCCCTTGGCTTCGTCCTCGGGGACGGCATCGGGTGTATCGACCTCGACGGCTGCCTGGACGAGCGCGGCATCCCCAACGACGCCGCGCGCACGCTGCTCGCGTACTACGCGGGGTCCTACGTCGAGGTCTCGCCCTCGGGGCGTGGTCTACACATCTGGGGGACCGCCGTCCCGCAGCGAGGCTTCAAACGCACCTGGCGCGGGCAGCGGATCGAGTTCTACTCCCAGGGTAGGTACATCACCGTCACGGAGAATGTGTACCAGGACGGCACCCTGGCACCCCTCTAAAATCCCCCGCTCCCTCACCCCACCATCCGGCGTTTGCGTTGAGCCAGCAACGGTTTCCGCCGGTTGTTATTTCCCCAGACCCGTACAAACAAAAAACGACAGCTCTTGACGGTGTTTGCGTTTGGTGGGGGAGGGGGTCCCCGGTGGGGGTCTAGTCGACGAGGCCGGGATGCTTGCGCTTGCGCGGGGCGTTTCGCGCCCGCTCTGCCGCTAATGCAGCCGCAGCTTCTCGCTTAGTCTTGCGCTTGTGATGCCACGAACACAACCACTGCAAGTTCGTCGCTCGGTGGTCATCACCTGGCTCGACGTGGTCGCACTCGGCACCAGCTGCAGGGCAGCGCGTCCCGTCATGCAGGAGCGCTTCGCACCTGCCGCCTGCACGGGCGCGCACGAAGGCGCGGCGCTCGTCCCAGTCAGGCGGGAGCCGCGACGCGCGATCGCTCGATGACCACGCCATGACGCTTCATCCTCTCGGAGCTCGCCGTGTCCGGCGGGTACGCGAAAGCCCCGGACGGTTATCCGCCTCGGGGCTTGTTCGACACTTCTGCCGTTGGCACGAATGTTACAACTGCCATGCGTCGCTGTCAATCAACCTTCACCTGGTTCGCGTGTCGTGTCGTGCAGCGGCGGCGCGACGAGGCCGCAGCAGCTATCACGTCCTCGACTGCTACCCATACGGAGCCGCCGACCTTGACCGACCGTACCCGGCCCGCAGCCGCCCACACCCGGACCGTTGACGCGGGGAGGCCGGGGACATGTTTCGGCACATCGCACTGTCGTTCCCATTCCTCCCCCGCCACGATCATGCCGAGGTCTCCTCGGTCTTTGCTGACATGCGAGCGACCAGGACCGACCAGGCGCGCAGGCGTTCCCAGTCCTGGGAGGACAGGACACGCCCGCAGGAGATACGCGAGCAGGTGACCTGCTCTTGCCCGCCGACGAGTCGCACGGGCGTGACCACGAGCGAGTAGGCGTTGCATGACGGGCAGGCGATGTCCTGCACGCGCCGCTCCGGTTCCTCGACTGCCCACCTCGCGCGCGCGCCTGCGTCGAGCCTGGCCAGGTCGGCAAGCATCTCGGGCGCCCACGGCGCGGCCGCGACACGGTCGAGCAGCGGATCAAGCCACCGCACAAGCTCAGTCAGCGCCGCAGGTACACGGATGCCGACCGGCTCTGCCTCGACGAGGTAGGCCTCGCCCGTCTCCGAGTCGATCTTGCGACCAGGACTCGACCACCACAGGCCGGACGGCCGAGGAGCCTCCACGCCGATATGCTCGCCTGCCTGGATACACCACGAGGCCAGCGCCGCCGCGAGCTCGTCGGCCGCTGCTCGCTGCTGCGGGTACAGCGAGGACGAGCCAGGCGGGCGACCACCGCCAGAGGATGAGACCACCGAGGGCGCGGCGTCCCCGCCCATCAGCTCGTCGACGAGTGCCGGCATCGTGCGCACGACGGCCTGCAGTCTCCCCCAGCAGCGGGCACACAAGACACCGACGTAAGCCGGACTCGGTGCGCAGCCCCGGCACGAGTCTTCCTGGCAGTCAGGAAGATGCTCACCAGGCGAGGTACACCCGGACAAGCACACGCGGTTCAGCACGGCTCCTCCTCAACGCAGCAACGGCCGACCATCATCGCCTTCTCCTTCTACGGTTCCGCTTAGCGCTCTGCTGCCGAGGTGCGCCTGCCTGCCCGTCCTGGCCTGTCCCGCCCCTGCCTGGCCTGGCCCGTCCCGTCCCGGCCCGCCCCTGCCTGGCCTGGCCCGTCCCGTCCCGTCCCGTCCCGTCCCTACCCGACCCGAGAGTATTCGACCTGATACCCTTCGATGTCGAACCGGAGTTCGGACTTGAGTCCGAACTAGGTCGAATACGCGGACCCTCGGACGCGCGTCTCTCGGACGCGCCGGGGTCACGCACAGCGGTCAGCTCAGGGCCGCTGGAGCCGCACCCGGGTTCAACAGGCACCCCGGACCCTCGGCCCGGGAGAACGCCCCTCGCGGGCGCCTCTGAGGCGGGGTCAACGGGCGCGCCCGGATCCACGGACGGCGCGGCATCGTATCCGTACCTTGTAAGGAACTCGGCCGACCACACCCCGTAATAGGGCGTGGACGGGACAGGACGCAGCGGCGAGGCCGCGTCGAACGCCTCCCGCGCATGACCGCGCGAGGAATTGCACTCATGGCAAGCGACCACGAGCCCCTCGACCGGGGCGTCCCCCAGCGAGTCCGGGTCCACGTGATCGAGCGTGCCGAGGTTGTAACCGGTCGGGCCGGTCCAACGCACGATCTTCCCGCAGTAACGGCACTGATCGCCGTCCCTGTAGATGACCGCAGCTTTCTTATCCTTGTCGCGGTTTTCCCGCGACCTCGCACGGCGACGCATGACCTCCTCACGCGGCTGGATATGAATGAATTCCTCATCCGTGAACAGACGCAGCTTCCGCTGCCCCTGAATATCCACCCACGTCAACAAACCCGCCGCCACCGCGACATCCAATAAGTGCATGATCCGCGAGCGCTCGCCACCCTCGCGGAAGCACGCGCCGCGCTCGATAATTCCGTCTGTCAGGTGCTTGGCCGAGTACGTCGCAAGCGCCATGAGGAATCCGAACATCTCCATGACTGAGATGTCCTCCGCCCCCTCAACGTCATATATCCCCATAAGCTTGGGGTGACTGAGCGCCTCGTCACCGACCCGCACCCACGCCATTAGCCCACCTCCTTCACGCTTGTGCTCTTGATTTCCGCTGGTTCCCAGTAATCCTCTGGGAACAGATCCCGGGGCCGGTGCCCCGGGAAGTTCCTGCGCATCCAGTCGCGCTCGGTTTTTCGCTGATACTCAGCCTCAAGCCTGAGGAAGCACGGCCTGCAGCGCGCATGCCCCGCAGCGAGCACGACGCCACAGTCCGGGCAGTACCGTTCCATCAGAACGGCGGTTCCCACGCCGCGTAGTTCGCAGCTGGCTGTGAGGCCTGGCGCGCCCAGGGGTCTTCCTGTGTAGGAGGCTGGCGGGGCGCGGGCTGCTGCGGTGCCTGCGGCGCCTGCGTGGCCTGCTGCGTTGTCTGGGCGGGCTGGGTGGACGCAGGTGGAGGCGGGGGCGGGTATCCTGCCCCGCCGTCGGCGGCCGGGTGCCGGATGACCTGTGCGCGTGCTCGACGTAGGGAGGGGCCGACCTCGTCGACCTGCAGCTCAACGAC
>ERZ1674166.47-NODE-47-length-19532-cov-11.689737_pt1 | contig 19532 bp, 16 predicted proteins | sample MGYA00581293_ERZ1674166 | MGnify/ENA primary metagenome ERZ1674166 (study PRJEB41354, sample SAMEA4873350) | human saliva metagenome | biome: human-associated habitat [ENVO:00009003]; feature: mouth environment [ENVO:08000002]; material: saliva material... | reverse complement strand
TAGTGTAATTTTGCAGCCGAAGGTTAGCGAATGATTAGATTCAAGAATTATAACAGGATAATTTTACATGATTGTTTAAGCATCCCTGTTTAATATCAAGCTACCTTTATCTAATTAAATAACATGAGTGGCATAAGGCTACTTTTAAACAAAATCAACATGAAAACAACAGGATTAATACTTTGTGGATTGTGTTTAGGACTCTCTAACCTATCTGCACAAGTAACACAGAATGCCGTACCGTCCATGGCTGGGTGGAATTACTATGGTGGTGATGAATTTAATGGAAACAAGATTGACGAATCTAAATGGGGCGTCTATGGTGATCCAAAGTATAATTATAAGTTTGATGATTACGGTAATACAGAGGGGCAGGGAGGTGTTCAGTATTATCGTGCTGATATGATTAAGGTAAGAAATGGAGTTGCCTATATTACTGCATCACGTGAACCGCTTTTAACAGGACGTCGTCCTGATGCTAAAAAAGACCCAGCAGGGACGGACTATAAAGTAAAGGTACAACCACCTTTTAAACCTAAACACGACTTTGGTAAATACGGTTGGTGGTCTGGTGCTCTCTCCAGTCGTAATGCTAACGGAGCCGACTTGGTGAATGGTAAAGGATTAGAGCATGGAACTTACTATCCTCTTTACTCACGTATAGAAGTAAAGGCTAAGATTCCATATGAGTTTGGAACTTGGATGGCACTATGGCTTCGTCACTGTAATGGAGCAAGTACATTTGAGATTGATTTACAAGAGTTCTTTGTTAATGAGGACCGAAAAGATGCAATGAAAGAGAAAGGCTTTTATCTGCATCAAACTACCCATGGTATGGATTACAATGCTGGTTGGAAAAACGGAAGACCTAATAATTCTTATAACATTAATGACTATGGAGATCGTGTAAGGGAGATTGACTTCGACCCAGGAAAAGACTTCCATGTCTATGGTGCACAGATTGACCCAGAACCAGGTGATCCAATGCACTTAGCTGTAACTTTCCTCTTAGATGGAAGAGTTAGATCCGTTTTCCGTACAAAGGATGATCGATACAAATCAAACAATCCGAAGTATCCATATCGTTATAATGCTCTCTTAGCACAAAACCTCTCAAAGTATGGAGAGGAGCGTGTTTGGGACGTTGCCATCACAGGACAAGTAGGTGGTAAGGCGTGGAAAGCTAATACAGAAATACTTCCAAGTATGTATCCATATAAAGGATTTGGTGGTACTCTCTACCCTGAATTAAACCCGAAGTATGGAGGTGATATTAATAAGGTCCCTAAGGAGTTCGTTACAGAAATTGACTGGTTGCGCGTTTATAAACGAGCAAATGAACTACTATGGATTGGTAGCTCACCAGAAGACAGAAAAAAACAGGAGGCAAGAGTTGAACTTGCTAAAGAGAAGTTTGCCAACGTAAAGCCAGGGGATCAGTTAGTAATGGACCTTGAGGTTCGTGATCCTGCAAAGCAAGCAAGCCTTGATATCTTTAATAAAAGTGGACATTCTATCACTACTTTAAAGCCTGAGTTCACAAAGAATGATGCACAGGTAACTTTCGTGGTGACAGAAGAACTTGGTAAAAAACTAAGGAATGAGGGTTGCGTGTTGAAAGGTGAGAACATCCGTTTATTTACTGTTTGTCATTCATCAAAGAAGGATGCTATTTGGAGTGGTTTCAAAGAAATCCAGTGGGGTGAGACAATTATCCCTGCAGAGTTATTTGCAAATTTAAGAGAAGGTCAGAAACTTGAGTTCGTGGTGAGAGATGTTAATCCTGGTGGAAAGATTTTCTTACGCCAGAATAAAAAGAATCCTACTGATTCAAAAAGACCTAAGTTCTCATTTAGCGTACAGTATGGTAGTATTATCAACTTGGATAGTGGAAAAGATGAAAAGACCTATAGTCTTAACCTCGAACCTAAGGTTATCGAAGAGTTAAAACAGAATGGCTTGGTGGTAACTGGACAGGGGTACTACTTGCGTAGTGTTAACATTATAGGTACGAGTCATACTTCAAATAATACTGTTACTGGTATTGCAATAGACAAGATAGAGCCCACGAATCAAAATGATGGTACTGTCTATTCTATCAATGGAATGAAGGTAAGAGATGCGAATGATAAAGGGAAATTAAATCCTGGAATCTACATTATTAATGGTAAGAAGGTTCTGGTAAAGTAAATTAGTGGATAATAAAATTATGAGCGAGATATCTAAAACATCGTACAATAGACTATCTTGCTACGTTAGAAAAGTATTCTGAAACCCTGATGTTATACCTCAAATAGGCTGTTACATTGTAATTACCAAATGTTGATAATATCGTGAAAGAGGGTAGATGAATACGGAAATATAGGGGCTTGTATCAATATTATCAGTTGATGCAAGCCCTTTTTGCATCCAATCATTTATAAAAACACTTGGTTCACATGTGTTACTCTTATTTGATTAATCTCGATGAAATCGATATTTTTATCAAAAAAGAGATAAAACAATAGTCCATTCAGCCCTCTATGCACATATATCTCAGTGTTTCTTTAAAAAGTAGATTTGGGTTTAAGATACGGCTATAAGTAATCAATGTTATCTCTTTTTAGTGGCTGGAGGAAGTTTTGTTTAAGTATAGTGAATTTGATAATATTTGACGATATTTGCTTTGCAGTTTTATCATTTTACGTTACCTTTGCAAGGAAGATAAGATAAAAACGTAATATCTATTAAACAATGAAGCATAAAATCGGAAACATTTTGGCGGCAGGCTTTGCGATTGTTGGACTCGCTGCACTGGCAAGTTGTGCGGGAGAAAAGTTCCATGTGACAGGTTCTATTGCAAATGCCAAGGACTCTTTGCTCTATTTTGAGCATAACGGACTCAATGGATTTTCTACTGTTGACTCTGTTAAACTCGATGAAAAGGGCGATTTTTCGTTCTCAGGTGATAAGGTGGATAATCCAGAGTTCTATCGACTTCGCATTGCTGGACAGATTATCAATATTGGCATTGATTCTACAGAGACAGTCGATGTGAAGGCTACTTATCCGCAGATGGCTACCGATTATAGTGTGAAGGGTTCCTATGAGAATGAGAAAATCAAGGAATTGGCACTGAAGCAAATTGACTTACAAGCACGTTGCCAGTCTATTCTTGCAGAACGTCCTGACCTTGCTGATTCAATTATCACAGTATTGATGAGCGACTATAAGCAGGATGTATCACGCAACTATATCTTCAAGGAGCCAATGCGTGCCTATAGCTATTTTGCTTTGTTCCAGTATATTGTAATAGGTAATCAAGCACATTTGATATTTGATCCATCAAGAGACGTAGCTGACAATAAGGTGTTCGGTGCCGTTGCAACCAGTTGGGACACTTATTATCCAGGTTCGGAGCGTACGCAGAATCTCCATAATATCACGATTAAGGGTATGAAGGATGAGCGCATCGTGAAGGCACAGAACAAGCCTGTGGAGATAGAAGCTAAGGAATTAGGTGTTGTCGACCTTCCGTTGCGTGACAATCGTGGTGTAGAACGCCATCTTACTGACTTGAAAGGTAAGGTTGTTCTGCTCGACTTCCATGTCTTTGCTGCAAAGGGTTCTACAGAATACATAATGCAGCTGCGCGAACTTTACAATAAGTATCATGACCGCGGATTAGAAATCTATATGGTTTCATTAGACGATAATGCTCACTTCTGGAAGGAGCAGGTGGCTAATCTGCCTTGGATTAATGTTTATGATGACACTGGTATTAGTCAAGCTTATACCGCTCCGGCACAAGCATTCCCAATCGTTTATCTCATTGATCGTGGTAACAATATTGTGAAGAATCCTTCACAGATTAAGAATCTTGAACAGGAGATTGAGCGTTTATTGTAAGAATCAGAAACGAAGTTTATTTGAGCTAAGCTAAGAATACCTTAGCATAAATTAAAATAGGTTATTGATATAGAATCTCTATCTCAATAACCTATTTTCTTTTTTATTTAGTTTGCTGTCACTTTTAACACTTCTCATAACCTCTTGTTAGATAATCATATGCAAGAGATATTGGCGTGATAGGAGTGACAGCAACTTTTATTTCATGTTTTTACACGTCATACACTAACCTCTAAAGATGTTAGTATCCCCAGTACGCTTGGTCAATGGTTGTCTCTACAGCCTGCTCTATATCGTCACTAAGGTTACAGAAGAAGTCTATACCCGTGCGATTTTGTAGCTCCTGTATGGTGATATATTCGCTTTTACTGTTATTGTAATGAGGCGACCAAATACCGAGAGCACGATAGGTGTTGGTTTTCTTGTCGTAAGCAAGCAGTGCCATATAGAAGAACTTAGGTACGATACCATTGAAATGAAGTGACTTGTAGGATGATTCTTTCTGTGCCATCTCATCCAAATCAGCTTGCTTACAGATATACTCGTCCTTATCAATAGTGGCAGCCTTCACGATATAGAGCGTATCACATCGTCCAGCCCACGCACGTACCTTCTCTTCAAGCTTCCCCCATACACCACCATTGTGCCCTTGTATCTGTGGTTGCATATTTGTTAGATAGAAGGTTTGCTTGTTCTGAGCGGCAGAATAGAGTCTATCCCCAGATGGGCAGAGGTGTCCACGACTAAAGCCACTCCCGCTGTAATCCTTAAGTGAGGTTTGTTCATTTGCTGGTATCTCTGGGTCTTGTCGGAAGTCATCTTGTCTCTTTACGTTCTTCTGCAGGAGAACATCATACAGTTCATAGCAGGTCCAACGGTTTACTTTGAGTTTAGCGTCCCATTCGATAGAGTAGTTACGCAGTTTTCCAAGCGCCTGTTCCGTAGTGTAATGTGTCACTTCATACGTCTTGTTGGTTCCTTGATAGAAGCGAGGAAACTCCAATCGCCAACCCTCACGGTTCTTTTTTAGGTCGTCGGCAGTGTTACGATTGGCATTGTTGTCTGGTGTGCCTGGGTTAGGTGTGACGGTCTCAGTAATGGTGTATTCTATCTGAGAGAAGAGAAAGTCCTCTGAAACAGTCTTTCCCTTGGGATAGACCTTTATACCTACGCCCTCAATCACACGTGTACTATCTATTGTTTCACCCATGACGTAGGTATGCACCTCGCCTAATTTGGTGGTAATCGTGATGGTTTGTTTCTTATTTTGTGCTGTAGCTGTTATGCTTAGGAGCAACAACAGTGAAGTGAAAATATTCTGTTTCATCTTTAATCCTCCTTATTTTTAGCAATAATGTTCATAATTATCGGTGTATTATATGTTTTCTTCATAACGTTTTGTCCTTTCTTATTTGATAATCAGTTTATTCATTAATAGTTTACCGCATGGCTTAAAGACACAAATTGGCGAACATGGAGCATCACTTTCTGGTGGTGAAAGGCAGCGCTTAGTAATAGCTAAGGCACTATATAAAAAGCCAGATATATTGATTTTTGACGAAGCTACCTCATCTTTGGATTCTATATCAGAAAGGTATGTAAAGCAAGTTCTAACTAAATTAAAAGATGAAGGGAAAACAATAATTATAATAGCTCACCGTTTATCTACAATAAAAGCTTCTGAACAAATTATTGTTTTGGAGAGTGGAAAAGTTGTGGAACAAGGTTCGCATGAGCAATTATTATCTAATAAAGGGGCTTATCATAAATTGTGGAAAGAACAATTTGAGTATAGTAACTAAAAATATAACTTTGACGTATATTGTTTATTATGAAGTATTCAAAAAGAAAAAGAATAGTGGCAAGTACTGGTCTTACAAACCTTTATTATATAAAGAAGTTGTTAGGTTTCCTCTTTTACACATTTTTTATATGTATATTTGCCCTTATTATAAATTATTTGATTTATCAATTTTGCACTCCTAAAACTTTATCTTATGCTCGGTGGATAGCAACACCCATAGGGGAATTGATAACAATATTTATTGCATACATAGCATTAGGTCTCTCAGCGATATGTATTGGCAAGGCTAAATTGAACATAGGAACGATAAAAAGAGAGAAAATAGCCCTTCTTACGCTATTGTGTATACTTGTAGCCTTAACCGAATGCTTACCTGAGGTGAGTCTTATAACAGCTCTATCACAAATTATAGGGGAGGTTCCAGAAACTGATCTTATTAAGAATATTAATGTTGGTACATTTTTTAGTGTTTGTATATTAGCTCCCATTGTGGAAGAGTTGTTTTTCCGTGGAGTAGTAGAAAGGATTTTATTAAAGTTGAAAACTTCTCCATGGGTAGGCATTATCGCATCTGCTATGCTCTTTGCTATGACACATGAGTTCCCGTATCAAGCTATAAGCGCTTTTATAGGTGGAGTGATATATGGGTGGGTTTATTATAAAACAAAGAGTATTTATCTCACCTTTATCATGCATGCGGTTAATAATATCATTGTTTTCATTGGATTTTTTTTGGATGATGGAGTAGGGGGTTCTGACGCATTTCCTCCCATTCTTTATGTCTTTGCGGGGCTTTCTTTGCTGCTTTTCATTTTCTTTATTGTTAAATTATCTTATAAACTAAAAGATTTTTAGAGAGCGAAATAATTTTGCACTCATAGTTAATAATTTTGTAACGTGACAAGAAAGAATCTTGAAATTATTATTATTAACTTTTAAAACTTAAAATTATGAGTAATTCTAATTTGTATCGTAATCTTTCACAAGAGGAAATGAGGAATATTAATGGTGGTATTCCTTGGAAGGCTATTGGTAAGTCTCTTCTTAAAACTGGTGTTGTAGCAGCAGTTGAAGAATGTGTTTCAGGTGTTATTGATTGGGTGAGAGAACGGCTCTAATTAAAAGAGAAAAGTTATGAAGAATTATTATTTAGAACTTTCTAAAGATTACAGATTCGGTAAGTTTTTCAAAGCCCAACTTTGAGAAAACGTCCATAATATGATAAATTCCACCGAGAGAAGTGATATTCTCGTTTTTAATTGCCACCTTTGCCATGTCAGTTTTTTGCTTACTTGTTATGTTTGCAGCACCAGATAGGTGAAATTTCTGATATATCCAAGTGTTTTGAGAAGTTTGTTTCTTAGACACTTGGAGGTCTCACAAGAATTTATGCTGCGGAATTAAGGCTAAGTATAAGTTGCCTCTATTATAGTAACGTTTCGTCTGGTGCGAAGCGTTCGCACTCTTGGTGTTTACAATCCGCACTATATGTGTTGGGCATCTGCACCATAATAGAAAATGTCGTTATAATAAGAAGTAAAAAGCTACTATATCTTGATTGATTTGGATTAAAAAAGCTGAAACCCAATGAAGGATTCCAGCCTTTAGTCTTTATTATCAATAAGAGATGATAGTATGATTAGATGTTTATGTCTTTTCCCATATGATGAGGATAATGCTAAAATACTATGTGTCAATTATCATGCCTTCACAATCATACAAACTGCGTATGCAGCCATACCATCTTCACGACCAACGAAGCCCATGCGCTCGGAAGTGGTAGCCTTGATAGATACGGCGTCGATGTCACAACCGATAATATCAGACAGACATTTGCACATAGCAGGGATATGTGGGTTTATCTTTGGACGCTCGGCACACACCGTAGCATCGATGTTTCCTACTCGATAACCCTTTGTTGCCAAGAGGTCAATAGTCTTGCGAAGAATGACCTTTGAGTCCATATCGAGCGTATCAGCAGAAGTGTCGGGAAAGTGATAACCGATGTCGCGCATATTAGCAGCACCGAGTAGGGCATCACAGATAGCGTGAATGAGTACGTCAGCATCACTATGTCCAAGGAGTCCGAGGGTATGCTCAATCTTGATACCACCTAAATAAAGGTCGCGTCCTTCAACAAGTTTGTGTACATCGTATCCCATTCCGACACGGAAAGATGGGATGGGTTGAGTAGAATTGCTCATAATAATGGGGACCTTCCCAGGCTCTTCTAAGATAGAAGATGTTTTATGCGGGGGATAGGTTCTTATTGGTTTATATTAAAAGTCTTATAATACTTATGTAAAGAAGATTACTATCAAGGATTTGGCTAATGGTAGTAATCACTCCCCTCCCTTTGGGGGAGGGGCTGGGGGAGGGGCTGGTTGTTGTTTATCTTCTCTTAAACAAATCCTTGATTCCATCCATATCAAACGAGAGAGAGAAACGGAGGGTCTGATCAAGTGGGTTGTTCTTAGCTGTTGCAATAACATATCCGGCATCCAGTGAGAAGACATTCATCTTGAAGCCTGCACCGACAGTGAAGTACTTGCGGTTACCTTTGTTCTCGCTTTCGTGGTGATAACCAGCACGGAGTGAGAACTTGTCATTATAAGTATACTCTGCACCTAAGCTCCACTGAATCTCCTGTAATTCCTCTGAGGCACCATTAGGTGCATCACCGAAGCTCTTGAAGATACCAGAGATAGATGATACGTCATAGTATTCCTTCTGAAGACGGTTGTCATAGTCTACCTGTGTTTCATCAGCCTTGCGCTTTGGATAGGTAGGAACTAACAGCTTATTGGCATCAGCAGCAATGGTAAAACGGTTGAATTCATCGATAGGAATCATCAACGAAGCACCTAAACGAAGGTTGGTTGGGATGAACTCTGAGCGATTATCACCACCGAAGGTAATCTTAGAACCGATGTTTGAGATATTCATACCTAAGCCCAACTGACACTCACGCTCACCGATATTGATATAGTTCTGATAATAGCAAGACAAGTCGGCTGCAAAGGCAGAACCTGGCGCGGTATCATCGGTATAGTTATAGGTAAGGTCAGAGTATATCCAACGTACAGCCGCACCTAATGAGAAATGCTCACTCAACATCAGAGAGTAGGCTACGTCCATTGACATCTCATAAGGGTTAATGGTCATGTTTGATCCGTCAGTCATCTGTACTTCACCCAAAGAGAAGTAGCGCATAGAAGCTGAGACTGCACTGTAATCACCGATACGATAGTAACCAGCAAGATAAGCCAAGTCGATATCACTCACCAACTGGCGAAGCCAAGGAGTGTAGTTTAGTGAAACACCCGCACGAGAAATATTAAAAGGATATTTTGCAGGGTTCCAATACTGTGAGTTCACATCTGGGTCGGTAGCTACACCAACGTCACCCATACCTGCAGCACGTGCATCAGGAGCGATTGTCTGTGAGGTAACTGATGCTTTGACTGGATTAAAAATGTCTTTCTTATCCTGAGCGAAAACGGTAGATGAAGCAAATACCGTCAGTGAGAGGATGGCTATACGAAGCTTATTTATCATTCTATTTTAATTGGATTGCTTATTAAATGTTGCTATATGGATTGAAACGTTCTTTCTGTGTTATTTATTGTCTAAGATAATCAGTTTCTTAGCTTTCGATACATTTGTAGCACCATTGCTGCTGAGGCGTACTCGATAGAGATAAACGCCGGTTTGAAGTCTTCCAGCATTCTCAACAGTAAGGTCCCAGTTGGCTGTAATGGCATTGCCCGATGCAACACCAGTCTCACTACGGTGCCATAGGAGGCGGCCGCTCATATCGAATACTTCAATGTCAATATCGACATCTGAACCGATATAGTTGTGCGTAACAATGAATGTCGTCTCTGTCGTGGCAGGATTCTTAGAGGCATTGATACTATAGATTTCTGGCGCCAGTCCCTTTACAACCTTGAACTGTAATGTAACGGTTGAAGGGTTATTCTGTATGTCCCATGCACGGAACTGCAGAGTGTGTGGTCCCTCGGAAAGCTCTGGCAGGCTAAAGCCCGTTGTTCCTGATGTATAGCTACCGAAGTCATATCGAAAGTTATCATTCAGAATATAAGTCTGTGTCAGTTTTCCGTCAATGGTCAACTGCATGTCATGTCCGATACCATTACCAGAAGCGTTGATACCATCTTTATCCGTTATCTGTGCAAAGAAGTAAGGAGTACTATTGACCTCACCACCATTGACAAAAGAAGGAGAATTGAGATAAGCATAGATTGATGGACCAATTGAGTCGTTGTATACAATCTCTGAACCATCAATCGTGAAGCCATCTTCATGTCCTTGTGCCATGAGGGTATGGTTGTCGTTAATGGCAGATAGGTTCATCAAGCCTGTTCCTGCTGCATAGTTGATGTCACGTGGTACGGCGAAGGTGAATGTAAACTCACCATTCTTGATACTGTCTGTACCATTGTAGAGCACCTTCTGTCGATCGTAATATTGGAACGCACTTGCGGATGTATCCTCTTGCTTCTTACAGGTAATAAGTTCTTTTGTGTCACGTACGGTAGCAGTGAGTAGTCCCTTGAAGTCACCTTGCTTACTACCATTCTTTGCAATGTAACCTTTGACAGTTACAACGGAGCCACCTTTGAGTACAACAGAACCTGTCGTACTTGGCGTTTGTCCATTGATTGTCTCCACTTTTACCTCTAATGTTGGGAGGTTCAGTGAGAGAGCTGGGTCGCCTAATAAAGCATATTGCAGTTTATTTGGTGTGAGGTCGCTGTTAGAATTAATCAACTCACATTTAGCTAAACGCTGTGCTTCGCCCAATGTGGTTGGTTTACCATTTGTAAAGCTAAGTACATGCTTGAGGAAGGCGGTATTGATTGCCTTGTTATAATAAGCATATACCGTACGAGTAGTACCCCAGAAAGCAACAGAGCCACCCTTCTTGTTTAGCATTGCTGCTTCACCGATAGTTGGGATAGTACCATCGTATGGCATAATATCACAACTGGCAGTAATCCAAAGCGGTAGATTAGTGTTGGTAAAGTTGGCAAAGTCGTTGAGGCGGAGTACTGCTTCATGAGAGATCTGGTCTTCCTTTCCGTGACCAGCATAATCCATGATAAGTGCACCTTGTGCCTGTTGCTGCTTGATAAGAGCACTTACCTCAGGGTAGGTGTTACCAGTTGCAGACGATACACGGGTGTAAGCATCCCACATCACCTTCTTTACTTGATAGTCAGGATAGGTCGACATAATGGCTTCTGCGGTCTCATTGACATCGTGCATGTGGAGATTGTTATTTCCATCATCACCCATGAACATAATAACATTCTCCCAACTTCCACCATTCTTATTCTCAGCATAGCTGATAGTCTTATCGACTAATACCTTTGCATCTGAAATCTCTGTCACAGGAAAGCGCCCAACTCCAAGGTCTTCTTTGTCACGTCTTAACAAGTCTCCACCTTCTCCGTCATCCATCAATGTAAACCAACCATCATTGATATAGCAGTCGGTCTCGCTGAAGGAGTTCTCACTCTCGTAGGCAAGAAGATAGTCGTCAGGGTTGAGGCTATGGCAAGCACTGGTAACCATACGGTTGTCCCATACGCAGTCGCCAAAGAGTAGGAGCGATTGTGGAAGATTGTTACTGGTAGCACGGTCGTAAAGCATCTTCATATAACGGCGGTACGCCATTGCATCAGGTGTTCCACTGGAGAACTCATTATAGAGTTCGTCTGCAGGAACAATACGCACAGAAATATTATCGTGTGTCCTATGGAAGTCGGCTAAGCGTTCTGCCTGGGCTAATAACTTCTGACTTGTAGGGATGATAATCACCATGTTGACAGGTTCGTCAGCATGATGGTCTTGATTGGTTATGTTGTAAACATACTCAGGGGTAGGGAAAGAAGCCCTCAAAGAAGGTGCTGGCGCAGGGGTAGGGTAGGTCATGATGAGATAGTCAAGACGTGCTGGACCACCTGATAGGGTTGTCAGTTTGATGCTGTCAACAGCATGAAGTGTATTGAGGGTATAGGTCCTTACTTCTTCATAACCTTTGTCAAAGGATTCTTGTGGTGTGACTCTTATGTCACCAAGATATTGACCGTTTGCTTCTACCTTTACAACAGAAGTGTAGGTACCTGTTGTTACGGCTACCGTTAGTTTTGCATTTGTAGCACGTGCTTTGTTTGCCAAGGTGAACACCTTACCTTCGTTCAGATTTAATGGAGTTTCTTCAAAGAGGTTTCGACCTCCGTGATACCAACTGAAATTATCAATCTCATGCAGACTATGATAGTCGCCTGCTGATGGATAGAAACTGTTGAGGAAGGTTGTGCTATCTGCAACAGTTGCAGGAGCACTGTTGTTGTCTTCTGTTAGGAAGTAATAACCATAGTTAGAATAAGGGTTGCGGATTCTCTTTACCGATGTGTTGCTTTCCCAACTAACAGGTCCACGTGCATAGAAGAGCCGTCTACCATTACTATTATAGGTTGGTACCTCTTTTAAATCATCAAATGAAGTGATGTCATCAGCTGTAAGAACCTCCTTCTGCAAGTTTCCACCATAGCCATAGATTTTGACTTTGTCAATATTAGAGAAGCCGGCACGACGGATTAGATCATTGGTCAACTGATAGACACCATTAGCAGGAACACGTATCTTTGCCCACTTACCACTTGCAAGAACGGAATGTGCAGCGTAGCGATTTGAGACAGTAGATACCGATATGCCACCGGTACGAGTCTCAACACCTTTTGTCTTCTTCGTCGTTGTTTTCTTAGGACGAGATGTAAGCGCTATCATGAAACTGACGAGGAACTGCTTCTTTCCATTGCGCTGAACGATAGGCATCAAAGATATCTCTAATACACCATGCTTACGTTCCACAGTCATCTGCTGATGTATCTCTGGTAATGCAGGAGGGACTATACTTGTCAATGCGTTATAGCGTTCAATGTCCGCCTTGCTCATGTCGATGAACTCTGGATAGCGTATCTCCAATTCGTAGGTAGAGTCAGCGTACTGTTCACCAACAGGGATAGCATAACGGAAATGTGGCAATAGCGAGTCTATTGTCACATCTTTAACCGTTAGGTTGAAAAATCTTTGCTGTTGAGCTGATAGTTTTATACAACCCAACAGAAGTATAAGGCAGAGTATTGCTGAACGTTTCATTAACAGCTTGTTGATTCCTTTCGTCATTTTATTGATGTATTCCTTCTTAAGTCTTTTTATCAGTTATTCCCTCTGTTCGGTTGATTATTTGAGTTCCTTAATTGGAGAGTATAGAAATCTATGTCGTAATCGTTTAGAAGTCTTTCACTTACTCTCCTTAGTTTACTTGCAATTAAAGTCGAGAACCTTTCTCTCTTCAATGTATCCTTCTAAATGGTCATTGATATGTACAGGTCCACAACCTGATGGACAGCCTGTATAGATGATGTCGCCAGTCTTGAGGGTAAAGTAGCGACTAATGTAACTGATGATTTCATCTACTTTGTATAGCATGTCAGTTGTACATCCTTCCTGAACCGTCTGTCCATTGATATCAAGGTGGAAGCGGAGTCGTTGTACATCAAGGAATTTATCCTTTGATACCCATTCGCCTAAAGCTGCCGAACCATCAAATCCTTTGCAGAGGTCCCATGGTAGTCCTTGCGCTCTTAGCTTTTGTTGTAATTCGCGCGCTGTGAAGTCAATACCAACTGTCACTGCATCGTAGTATCTATGGGCGAAACGCTCAGAGATGGTTTTTCCCAATCGGCAGATGCGTACCACGAGTTCCGTTTCATATTCAATCGTTCCCAAGTCATCGGGAATGAAGAAAGGCTTTTTATCTTTCAGTAGAGCAGAGTCTGCCTTAGTGAAGATAACTGGTCCTTCCTTTTTAGATAACGTTTCGTTTAGCGATTTATTATGTTCGGCATAATTCATGCCGACTGCAAAGATTTTCATTGTTGGTAGTTTTAGGAAATTATTGGGCTTATTGGCCCAATTAGCCTTATTAGCCCAATTAGTCTAATAAGTCCTAACTTCTAATAAAAGAGAGTTGCAGGAGCCTAATGGCTATCCTGCAACTCCCATATCTTTCTTCTAATGAAGCTCTGTGATTACTCTGCAGCGAGAGTGAAGCGCTTGTAAGCAACAATCTTAAGATCCTTGCTCTGAGCCTTAAGCCACTCGCTAACGCTCTGCTTGTCGCCATCACCGAACTGGAACTCCTGATCAACGAGACAGTTCTCCTTGAAGAACTTGTTCAGACGACCCTTAGCGATGTTCTGAATCATATCCTCGTTGAGGTTTGCAGCCTTCTCAGCAGCAACAGTGTTGCGAATCTCGATAGCCTTGTCAGCCTCCTCACGTGTCAACCAACCCTTCTTGATGTTAGACTCGATGTGGTCTTCACTGTCAACGAGGTTAGCGTTGATACCTGCCTTCTTGATAGCAGCAACAACAGCCTTCTCAATCTGCTCTTCCTTAGTCTTCTCAACAGCAACCTTGAACTCCTCGTCCTTAACAGACTGTGGAATAGATGCCTCGTCAAGAGCTACTGGCTTCATAGCTGCAACCTGCATAGCTACCTTGTGACCAGCCTCCTCGTTGTTCTCATTGAGCTGAACGATAGTTGCGAGAGTGTGCTTGTTCATGTGGTCATAAACTGACAAGTTCTCACCCTCAAGGAAGTTGTAGCCGTCGAGCTCCATCTTCTCACCAGTAACACCAGAACGCTGCTGAACTGCTGTAGCAGCATCCTCGCCATTAGCGAGCTTAAGTGTCTTAACCTCATCAAGGCTCTTGCACTTGTTAGCAACAGCAGCGTCCAAAATCTCCTGAACGAGGGCGATGAAGTCCTGACCATTAGCAACGAAGTCTGTCTCACACTTGATAGCAACCATAGCAGCAAAACCATCTACCTGCTTAACGAGTACACAACCGTTTGATGTCTCACGGTCAGAACGCTTAGCAGCGATAGCCAAACCACGCTCACGAATCAATTCCTTTGCCTTTTCGTAATCGCCTTCAGCCTCTGTGAGTGCCTTCTTTACGTCAGCCAGACCTGCGCCAGTCATAGCGCGGAGCTTCTTGATATCTTCAATAGATATAGCCATTTTTTGTTTTCCTTTCTAATATTATTAAATATTGTGGGCGTTGATGAGGGATAATAAACTTCACGTATTATAAATAATATAGAAGCTCATTAGCACTCACCAGCGCCCACTATGTTTCTTTTAATTACTCAGCAGCTGGTGCCTCGTTCTCTGCCTTTGGAGCCTCTTCTGCCTTACGGGCAGCACGCTTTGGCTTAGCCTCAGCAGCCTCTTCAGCCTGCTCTGCAGCAGCCTTCTCGTCAGCCTTCTCAGCCTTACGCTCCTCAAGACCCTCTGCGATAGCACCGCAGCAAGCAGCGAGGATAGCCTCTACTGAATCCTTAGCATCATCATTAGCAGGAATGATATAGTCGATGTTCTTTGGATCAGAGTTGGTATCAACGATACCGAATACAGGAATGCCGAGACGGTTAGCCTCCTTAACTGCGATGTGCTCCTTCATTACGTCTACAACGAAGAGTGCAGATGGCAAACGAGTCAAATCTGAGATAGAACCGAGGTTCTTCTCGAGCTTAGCACGCTGACGTGAAATCTGCAAAAGCTCACGCTTAGAGAGGTTAGAGAATGTTCCGTCGTTCATCAACTTGTCGATGTTCGTCATTTTCTTCACAGCCTTACGGATGGTTGGGAAGTTGGTCAGCATACCGCCAGCCCAACGCTCGTTTACGTATGGCATGTTAACAGCTGCAGCCTTCTCAGCTACAACTTCCTTAGCCTGTTTTTTAGTAGCGACGAACAAGATCTTCTTACCACTCTTAGCGATACCCTTGAGTGCCTCTGCTGCCTCGTCTACCTTAGCTACAGTCTTGTGAAGATCGATGATGTGGATACCATTGCGCTCCATGAAGATGTAAGGAGCCATAGCTGGATTCCACTTACGACGGAGGTGGCCAAAGTGACATCCTGCCTCCAATAACTGGTCAAAATTTGTTCTTGACATTTTGTTTGTTTTTACTTGTTTACTTTCTTTTTAATTCTTTCTTGGCGAATGAGCTTCACCACGCTTTGTTAGAATCAACTGACGGGTAGTCCCCCGATAAGGAATCGCGTCAGTTTAGATACTAAACCCTTTTCCTTTGAACGAAACCTTTGAACTTTGAGGTTTGAAATTTGAACTTTACCTTTCAGCTCTTAACTTTGAGGTTTGAGGTTTGAACTTTTACCTTTAAGCTTGAGCTTTTTCTTTCTGTTTTGCTTTATTCTTTTATCAAATAAAACATATCATAAAGTTCAAAGTTCCAAGTTCAATGTTCAATTTTACCTTTGAACTTTGAGGTTTGAAATTTGAACTTTACCTTTCTGCTACGTTTTATTCTTTTACCGAACAAAACATATCATAAAGTTCAAAGTTCCAACTTCAATGGTCAAAGTTCCAAGTTCCAAGTTCCAAAGGAAAATATTAACGCTTACTGAACTGGAAGTGAGCACGAGCCTTTGGCTGACCTGGCTTCTTACGCTCAACAGTACGGCTGTCGCGTGTCAGGAATCCCTGGTCCTTAAGTGCTTTCTTATCTTCAGCGTTAACCTTAACCAATGCACGAGCGATAGCAAGACGCAGTGCCTGGCTCTGACCAGTAAAGCCACCACCATCGAGGTTGGCCTTAATGTCATACTGACCTTCTACACCGAGCAACTGCAGTGGCTGCTTAACCACGTACTGCAGGATAGCTGATGGGAAGAATTCAGTTAAATCTTTCTTGTTGATAGTGATCTTACCGGTGCCCTCTGAGAGGTATACACGCGCTACAGCGCTCTTACGGCGACCAATTGCATTAATTACTTCCATCTTTCTCCTTATTATTTATACTGGTTAATATCAATTGCCTTTGGCTTCTGTGCCTCGAGACCGTTGAGCTCTGTACCTTCGATAACATAGAGGTTATCCAACAGATGACGACCTAAAGGACCCTTTGGTAACATACCCTTAACAGCATGACGAATCATCTTGTCAATACCGTTCTTACGAGTACGAAGCTGTGCAGGTGTGTTGAAACGCTGACCACCAGGGTAACCAGTATAACGTGTGTAAACCTTATCAGTCTCCTTCTTACCAGAGAATACAACCTTAGCTGCATTGATAATGATTACGTTGTCACCACAATCTACGTGTGGGGTGAAAGTTGGCTTGTACTTTCCGCGAAGAAGCTTAGCTACTTTAGAGCAAAGACGACCTACAACCTGATCGCTCGCGTCAATAACGACCCACTCTTTCTTAGCTGTTTCCTTGTTTACGGAAATAGTCTTGTAACTTAAAGTGTCCATTCTAAAAAATTAATAATTTTACTACTAAAAAACGTTTTCTATTTCTACGACTGTGCTTGACCTAACCATGCTGCCCGGCCAAAGACAACACTATTAACACGTATCGTATGGGGTTCTAAGAAAATCCCCCTTTAATAATCGGACTGCAAAGGTACTTATTTTCAACCTTATATAATTGTTTTGGATAGTAAGATTATATGTAGTTTATGATTATTTAACTAAAACGCTCGCTCGTTTGAGTCTGTTATTGTGTTTCTCCAAGGTTTTGTCTAATGTCGTTCTTGCATCTTACCTTATAATATTCGTTGTCGTTGATGTTTGAACTTCTGCCTTGCTAAACAGTCAAAATGTTGGTCTTATCTCCCTGCGAATGTTTTTAAAAACTTAAAAACAAAGCGGGGAAGTCAAAAATGGTAAAAAAGATAGAGGTTTATCATAGTTTTATTTATTTTTGTAGCGCTATAAAGCTACTTCTTATGTCTTAAAAGAAGGGTATAAGTCCGTGGCTTATTATATTATAATAGGTGAAACATAAAACATAAACAAATATAACAGATTAAACAAAGATGAATTTTAAATCTATTTTATTCGGTATGGCTTTGGCCGTTAGTCCTGTGTTCGGTTTTGCCGACAGTAATATCAAGATGGTTGTCGGAACCTATACTGATGCTGGTAGTCAGGGGTTGTATTCATTCTCTTTTGACCAGTCTACAGGTAAGGCATCGGGTATCACTTCGTTGAAGGTTGACAATCCTTCTTATTTTACTTTCAGCAAGGATGGTCGTAATATCTATGCTGTTAGCGAGAAGAATAATGCGACAGCTGTTCTTAACAGTATTGGTTACGACCCTGTAAACGGTACTTTCGCTTTTAAGAACTCACAGCTGACGCATGGTGGCGATCCTTGTTATGTGTCTACAGATGGCAAGATTGCACTTACAGCTAACTACTCTGGTGGTACTATCTCTGTCTTCCCAATTCTTAAGAATGGAACACTCGATAAGTCTTTGTTGCAGTTGGGTAGTGTGAAGGGTGGTCCTAACCGTTCACGTCAGAACACACCTCATGCACATTGTGCTATTTTTGCGCCTGATGGTTATATCCTTACAACCGACTTCAGTGGCGACCGCATTCTTTGTTTCTCTTATAACAAGCGTGATAAGAAGTTAGAGGACCATGGTATTGCTGCTAATGTAAAACCAGGTTCTGGTCCACGTCATCTTGTTTTCTCTCCTAATGGTAGATATGCTTACCTTATGAACGAGTTGTCTGGTAAGGTGATTGTTTATAGTTATAGTGACGGTAAGTTAAAGGAACTTCAGTCTATCGCTGCTGATAACGCTAACGCAGGTGGTGGTGCTGATATCCATGTCAGTCCTGATGGAATGTTTGTTTATGCCAGTACACGTCTGAAGGGTGATGGTATCACTATCTTCCGTGTAGGCAACAAGGGTACTTTGACTCGTGTGGGTGCGCAACTTACTGGTAAACATCCACGTAACTTTGCTATCACACCAAATGGCAACTTCCTGCTCGTTGCTTGTCGTGATGATAACTCTATACAGGTTTACTCACGTGATAAGGATACAGGTTTGCTTAAGAATACTCATCAGGATATTGTCCTCAGTCACCCTGTTTGCGTGAAGTTCTATCCGGAGTAAGGCTCTTTTAGGAGTTAAGGAGATTTCAAGAGGAGTTAAGGAGTTAAGGAGTGAAATGGAGTTAAGACGATAGTCTTTTTCCATTTTGCTCCTTAATTCTTATATTCCCTTAATTCCGCATCATAAATTCTTGTAAGAACTCCAATTGCCTGAGAAACAAAGTTCTCAAAACACTTGGATATGTCAGAAATTTCACCTATCTTAGTGCTACTAACAAAAAACAAATAAAATATCTGACATGGTAAAGGTAGCAATTAAAAACAAGAATATCACTTCTTTCGGTGGAATTTATCACATTATGGACGTTTTCTCAAAGTAGTCCTTTGAAAGACAAGGATGGCAGGGGCAGACAGATATTTTCGGAGTAATATACACATACCGCTGTATCCTTACCAATAACTGGATGTCTACCGAGAAAGACATCATTAATTTTTATAATGAGCGCAGAGCAAGCGAAAAGAACTTCGACAGACCTCAACATATAAAATTTTCTCACAAGAAAAAATACTGCGGAATTAAGGATAGAATTAAAATCGATAGATTACAATCGTGACTGTTGGAAAGAAATTAATGAATAAATTAAATATGATGACAAGTTCACCCCCGACATACCTTAGAGGATAATAATACGCCCTACATGTGTCTGCTATATGCAAATGCCTCTCCTTATTCCCCTCTGATATAACCGAAAACTGTTACAGTGATACAAAAAAAGAAGATAGAAATTAGGTTAATTCAATTATTTTCTCCATCTTAGATCGGAAGAGCACACGTCTGAACTCCAGTCACTCC
>ERZ1674166.38-NODE-38-length-20859-cov-13.327052_pt1 | contig 20859 bp, 20 predicted proteins | sample MGYA00581293_ERZ1674166 | MGnify/ENA primary metagenome ERZ1674166 (study PRJEB41354, sample SAMEA4873350) | human saliva metagenome | biome: human-associated habitat [ENVO:00009003]; feature: mouth environment [ENVO:08000002]; material: saliva material... | reverse complement strand
ATAGTCCCGATGGAACTAACGGCTGCTGCTTCCTCCATACTTAGCTCTCCGTCACCGTCTTTGTCCCAATTTTCCACGCAAATGCGCTTCACCTCTGGGTCTTCGAATCGAATCCACCACTTAGCGATGTTCAATTTAAGTTTTGGGTAACGAGTCATCAACGCATCGTAGGTGTCACGATATGCGCCTGTGGTGAGGTTGATAGTTCCGTCAAGCACAGGATATGGGTCATTGCCGTACTGACCCTCTGCGTCGATTCCTTGGTAAGTACCGTCTACAAGTTGGGAAAGCTTATCGAAGGTCCTTCCGTCCGTGAAGGTCTCATTAAAACCCACACAGCGCACGTAACGCAGGGCGTGAGGAACTTGCCCTACCTGCGCATCCATGATGTCGATAAGTTTCTTGACTGGCTGAAGATTGTCGCAACCACTCACGAAGTAACTCATAACATTAGGAGCACACGCTTCTGTATTGCACTTCTCGTTGGTAAGTTTATCAAGATTTTTTAGCTCGACGTATGAGGTCGAAGCTGGAAAATCCACTTCTTCGAGTGCACCACCATCAGCGAAGTGTGCCTCTGATAGTGATGAACCACCAGCGAGGAACTTGCGCAAACGGAAGTTATTACGCATATCGAGTGAACCTCCGAGCGTGGATATATTCTGAATATCAATCTTCTCTAATGAGGTAGTGTTACCAAGCGTTAGAGAAGATATGAGTATCTTCACCTTCTCTTCATTCTCATCGCCAAGTTTCAGACGCTTCAATCGCTTACCAATGATTGATAGCGCACCGTTAATTACATACGAGCTCCAATCGCCTATATCGAGCAGGTAGTCAGCAGACTTGACAGAGAGCTGCTGATCAGAAGTACCGTTAATATCTACAACAATCTCGCAAGGTTTACCTGCGTCAGTGCGAGCACCACGCATAATCGTAGTACCGTATGCGATTGTAGGATATAACTTCATTGCTGGTGTCAGGCGCAAAACGATAGAGTTAGTTGTAGCGTCTGCCTGTGCAGAGGTACGCACGGTGATAGCCCCTTCCGCAGTCTTGGCATCATAGTCACCGAAGGAATACTTAGACATCAAGTACTGAATACGTTTCTTCACCCACGCCACCTCGGGAGACTTACCATCACCAAGTGACTGACCAAGTGGGTCGGTGTCATTAGTATATGTTCCCTGCAACATTGCGAGCTTCATTTTTTCATACATCTTGCCATCCTCATTGTATAGCATAGATGAGAAGTTCTCAATCACTGAGAAGTAGTATTTTTCAAAGAAAGCAAAGAGTTTCTGCTGGTGCGTACCTTTCTGCAACCCTCCCAACTCCTCCATCTTCGCAAGCATACGACGCATCATCTGCGCACGCTCCTCTGGGTATGCCTGCTCCATCAGGTTCCACAGCACGGACTTCTCACCGTTCCAAACTGGTGTGCCGTCAGCATAGGTGTCGTGGAACTCTACCCAGTAGGGCTTCTTCATTAAACCTTGGTTGATTACTGTCAGGATAGTATCAAGGTCATCCTGACGGAATTTCCATTTACTCTTTGCCATTTCTATTCTTTGTTAAAGTTATACGGATAAATGTTTTTCGCACAGTTATCCGTTGCTGCTGTTGTTTCTACGTATAGTTGATGAAAAAGAAGGTCCATGATGTCCCAGTCCTGTGGCTGCTCAGCACGGAGCTTCTGAATACGTGCTGCCTTGAATAACTCATTGAGCTGGGATGCGTCACTAACTGAGCTAAATATCGTTTCAGTTAGTCCGTACTTATCTCCGACCAACTGCTGACGAAGATTTACAACCGACACACCGCTATCAAGTGTTGAAGGGCAGAACTTCTTATACAAGCTATCGTAATAGTATAGGTTGTATTGGTTTTCATCACCAGCCTTTGCAATCCAATACTCAATGTGTGTTGAGCGTGGATCAGCGTTCAACTCGTCAAGCGTTCCATTGAAAGGCTCAATGAATGTATTGCACGAATAGATGATATTATAAGCTGTGATATACGACTCTACGAGCTGCTCTGCTCTCTGTCGAGTCTCATTGTCTGCTGTTGCCTTATCATCAGTAGGGAGGTCAGCATAATCTAAGTCCCAACAATTCTCCCAAGAGAGTTCAGAGACTTGGTACTGATACGCTTCCTCCTCCGCATTGTAGCGAATGCGTCGTTTATCCCAAGGGACTTGAAAGAGTGTCAAGCGTGGCGAGTTATCAGAGCCTTCGATAGATAAGAGGTCGGGGAAAAGGTCCTTGTCATATCCAAAGGTGGCTGCATCACCTTTATCTGGACCTATAGTAAAGAGACCGACAAACTTATATGTCACAGTTCCGTCCTCGGCTGTTTCCTTGTAGAATCCTACGAATGTCTCTTGGTAAATAGACACTCGCGCTTCGCTATCCTGCTCGATTCCCTCGTTTGTTAATCCTACCGCCTTCCATAGATCCGTAAATGAGTTTACAGAACCCATCTTGTGAAACTGCATTGAAGACGCAATATTCTTCTTCGCTGTCAGCTTAGAGATTTTAGGCAAGTTCTTGAATAACTCAAACTTTTTCTGTGTAGTCTGACCATCCTCATATATGATAGTTGTGTCTTTCGCAACCTTTGCCTTCCAGTTCCATAGGTAGTAAAGCATAGAAGATGTACCTTGACCTTGTAATTGAAGATTGGTAATCGTCAAGCGGTTAAGATTTGTGTTACCGTCTTTCGGATATATCTCAAGCGTACCTTTAGGCTTGTATGACTTACCATATTCATAGGCAGGAAGTGGCTTATCAAAAGAAAACACATTGACCTTTCCACGGACCTTGTCAAAGTCGACTGTGGTACCGAGTGTGTCGTAGATGTCATTATCCAATTTCTCGGCACTCTTCTCACCTACGGTAGCAAGCGCATTGATATAGTCTTGATGTACGTTAGCAGCGTCCATTGCGCTGTCGTATATACGAATAGAATAGAGGTCAACATCCGCCTTATCAGAACCAATGACAATATCGCCTCCAGTACCTATCTGCATAGAGTCGGTAAGCAAGTAGGCGAACTTACGAGCTTCAATGCCGTCAATGTAGAGGTAGACGAGATTAAGATAGTAGGTGTTTCCATTCAGTACGTAAGTGTACTTCTTAGGACTAATCACGAGAGCAAGACGAATGCGCACACCATCATCTGTATTCATCGCTTGCACATCAGGATTACGCTCGCTACGAGTTGCGAACATAATAGATGATGGTTTAACCTTAAGACCGATATAACCCTTCTGATAAGGCATAGCGATAGAGATGCACTCTGCATCGTAATCAGAGGTGTTATTAATCTGGTAATCGATTTCGACAGTCTTGCCACTTTGAGCAGCTTCCTTCTCAAATGGCTTGTAATCGATAGTAAGGCGTGACCCTGCGAGCAAGCGCAATGTGCGTGCACCTTCATCATCCGTCACCCAGCCGTCACGAGAGAATGCAACGTTCTGCCACTCAGAACCGATATGATCTGAATTGATAAGATTGCGGAGAATGTTGCGGTCGGTGTCGGTGTTATTTCTATTCTTTGCATTGAAATAGAATACCGCACCTGCTGTAGCTGAATAACCTTGCGAGTTATCCACAGGGAATGGAATTGCATCACGCAAACGCACCTCATCCGTTGGGTGAGTTCTGAAACCGATTAACGCAGTAAAGTCGGAGTTATCTATAGTCTCAACCTCAAGAGAAAGTGTGTACTGCATCTTTGTCTGTGTCAATGTATTCTCTGATACATTCTCTTGCAGCACCTCATTATCCTTCTTCATCAAGATTGACAGCGGTGTCGTTACCGCCTTGCCGTCATATACTGCATATTCCAGTACCTTATTCTCGTACCAGTTAAGCAGTTTTTCTGCCTTATTGTTCACGACAACCATCTTCACAGCTTCGTTGTTTGTAACCGCCATAAAGTCGTAGCCTACTGGAGTAGTCTGAACGGTGTTGTCTTCATTCGATAGCCAAGCAGACAGATGGAAAAGACCTGTCTTGTTCGTGAATGGAACGGTATAGGCTACAGGCGATGACGTGTAAGTGGCTGTGCCGAACTGTCGTTCATACGTCTGCTCGTAGCCTTCACCCGTTATCTTCACGTGCAGCGTCTTCGAGATGTTACCACTGATATAACACGGCAGCACAATATCTCCCTGGTAGGCTTTCCACCAGTTAAATTCTGATATTGAAAGGAAGAGCGCAGACAACGTAATCGAATATACTAACGCAGGGGAGGTTTGCCCCGTCACCTCTCCTGTAATCTTCACCATAATGTTATTTTGACCGCTCTCTAAGAACTTGAACACATCAACAGTGGTAATCGTATTAGACTGACATCTACCACGAGCCTTACTAACGAATGTTCCATCGCCAGCCTTAGCGAAGATTTCGTACGTTCCCCACTCACCGCTATCAATATAATCTGCCTGTCCAACATCCTTTGTTCTTGACACGAACATAAACTTGATTGCACACTCACCTGCTGACTTAGAGGCTGAGAGGGTAGTAGAAGGAGATTGATTGACAGCACGCAAGTAATATAGAATGGTCTGTTGCTGCCCTCCACCTCCTTGCCCAATATTAAGTTCAGACAGTTTCATAGGGCCCCACTCGTCACCATTCCATACGAGTACACACGTCTCGGATGTGAGTTCGTCAACTTCATTATTTACGTTTGAAATCTGTCCAAGGGTAGGGCGATTCTTCGCAATCGTCTTCTTTACACGCTCCTCCTCAGAGTTCTGTGCGTCGATTAACTCATTGACCTTTTCGGGCAACTTGTTAAACTCATCAGCGGTCAGTCGACCGCCCGTCTGTTTATGTTCTAAGTAGAGTTTTTCTATCGCCATATTATGATAGCTTGAATGGGAATGTATAAGTAAAACCGTTGTTGCCTTCTATCTCGACACCGTGCGCAAGAGATAGAGCATGACAGATGATGTCTTGAAGAAGTTTAGGGTGAGAGGAAGAATAACTCTCACCCGTATTGTCTTCGATGCCACGGATAGAAGCTTGTACGAAGCGATTATCCTTTGTGCGACTTTCTGTGATATATACCTTGATGTGCTTCATTAAACACGTTTATTTTCTTCTGTTGAAAATCTTGAGAAGGAAACCTTTTATACTTGGCTTAAACTTTAGTCCAAAAACAACAATAGACAACACAAGCAAGCCCATTATAATTTGCCACCATCTGAATGGCTCGGCAATCTGTACCTGCTCAACGTGCTTATCTTTATGTCGTTTGTTTTCAGTGAAGTTGACTTTCGTATTAGTCTGCTTGTTAACAGTATTATCTTTTTCCTCTGACAGCCCTCGTTTTTCGTTTCTGTGGTTTTCAATTCGCTCTTTAATCGATTTCAAGCCTCGATTAATGATAATACTGCCGTCGGCTTTATATTCAACCATCGGAACTTTATTCTCGACATTTGCGTTAGCAGTAGAACTATCCTCCAGGCAAGGAACTTCAAAAACAAACTCACGTATGACACTTGTTAGTTCGTCTATGTTAGTTGTGTCGATAAGCGATATATGCTTTTCGTTTCGCTCTGTTGTCACCTGCTCGCTATTATATGTTTGCTTGATGCTTTCAATTGCAATTGACTTCTTTGTCCGACAGCCAACGCACATTGTCATAAGGACGCAAATTAATAGTTTACACGATGTATTTATAAATCTATTCATACCTCTTCCGATTTAGGTGAGGGAGTTTTTCTCCCTCACTTTGTTACACTTTAAGTTTGAAACACTGTCTTCTCTGCCGTCCGTCGCTATTCTTGTAGGCAACATGTACCCATCGAGAAGTCTTACTTCTTTCCACGATGATTTGATCATAAGCATATCCCATCTTGGAGAACTCATTAGCCATGAATCGTTCAAACTCTGCCTGCTTACCATTGACTGGTTGCAAGTCAGCAGCATATCCCTCGACATGTGCGGAGGTCTTCACTCCGCCTACAGCCTTGTTTAGCTCTGGTGAGCGGTAGCCACTTGTCACACGGATAGCAGGGTTCTCGATTTTGTGACGCTCACAATACTTACCCCATTCAGTACGAATACACTCTAAGAGCGTAATCGTCTCTGTTAGGTGAACCTTTACAATAGAAGGAGGGTTATTGTTTATCTTTAATTGTTCAGCGGTGCTGGATTGTACCAGCTCCGCAAGTGTAAAGTTTGCCATACTATTCTTCTATTTTTTGATTTACATTTTTCTCTTCACCAATGTAGTCAGCGACATACTGAATGACTTTCTTAGCATCTCTATCTGAAGCTGCACTAACTACTGACTGAATGATGCGCTGCATATCAGCAGCAGTACTCTTTCTCTCTCTTGCATGTTCAATGAGACTCTTTGTTTCTATGATGAGTAAGGCAGCAGAGAATAGTAATGTACAGATAGGGAATGTCTTAACACCTATCAGAGAACAAGACGTGAAAATCACTACGTCGATGATCAATGCGATAAGGAGAAATCGCCAGTACTCACCAATCTTACCAAGCGTCTTACGCATAAGGTGCGAAGTCAAAGGCTTCTTCAACTTGTTTTGCGTGTAAACTCTGTCCCATAGGTCAATGAAGGCTGCGCTAACAACCAAAGCCCACATCACGACACATGTTATAAGATGTGTAGCTACAGAGTGAATAAACTCTGGTGTAAACTGTAATTCAACTATATCCATACGAACACCTCCTTTACAATAGGAAAAGAAAAACACCCACAACAGCACCAAGCATACCTGCACATACGTCGAGCCAATCGAACTGCTCCTTTCTGTAGTAGTAATCGACACTCTCTTTTCCTGTCATGACGAAGAATGCTGGTACCAATGCGAAGATTAAGTACGCATCAATAGCATGTAAGGCTTTGCACGCAATCATCGAAACAACAAGACCTGCAAACATGTGCAGATACTTGTCGCTACCAATGGCAGCGAGCCTTCCAAAAATCTTGTAAATACAATCTAAACTTTTCATATCACTATTTTATTTAATTAAACATCCATATTAGGTGCTGGTATAACAGCTGGTGGTTCGTCGCCATTCGATGGGTTGATTAGATTCCCACCACTATCAGAAGAGAAGTTATTTCCGCCTAATTCCGAAACATACGATTTATCAATGACCGTGTCGTAATAAACAGACCGTACAGAGTAAGACATCTTTTGAGCAACAACCGCACCTCCACTTGTAGAGCCTATCTCGAACAATCCACCATAAATCATTTCTCCTGTCTCTCCAATCTTCAGTGTAATTGGAGTTGTAGCTGCAACTATAGCCTTATCGTCACCTGTGTACTGTTTTCCTAACTCTAAAGTTATATATTCATGTGACTTATCTTCAAGCGTAGCAGTCAACTTAATATCACCACCGCCATAAGTATTCTGTTGAAAACCTCTATTGGTGATTTTCACAATGATATTAACACCGAGATAAGCCTTACCATCACGCTTGCTAACGAAGTATCTGCTGGCATTAATCAACTCCATATCTACTCCATACTTATTCACGATACCACGATGATTAAGCATTACCTGTGGCTGTCCGAGTTCATTCGCAAGAATGATGTTCGGATACCCGTCAACTTCACCGAAGTAAATTGAACCGTGTTCACATCGCATACGTACACGAGAAGCATCAATCGTTCCATCTGAAGCTACGAACGCAACCTTACCCTCTGGAGTCTGAACCTTGAAGTTCTTTGCATTGACGGTGAAAGAGCTATTCTCACCATCCATGTGCATACCTACAGCTTCAAGACCAGTACGCAAGTCTTTCACAACAGCTGAGATTGATTTACCACCAACGTTAAACTCAGCCTCGAATTGTTTGGTGGTATAATGCTGTGCAGACTGCCAATCTTCGATGCTAAACTCTTCACCCTTTTTCTTTGGCTGAATGCAGACGAGCAGGTCGTTACGATACTTATCACCGTAAGTAGCATTGGTCCATTGGTCGCCTGCATCGTATGGAGGAACTGGTATTGATTGCACGAACACTCGACGCTTACCATCAGCCGTATCCTGTGCTCGCTTTGCAGCTTCTAATGATTTGAGAACATCAGCATCTGTAATCTCGTGCCAAGAGAAAGAACCATCAGGGTTCCGCTCGAAAGAATAAGCACGACCTCCACCTGTCTCGACATAAGAGCGATTGTAGTAGACATCATGCTCGTGCATTCCTTTCGTTTCGTCGTCCGTCCACTCATTAGCCGGCTCATTCGTCAATGAAGGAACAGCATCACCGAAGTAAAAGGTAATCTGTCTATCCGACTGTTGTAGAACTGAACTAATACGTCCTTGCATAGACTCTAAGAAGTCTTGCAGAAGGATATACTTACCACGCTTAGCAGGGTTCTCAACCCGTATCTCGAATTTCTGCTTATCGAATAGGAAGATAGGGTCAGGAAGGGTAAAGCTATTGATGCCCTTGATAATCTTAAAGTAAGGCGCACCCTCTCCTGCTGCTGACTGAATAATAGCACTCTGTCTATCTGTATAAGTGAGGTTACCCAACTGCACCACCTCGTCACCCACTTGTGGAACATCGCTGCCACTTGCGTAGTCATCTACATTTGTATTATCTGCAATATCTACGTAATCAGTACCGACAGCAGTAACCTTACGATGCCAGTAGTGATTAGACAACTGACCGCCAGCATCTATCAAGTTGAAGGTCTCACACAGGGCAAGGTCATCCACTTGCATAGAGTTATAGATTCTGCGTCCGTCAGCATCTTCTTGACGGAAGTAACATCGCCAAGCTCCGACTATTCTTTCAATCTTAGAGATGACAAATCCACCAGCAGAGTTCACAACCTTACCCTTGATTTGAGAGGTCTTCATAATCTCAACCTCTTCTGCGGTGAGCTTACGATGCACGTGCAGATACTCTGCATCAAGATGCCAGTTCCCTTCTTCGTCCTGGTAGATGGATATACCAGACTCTCCACGGACCGACTTACCAAAGGTGATCCCCTTCATGAAGGTAGTCAGAGCGTTAACGATGGTGTCCTGGTCTGTTCGTACAATCTTCTCCCAATCGACACTCTTAGGGTCAAGCGTGCGAGCAGACTTTGCTTCGTCAGCTAAGCCAGCGAGTATTTTCTGCGCATCCAAGGTGAGGTAACCACCAATGCGGTCGAGCGCACGCAGTACCGACATATTGTCGTGGCGGTGTCCAAACGCACCATCACCCTTGTAAGCAGCGGTGACCTCACGTGAGAACCACTCAAGGATAGCTTCAGCTGTTGTAATATTCCACTTGTCTGAATATGGACTCTGGACTGGGAATAAAGCCCCACTGCTCAGCGGTAGTCGCTCAAGCTCAACTAAGCGTGGGGCGATGGTAAAAGACCCAACATCAGGAATCTTGATATCCAACATTGCAGGCGCAGCGTCCTCTGACCTGGTTATGTTCAGGTAAGGACGTGCATCTGCGTACTTATAGGTAAATGTATAAGATGAAGGGAGGTCTTTTGTCTGCCAACTGACGTCGCTCTCTGTTACGACAATGCGACGTACATAGTTGCCTGTGTAGAGGAACTTACCCAAGGAAGGGAAGAAGTCGAGCAACCATTTGCGTTCCTCCTTAGAGAGGAAGCCAGTGTTCTTCTTGTATTCTCTGACCGTGTCAACACGGTACTCTTCTGAGTCGTTCTCAATCTCAGCTACATTGTGCGTATGTTTCGCTGTGTTCTCAGCATCACCATACGCACGGAAGGTGTCGACACCACCGAGTGAGTTTTCGAAGAGTACCCACTGTTCTTCCTCGCTACGAATATCTGAAGCATAGTATCTCTGAATGTAGGTGAGTCGAGTTCCAGCAGCATCTTCTATCCATACGTCATAGTAGCTTGGCATCTTGCCTAACTTGCCAGCGATGACACCATATTGCATCGGAATCGTCCACACCTTACCGTGAGAGAGGTTGCCGAGTTCGATGTCTGTCTGAACATAGCTACCGTTCTCTTCTATATACACACGACACTTAGCTACGCAATCCTCGACAGCGTAGTAACTAAGAAACTCTGGCGTGTAATAGGTAACAGGCTTGACGGTGGGCTGCCACGTCAGGAAGTTACGCTTCAACCAACTCGAAGCGGTGTCAGCGAAGTTGTCGATACCAGCACGCAGTACCGTGAATTGCCATGACTCTTGAGCAGCTGTCTTATCTTCGATGAGATTAACAAGGAACTCACGAGCAATGTTCGGTTGACGATAAATTGTAGTCGACTCCTGGAGCTGAAAAGATAGCAGCGGAGTGACAATGTTCTCCAAGTCTATCTCTATGCGCTTAGCCTTGTTAGGTGTATAAGTGTGCTGCACAATGATTTCATTCGAGTCTGCATACTTCAGAATGAATGTAACCTCTTGCGTGCTTGATATGATAAAGTGATTCATCGAGCCCGTTAGGCTGAGCGAATCAGGTTTAAGAATAATATCCATGTGCGAATTGTTTAACACAAAATTACCATATATATTGGAGATGATAAAGGACAGGTTTAAGACCCAATTAAATAGGGACGCACTCTAACCACACCTCCGTCCGAGTGTATTCGTACTCTCCGTGTCGGAACCAGCCACCTTTTCGTGTTATTCGCTCAGTATATGAACGCTGCTTACCATATTGCACACCAACAAACTCAGCTGAAGGTAGAGGAGGGTAGACCGTCACGAAGGTCTTGTTTCGCTCCCGATCAGCTGCCTTGTATTCTTCCCAGCTGACTGATGTTCGTTTCTCTTTTCCAACCCACTTATACTTCACATCCATAGCTTTGAGTTGCTCATTGATAGTAGGAGCGGTGATGGTCGGTTCCATAAGCGATACCGTGTACAGCTCTGACTCTACAGGCTCATTCTTTCCTCCAAGTGTGAACTTGAGTTTGTTGAAAAAGAACGGCACACCACGAATAACAACCTTAGCATAAGAGGATAGGTTCTGCTTCTGCGACTGAGAGAGCAGCAGCTTCACCTTCATGTCGTGAAGTGAATTGCGTAGCAGCAGGTCGTATTCACGGTAGAATTTTTCAAAGATGCCTTGTGGACCATTGTAGTGCAGAGCGTAATCAAAGATGCGAGGATGTGAAGGTGCATTCACATCGTAAGCAGTGATAGTTCCTGCTGGACGACCGTCTGAAAGATAACTAAAGGCGAGTATCGTCTTTTGTTTATTGGCAGACTCCGAAGTGTTCTCCTTTGGCTCTGTCGCAACAACCATCTTCGAATTGAGCGACATGTATGAACCTACGTAGAGGAATTTACCCATATCATAGGTGAAGTCTTCCTCCTTGATAGTTGCCTTATAACTAAGCATTCGTAACTCTGGTATGAGTTCAGGAACCTTTATCTCTTTTGCTTCAAGTGTTTCGCCTGTGTTGTAGTCTTGCGATGCTTCGCCAATCTTCACCGTCACTTGGAAGTCACCAGACCATCCAGTTTTATAAATAGCTCCATCGATAGGGTCGAAGTAAGCGTTCGGGTTCGCCTTGACTAAGCTGTCTATATCGTCGTAGGAGTCTGAGATTTCTGAGTCAACCTTCTCCTCCGCTGAGAGCGTAACACGCTTATAGTCGTTCTCTGACTTATAAGAGAGCGTAGGTTCTTGGGTTACGCAATGGGTAAGGTCGGTGTTCGGAGCTTCGTTCAGCGCATCACGCAAGAAGATGATATCTGCAATGCGCTTACCTTCATCAGAGGTGAACTCACAGCAGAACTTCTTACGAAAGACAGAGATAAAATCTGCACAAGTAATATCAGGTACAAGGTCAGCGACCTTTATCTTTCCATTCACTAAGACGTCCATAACGTTGTTTACGACTACCATTTTATTGAATGGTTCTGTGCGAGTAAAGAAGTTCTCTTGCAGATCATACCCAAAGTAAGCGAATACACGCTTAAGAAGATAGTTAGCACGAATGAATGGCGACATATAATATCCAGGTGCGAGCGTAATAGGTACGTCGTCGACATACTCTGTGCGCTGTACTGCATTATAGAAGTCACAACCATCACCGCTCATATCGGAGTGAAACGATTTAACTGAAGGTACCTCTGGAAGGAAGTCGTAGATCTTGTCGTATCTCAACACCTTTTCCTTACCAAACCCATTTAACACCTTATAATTAAGACCTTCCTTTTGTCCAGAATCATCCGTGAAAAGCACTGGAAAGATGCCGTAATGCTCATTAGAGTTATTGCGAAGATTACGACAAAAATTAATCCCTTCTTCTACAGTGTTCACTCCTGGTATGAATTCGCCTTTGAAAATATCCTTCAGCTTTACCTTCTGAATCCTTGAATAGAAGGAGCCATCGTTAATGTAGAAGGAGGTTGATATTCCACCCTTGTATTGAGCAGACAGCACCACCTGCCTACATTGAGCGAAGTACTCACCATCTTGTATCGCGACATCTGTAGCAGTCATCTTCACTCGTCTACCGAACGAGTCAGGGAAACCAAGTATCCTGCGGTTACGTTCTGACGAAGGCAGTTCGAGCGGTGTAGTCTGTTCTCCGTAATCATTGAAGAATGGATTGGTTCGTTCAACTTGTATCTGTGTGTCGGGCTTGAGGTTGTAGTCTTCGCCCTTTTCTATGTTAGTTATCTTCATTACTATGTAAGGTGTTAAGTCTATTTACTTCCGAATCTTCGTGCCTTGTCTTGTAGCTGCTGCTTCTGTTCAATCTCATTAAGAGAAACAGATGCTGGAATGCCGTCGACAGACAATCGGTCAAGCACATCAGTAAGTCGCTCGATGAGTGTATCCTTGTAGGAGTCTTTAACCACACCACGCACGTCATTAACTGTTGGTGTGACATATCCACCAGAGGCACGACCTTGTGCCTGCTGAATGAGAAACTTATTCATGTCGAGCGTGCGAATCGTTCCAGCACGCTGTGCACGGTCGATGATATCAATGAATGGTGCAACGGTAGGATTCTCAACAGCTGCATTCGAAGCCACCCACTCCTTACTATGACCGTACCCACCTTCTCCGACGAGGACGGTTGGTTTGTCGATAAATCCACGTCTGTCAGGGTCGTAATCAGCACGGAACATTTTACCATCCTGTTTACGCTCGACATCGATACTACCTCCAGACTCAAGACCTGTAGCAACACGTGCGCCTGAAGCAGAGGCGGAGCCACCTGCTCCGCTTAGCGTCATTCGCTTCACCTTATTGCGCTCAGCAAGTGCTGCTGCAAGCTGTGCTGCACCCGTGATACCCATCAAGGCAGCAGCAGGAATACCAGCAGGGAAACCCAATTCAGAGAATGTCTTAGCGATTGCAGAAGCTGTTGAAGCGATGATTTGCGCTGCCTGAATAGCGAAGTTTACGTCCGCATATTTCTTCTGTATCTTCAGCTTTTCGTTAGCCTTCTTCTTTTCAAGTTCCGTGGTATCTTTACCTGCTTTCTTTGCTGCCTCAATCTCCGCATCATACTTCGCATCAACGTTCGCTTCCTCTGCTTGCTGTAGTGCCTGAACAGCTCCACTGGAGAGGTTAGAGTAAAAATCGAATGCCTCCTTCATCTTGGCAATCTTCATATTCTTCACTGCCTCTTCATATTCTTCTTCAGATATCTCTTTATTCTGAAGGTGCATCTTCAACTGGTCCAACTCTGCATTATAGAGTTCCTGTTGTGAAGCAAGACCATACTGCTGACGTATCTGAAGGCGGTGTTCTTCTGCCTGCTGATCAAGAAGAGTAAGAGCCTGCTGGCGTTCTTGCTCATTGAGTACACTATCATCTTCTATCTTCTTACGACGTGCGGCATACTGGTCTTCGAATGTGTCAAGCCCATACTCCTGTCGTGCTTGTGCCTTTTGCTCCTCTGCTTTCTTCGCATAGTCTACGATGATAGCAGCCTTAGCAGCTTCGTAAGCCTTTACAACTTCCTTCTCACGTTCTCCATTCTCTTTTGCTCTTTGCAAGGAAGCCTGATAATATCCATCCAAGAGGAGCAGCTTTGCATCACATTCTTCTTTAAGAGTCTGTGGCTTAGCTGGTGCGGACTCCTGAATCTTCTCAAGAGATTCGTAGTATTCTTTTTCAGCTTCGATATAAGCGGTGTTCGCTGCCTGCTGCTGGTCAGCGACAGCCTTAGCTTGACCTTCCTGCAATGCTTTCTTTTTCGCAGCATCCTTGAATACTAAGTTCTCAGAGCGTTGCAAATATGCCTTCTCTATGTCGAGAAGTTTGTTCTGATGCTGAATATTGAGAGCAGCTACGTATGCGCTGTATTGCTCTTGTGTAAGACTCTTTTTCGCAAGAGCTTCTTTCAGGGCATTCAGACTCTTATCATAACTTCGCTTTTCAACATCGATATCTTGAGCACGATCATGAGAAAAAAGTTTAGCTGCTACTTCATCAGGGTCTGGACCCTTCTTGGTTTTATCTTTTTTTGTTTTAGTTTTCTTTTTAGAATCTTTGATTCCATTTTCAATGGTGCTTTTGCCTCCGCCAGAACCACTTTTATTTGCAGCATGATTTTTTACCTCAGGTGTTACATCGACAGAAAGATGAGCGACCTTCTTATTGCTACCTGTGTTTTTTATCGCTTCAATAAAATTATCACGAACATTCGCAGCCATCTTCTTGGCATCATTGCCAATTTCTACCCACGTGTCTTTGTAGGCATCCCAAAGTCCCTTGATACCTGTTGTAATTTTATCGACGTCAAACGAAAAAGCACCTTCAATAACCTTTGCCCAAGCCTTTGCCATTCGACCCATACCTTTGAAGCCATCAATTACGAGATAAACTCCAAACTTGAAGACCTCCCATGTACTCTTGAAGTTGTTTTTAATGTGTTCAATGCCTGCACGAAACACCTTAGATTCATTATATAAATCAATGAAGTAGTTAATGATTTTAACTGTGTAATCAATAATCTTAGACAAGGCTTTAACTCCGAATATCTTAGCTTTCATTGTAAGCTCATCAAAGCCATGTTCGCCAAGACCGAAGAACTTAGACATCTTCTCGTTAAGTTCTGCTTGTGCGTCGACCTCTTCACGTTGGAGTTCTCCGTATTCGCCTGTTACGCCCTTCAGCTCCTCCATATTAGTAGACATATCAGCTAAGGTTTTCACGAGTTTCATACCCTCGTTACTCGCTGTCTTGCCAAAGACAGCCTTCATGACTTGACCCACCTGCATAGAGTTTTCAGGCAGCTCCTTAATCTTACCTGAAATCATCTTAATAGCCTCTAAGATACTGGTCTTTCCTGATATAAGGTCAGCTTCGAGTTGCTTGCTTGAGATACCGATAGAATTAAGTGCGCTCTGTGTAGCTGAAGACATAGTACGAATACGGTTTGTAGCGGTCTGTATTAAACCCATACCTGCCTCATTGAATATACCTGAGCGTGTCTGTGTGATACTTGCTACAAGGTCATTAACAGCACCTCCTGCATCACTAAAGGCTGGTCCATATTGTTGAATCTGACTGAGGAATGTTCCGTTAAGGTCAGCACCAGCCTGCAATCCGTCCTTAATAGCATTAATAGCCTCAGTCGTAGATATACCGTATTGATTGGTGAGAGATTCAACTGTACCGAGGACCTCCTTGTAGTCTTTTCCCATCTGTGAAGCGAGTGCTGATATCTGACTCTGTGTGTGGACGAGTTCGTCACCTTGTATGTTAAAGAACTCACGTGTCAGACGCTGCGCCTCTTCAATCTCTACATTGTAATTATACCACCACTTTGCTCCTTCTATCACGGCAGAGATAGAAGCAACAGCAGCGGTAGCCACACCAACGAGTTTCGTCCATCCACCAGAGATAGAGGAGAACATTCCTTCAAATTTACCCATGATTCCAGACGACTGTTTCCCCATAGAATCTGTCAGTCCAGAAGCATCACGACGTAATTCTGATATACGTCCATTCACGCTACGAAGCTGTGACGCTAAGTGCTCATACTCTTTAGGGTTAGCTGCCTTTGAAGTATTATTCAGTGCTGTCTGAAGTTCCTTGGCATGTTTCTTGAGCTGTGACATCGTCATAGCATTGACATCCATTGCAGAGCGAAGTTCACGCAGTTTCTTATTATTATCAGCAATCTGATTACTATAATTCTTCACCTCTGCTTGTAAGCGTTTGTACTCAGCGGTCTCTTTCTTACCTGCTGCCTCGAGGTCGAGCATTCGATTCTGTCGAGCCTTCATTTCCTTACTAAGGTCCTGCGTAGCACGCTCAAGCTGTCGTAATTCCTGCTGTGCCTTGTCTGTTTTAGCATCGATAACTAAGGCAACGTGGTCTTCTTTGATTTTGCTCATATCTATTGATTATCTGTGGGTAATATGTGATTTGAAAGTGCATCCTCCATTTTCTTTCGCCAAGCAGCACGAACTTCATTTGTAAATCCTGCTTGAATATCAGGGAAAGTTTCGTTGTACAAAACACCCCATACAACTCTATTATAAACAGCATACTTAGCACGCTGCTTCTTGGCTCGCTTACTATTTAAGCCCGCATAGTTAATGCGGTATTGCATATCGAGGAAACGTAGATAAGAGAGAACCCCGATATAAAGGGTAAACTTTCCGTTCGATTCTTGAAGAGAGAAAGCACGACGAGATAAGAAGTTTCGAAGAGTTCCAGTGTGCTCCTTGAAGTAGCGATTAGCAACTTCTTCCTGCGTCTTATAGATAATGCCGATATCACGACGAAGAATCTCAGAGACGAACTCATCCTTTACGAATTGATCTGTTATCATGACACAAAGATAACACGAGAAAAATAATGGGAAAAGGACAAAAAAGCGAGGGCAGCACGTCTCACGACGTACTGCCCTCAAAAACCATAACTTAAAATATAACTATAACTATAAAGACTTATAATTCACGGAACATCCATTTGAATTCTAAACCTTGCGCACCAGGACGATTGCAGAACTTATATCCTGCATCGAGAAGAGCTTTGGTTATTTGCTCTGCACACACCTTAGCAGAAGGGTCTAAATTGCGAATAGCATCTATTACCTCGGGGGTAGAGAAGAAGTGAGTAGCTTCTGCTGGTGTCGAAGCTGGACGGTAAGTTGAAGACAAAGCTGCCACGTAGATACTGATATCTGTTATAGGCTGCTCGTCGTTTTCTTTCTTTGTTGTCATTGTCTTAAGGTTTTATTGTTTTTGATTATCGGCTTCTCCGTGAGGCTCAGCCGAGGTGAGAAATGAGTTGAGATCCCTACGCAGTGAGCGTAGAGTGTCGAGGAATGTGAGAACGGTGTCAGACTTTATATTTCCAGCATCCCTCCATTGATCAATAAGAAAACTCTCGATAGCTTCTAAGCGTTCTGTACGCTCAGAGATATAACCAGGGTCGAGCATTGCTCGAAGGGTCTCAGATGTTTTTTCGTCGAGATTAACGATAGACGCTTTCATTTTGTATTTCATTTTAAATCAATTATTTTCTTTACTTCAGACAGAGTTTTATAAGAACTCTTAAGATTGTTCACACGCTCTTCCCAACTATCCATAGCTGTTTGTTGACGAGAAGAAGCTTCGCCTGCCTCATGAATACCTCTATAATAGTCGAGATAAGATGTCGCCTTCGTGAGTTGACGCTTAACATTATCTCTTAATGACTTTATAAGGCCTGGTGTTGAACAGAAGTCATCTAACGGTATGAATAAGCCTTTTTCAGCATGGTAATCATAAACAGCTGGGTCGGTTATAATCTTCATTTCGCACCCCCTTTCTGAACACTACTTTTAATATGATCAGGCAAAGAATAATATTCGTCGCCATCGTCTGGTACAGGCTGAATAGACTCTTGAGAAGAATCGAAGCCAAACATCCCAACGACATCAGAGAAATAGAGGCGCAACATACACTTATGTTGAGAGTCGTTCTTGTAGACTGAAATAGTCCCAAGGAATCCTTCGCTAACATGGAACGAGAATCTTTCTTCTGCCTTTGGAATAGCGTTATATTTTTCTTTCAATTCATCAACAACCTTGTTGAATGCCTTTAAGTCCGCTATAAGAACTCTTTGATAGCTCTTCATACAATCAGCAAGTGGAGCAAGGACTTTTGGGATTGAAAAGTCTCGAGTATAGCAATCAAATAATATCATGCTTTGCCTCCTTTCTTATCACTGCATTAAGATTCTTACTGAGTTCCTCGCTGAAACCTTCCAAAGAAAGAACCTCTTTATACTGAAGACGTATAACGGCTTCTGAGAACTCGTGAACAGTAATGATATGGATATACCCTTTATCAGTTTCGATTTTATACCTTCCCTTTGCCTTTGGAATGGCATCCAGTTCTGATTTAAGTTCTGCAATAAACTTCTTTAGTGTATGTTCGTCAGCCATAAGAGCTTGGTAGCGTCGCTCCATACACACGGCAACAGGCTCAAGGTACTTCGGGGTAGAAGATGCCTTGAAATAGTAGTCAAAGAATATCATTTTGCACCTCCTTTCTTAATTATACTCTTTATATGATCTGGGAGACTGAAAATTGCTTCACCTTTATCGGGGACAGGAAAAATCTCAAGGTTCTGCTGGTCGCACTGGGTAGAACTCTCAAAAGTCTGGAACCCCCATAGTCCACGTATATCTGAGAAGCAGATGCGTATCACCGAGAACGGAATTTCGTTATCGTCAATAGCGATAGAACTATCAGAAAGATTGAGCGTATATTTTTTATTCACATTGGGAATCGAGTTAAACTTCTTATACACCTCATCGATAAATGCTGCAAACGTATCAAGGTCTGCTACAAGAACCTTGTTATATTTCTTTATAAATTCGGAAAGCGGTTCAAGGTCTTTCGGGACAGAATGAGCCTTGAAATAATTATAAACGAAGATCATGCCTTGCCTCCTTTCTGTTTCTTTTCTGATTTGTTCATACGATAAACTAAGTAGCCTGCACAGAGGGTTGAAACTACGGATGTAATAGGCTGCTGCTCGATGGCTACAGCTGCTACGATTACGCACAAAGATACAAGGTTAACTCGAATTACCAAACGACGGGTAACTGAGAACTCGCAGATACGGCTGTAGAACTCGCTCTTAGCGTCGAGCCAAAGATTAAGAGACTTGATTTTGCGCTGTATCGTAGCACGTACGTCGATAGGCTGCTGTTGCTTTGCAGAGTTCTCGAATTCGATTACTTGTTGCATAATACTCGATGTTTAGCATTTCCCAGAACCGCTGGGTACGGATACAGAAAAAGCGGATGCTCTTCCTGTCGCTAAACATCGAGATTCTCCACAAGGGCTAATCACATGGAAGGCATCCGCCATATCTTCGTTGCAGTAAGGCTGCAATATGGGCATAAAAATAAGCCCAACGAAGTTTAATAAGTTCGGGGCTTGATATCATCTCACCCTTGTTTGAGAATTATTCTCTCGATATTTAGCGGTTACAAAGATAAGAAGTCTTTTTGTAACCGCCAAACAAAAATGCGATTATTTTTTGCGTTACGCAAAAATTACCATTCGTCTTTAGTTTCAACTTCACGTTTGTCTACAAACTTTTCAAGACTGGTTGAAATTCTCTCAAAGAGGCTTTCACAAAGGGGCTTTCCATTCTTGAAGAAGTACTTGTATCCTGCCTTCCTGTTTGCTCCTTCTATACCTATCTCTTTTAAATCCTTTGGAAGGGAATCAACAAGAACTCCAAGATTATTGTCGTACATAGCTTTGCGAATAGGGTCGTGACGGAAGTCACTTAAAGTAAGTTTCAATCTTCCATCTTTGAATTGAACATCTATTAGATACTTGATGTGACCCTCAAGACTTGAGAATATCATATTTGTATTGAATGGAATGTTTCCATTACCTGTCAATTCTTTACCTGGGTTCTCATCTTTCAATACAGCTCGTGAATCAACATAGGTACGCACAAACCAATTCTTAGTAACATCATACAACTGTTGAGCGGTTAACCCATCCTTCTGAATTACCTTTGTAAACATCAAAGGCTTCTGTGCGAAACACATGATCGTACTAACAAGTAAGATACATGTAAAAAACAATTTTTTCATATATTTGATAGCTTTTAGTTAATATTAGTTGCAAAGGTACAAAAAACGAATAGAAACGCAATAAAAACGAAAAGAAAAAGCCCCTCGCATTGCGAGAGGCTAATATGCACCCATAGGCGATGAGTGACTTTTGTCTTAAGGTCAATGAGAACCTCGCCTAAATATTTTCTGCTGCACGACGAATGCGGTTGGATAGGTCGATAAGTGCGCCTCGCATCTGCTCGGTCTCCTGTTGGTTGAAACCGCCTGCACCTCCGTTGCCGTCAATGCCATCCATTTTGTGGTAAAACCAAGAGGAAGATTTCTGAAAGTAGGTGTTGGCAAAATCACGCCATGAAACTGACATTAAGATGTCTTGTACTTTTCTTTTCATATCAGTAACTACTACTGGGGTTGTCATAACTGTTTCCATTGTTTCTGTGTTTATAGTTTTACTTTATTGTGCCTCTCCCTCGTAAGGGAGAGGTCTTTTGTTTTATTCGTATGGCTGTCGGACCATTTTGTCGAAGAGCTCCTGTAAATCCCATAGGAGTTGTGGATAACCATTCGGATAAGAGCGATTATAATTTCTCATTCTCTCAAGGAGTTCCCTTTCTTCAGGTGTAACCTCCATCATTTCTTTTTTCTGTTTCATATTCTCATTGTTTTCTTATGACAATACAAAGGTACTACAAATATTTGTAGTATGCAAATATTTACTATAAAAAATCGTAGTAAGATTGAATATTTAACATTTTAAAAGCCATGATGACACTTGTATCACCATGGCAAAAAGGTCAATGAAAACCTCTACTAAACATTTTCGTGACTTAACGAAATTGATAACTATTGATA
>ERZ1674166.20-NODE-20-length-24280-cov-8.935315_pt1 | contig 24280 bp, 20 predicted proteins | sample MGYA00581293_ERZ1674166 | MGnify/ENA primary metagenome ERZ1674166 (study PRJEB41354, sample SAMEA4873350) | human saliva metagenome | biome: human-associated habitat [ENVO:00009003]; feature: mouth environment [ENVO:08000002]; material: saliva material... | reverse complement strand
ATTACTATCTTTGTAACTTATTTAAAGGAGAGAAAAAGAAGGGTCGTATGCTTGTATGACCCTATAAAGATAAAGGAAACAGGATATGCCATTAAGATTGCCCGACGGACTTCCCGCTATTGATATATTGAAGCGTGAGAATATCAACATAGAAGATATGCTTACTAAGGAGGATGATAAGCGTCCACTCCGCATTGTCATACTCAATCTTATGCCGTTCAAAGCTACGACTGAGACTGATTTCATACGTATTCTTTCCAATAGTCCGCTATTATTGGATATCAGCTTTCTGAAGCTCAAGAGTCATACTTCCAGACATACACCTGCGGAACATATTGACCGTTTCTATCATACGCTTGAAGAACTCAGTGAGGAGAAGATTGATGGTTTGATAGTCACTGGTGCCCCTGTCGAGGGAATACCTTTCGAGGAGGTAGACTATTGGACAGAACTACGGGAGATATTCAATTGGGCACGTGAGAATGTGCGTTCAACGCTTTACATCTGTTGGGCGGCACAGGCAGGGCTCTATCATTTCTATGATATTCCAAAATATCCTTTGCCTAAGAAGATGTTTGGTATCTTCCCTACGATTCCTTTAAAACCCGAACAGCCTCTCTTCCGTGGCTTTGATGATGTCTTCCGTATGCCTCAGAGCCGTCATACAGAGGTAAGACGTAAGGACATTGAGCGGGTTGACGACCTCGAAATCATTGCTGAATCGGAGGAGAGTGGAGTATCTATCGTAAGGCCACGTAGTAGACGTGAGTTCTTTATCACAGGCCATTTGGAGTATGCCCCCAACACACTCGACACAGAATATCACCGTGACCTTGGTAAGCGTGACGATGTAGAAGTCCCAAAGTATTATTACCGTGAGGATAATCCAGCGAAAGGTCCGCTTGTCACTTGGCGTTCACACGCTAATCTACTGTTTATGAATTGGGTAAATTGGGTGTTAGGTGGTAAATGATAGGTGGTAATGAATGGTTGTTTTGCTTAGCATCTATCACTCAAACAAAATGTAATCTTCATCACCCAACAATTAACACCCATCACTCACCATCCTATAAACACTTCATCATCACCCAACAATTAACACCCAACACCCATCACCCAACAATATGCAATCATCAACACCCAACACTCAACACCCAACACCCATCACAATCGAACTCCTTGCCCCTGCCAAGAACCTTGAATGTGGAATAGCAGCTATTGAACACGGAGCAGATGCCGTATATATCGGTGCTTCTCGATTTGGAGCACGTCAGTCTGCAGGCAATAGTGTGGAAGATATCGGCAAGCTATGCGAGTATGCTCACCGTTATGGTGCCACGGTTCACGTGACCATCAATACGATTATCTATAACGATGAGTTTGAAGATACACTTGCTTTAGTACGTGAATTGGTGGACGTTGGTGTTGATGCCTTCCTCCTGCAGGATATGGGTTTGATGAGTAAGGTAAGGGAGATAGTGCCTGATACGGTAGCTCTCCACGCCAGTACACAATGTGATACACGCACATGGGAGAAGGCTCAATGGCTGAGTCAGCAGGGTTTTGACCGTGTCGTACTTGCTCGCGAACTGTCTGCTGAAGAGATAAATGACATCCATAAGCGTTTGCCAGAGCTTGAGTTGGAAGCCTTCGTACACGGTGCATTATGCGTAAGTTATAGTGGTGTATGTTATGTTTCCCAGTATAGTTTCGGTCGATCTGCCAATCGTGGTGCGTGTGCACAGTTCTGTCGATTGGCATTTGATTTGAAAGATTCAGACGGAAAGACCATAGAACATCAGCGCCATCTTCTCTCACTGAAGGATATGAGTCAGATAGATAACCTTGAAACACTGATGCGTTCAGGGGCTTGTGCCTTTAAGATTGAGGGAAGACTGAAGGATATCAACTATGTGAAGAATGTCGTTTCGGCTTATAGTAAACGCATTGATGAGATTATCAGTAAGCATCCAGGCGAGTTCCGTCGTGCTTCTTTGGGACGTGTGCGCTATTCGTTTACACCCGATTTGAAGAAGACTTTCAACCGTGGTTATACTAATTACTTCCTCAAGGGAAGACAGGCAGATATCTTCTCACCCGATACCCCTAAGGCATTGGGTGAGTTTGTTGGTCGTGTAAAGGAGATAAAACGAGATAGTTTTAACGTATCAAGTACTGCAAACTTTGCCAATGGTGACGGTCTGTGTTTCCTATCACGTGACACTGATAGCCAGTCAACACGTTTGGAAGGATTCCGTGTGAACCGTGCTGTTGGGAATAGGCTCTATCCTTTTAAGATGCCAAGAGGATTAAAGCCGGGTATGGGACTGTATCGTAATCAGGACCAAGCATTTGATAAGGAGTTGAGTGGTAAGACTGCTGAGCGTAAGATTGCGATTAAGATTTGGTTTGGGACCTCCCCCAACCCCTCCAAAGGAGGGGAGTGCCTAACGGATTGTCGTGGGACAATATGGGCACAAGCAGAGGTGATAGGCAGGGCTAATCCAAATCAAGCATCTAATAAACGAATATCCAACGAACATCCCGTTAGGCTCTCCCCTTCCCTTGGAGGGGCTGGGGGAGGTCTCCAACTTGCCCAAAAGCCTCAACGTGATAACATTATACGTCAGCTCACTAAGTTGGGCAATACGGTATATGAATGTTCTGAGGTAGAGATCGTTGACGGGGCTGATAAGTACTTCATCCCAAGCAGTATTCTTGCCGAACTCCGCCGTATGGTGGTAGAGGAACTTGATAAGCAGATACTGAATATGCAGCGTGTGACGATTCATCGGAAGTCAGTGAATAAGATGTCCGACCATAAACCACATATATCGATGGTGAATCCAGCCCAATATCAGCAGTTACCTTATCTGTATAACATCTCTAATGATGCTGCCCGCAAGTTCTATGAACAGCAGGGATTAACCAAAGCCGAACCTGCTTTTGAGATTCAATATCCTACAGGTGCCACCAATGGTTCTGACTCATCAAACAAGGCTTTCTCCATCAAGGGAGATAAAGAAGCGGTTTCTCACTTGTTGATGCAGTGCCGTCATTGCATTCGTTATTCGCTCGGCTATTGTGTGAAACGTGGTGGACAGAAACCTACTTGGCGTGAACCGCTCTTCCTCGAACTCCCTGACAAGCGTCGTTTCCGCTTAGAATTCGACTGCAAGAACTGTCAGATGAATGTGTGCAACGTTACGTAATTGAAATTCATAACCCATAGTTTATCATCATGATTACGAATAAATGGAATCCCAAAGGACAAGGACTTGCGCAGACTTCAATAACAAAGAAGACTAACAGCTGTGCTGGTCTACGCTGTGGTATCGTGGGAGGATTTCTCCTCTTACTACTTAGCTTCTTATTTACAGGTTGTTATCATAAGAAGACTCCTTCATCTTTCCGCTTGCCAGATAGTATTCAAGAGGCACAGATTTCTCGACGAATAGAAGCAGAAGGTGACTCCATTTTGAAGGATAAAGATAGTGATGACATAGAATGGAGTGGCACGCGGAGTAAGGTAGACTCCCTGGCTTTTCGTGTAAAACATCATTATTCGCAAGGGTTTAACTTTATTGTAACGGCAGATTCATTGATGCTTCTTCGTCAACAACCAGAAGAAGCTGTAAACAAGATGGAAACAGATTCCTTTGCTGTGAAGAACGGAAAGGAAGTTGTTGTGGCTGATATTCGTATTCTTCCCATTGATAAGCAGGATTCAGTTTGGGTGCAGATTGCAACGGAAGACTATGCTTTTGGCTGGATTCATGAGTCTCGTCTGTTAAAACAAGTAGACCCAGCAGACCCGATTTCGCAGTTTATCTCTACGTTCTCGAACATTCACTTACTCATATTCTTGATTGTTATCTCAATCATGGCTGTAGGTTATTTGGCACGCAAGATATTGAAGAAGAACGCACGCATCGTACACTTTAATGATATTAGTTCGTTCTATCCCACGCTGTTAGCCGTCATCGTGGCGCTTTCTGCAGCCTTCTATGCAAGCATTCAGCTCTTTGCACCCGAAACATGGCGTGAGTTCTACTTCCACCCCTCCCTTAACCCCTTCTCCCAACCCCTATTACTCAATATCTTCTTAGTTCTTGTCTGGGCTATGCTCATCATCGGGATTGCTACGATTGACGATGTACGAAGACTTCTGAAGTCGGGAGAAGCCCTACTCTATCTTAGCGGTTTAGGTGCAGTATGTGCTGTGAATTACATCGTTTTTTCTGTACTCACTTTATATTATATAGGCTATCCACTTCTCATTGCCTATATCTATTATGCCTTCCGCATCTATCTACGCAAGAGCAGTGAGACTTATTATTGCGGAAACTGTGGTGTACGCCTGCACAGAAAAGGAAGATGTCCACACTGTGGAGCTGTGAATGAGTAATAAAAAGTACGCATTAGATAGAACTTTGAACAGACTTTACATCAGAAACAGACCTCCATTAGCTTAGAATTTTATTTACATTTCGATAGCCGTTTTTACCTTATTCTTAGGGTAAAAACGGCTATTTTTATGTCCATTATAAGTAGCAAACAATCAGACAGCTACAAAACAGCAAAGTAAAAGGTGCCTAATTAGACTTCAAAAGGGTGTTAGTAAGACTTCAATAGAGCGTCTTTAAGAAGCCTAAAGGGCATCTCTTTGAGTCCAATTCATCATGTATTGATTTTTACATAATGATAAAATCCTGACATATTCATATGAGGTAGCTGATAGAATAAGCCCTTTCTTAATCCTTATCCAGTCCCACTTATATGGCTGTAGCCCAACAGAATATTTGTAATATTCCTAATAAATTAGGATTGTTTATTATATTTTTTATGCTTACCTTTGTCATCATTAACGATTTATAAAAACATTAGAAATAAGATTATATGGTTAAGTCTAAACTTAGTATTGCCCTTTTAATGGCGTCATCTTTGCCGATAGGAATGCAAGCTAACAACATTATCGAAAGCGGAGATACTTCTCGCGTCTATGATATTGACGAAGTTGTCGTCATAGACCAACCAAAGGAGGCTTTCCGTCTGCGCCAGCAACCATTGAGCAGCACTTCTTTCAATGGTGATTTGATTCGTAGCCTCAATGTGCAGGATGTTCGTAATCTCTCTGTGTTTGTCCCATCATTCTCTATGCCTGAGTACGGAAGCCGTTACACATCTTCTATATATATGCGCGGTATCGGCTCACGTGTCTACTCACCAGCCGTGGGTATTTATGTAGATGGTATGCCAATCTTAAGCAAGAGTGCGTTTAATTTCCACACATACGATATCGACCGCATCGACGTTCTACATGGTCCGCAGGGTACACTTTATGGTATGAATACCGAAGGTGGACTGATTCGACTCTATAGTCGTAACCCTTTCCAATATCAAGGGACGGATGTAAAACTCTCGATTGGTACGAAACTGCATCGTCAGATTGAGGTAAGTCATTATGAGAAACTGAATGATAAGATGGCATTCTCGGTAGCTGGCTTCTATGGAGGACAAAATGGATTCTTCCGTAATCAATATGATGGCTCACATGCCGACCTTATCAATGAGTTTGGTGGTAAGGGGCGTTTCCTTTGGCGTCCAACAGACAGACTTAACTTTGACTTCATTACTGACTATCAATATACTCGTCAGAATGGCTTTCCATATGGTCAGGTGGTGACAGAAGACGAACTATCTTCTGCTACAATCACCTCACCGCTTTATGGATTGAAGGCTGGTACGCAATCGCCTAACCAAAATCGTCAAGGCAATTACCGCCGTAATATCATCAATACAGGGCTGGGTATTAAATATGCAGGAAACGGATTTGATATCAATTCGATGACTTCTTGGCAGTTCCTCCGTGACTATATGCTCATGGATATAGACTATCGTCCGCAGGACTTCATGCACCTTACACAGCGTCAATTAGGGAATACGGTGACAGAGGAACTTTCTATCAAGAGCCGTAATAATAGCAAGTGGCATTGGACCTTCGGTGCTTTTGGTTCTTATCAGTGGTTGAAGACGACGGCTCCTGTTTACTTCGACCAAGACATGAACAGCTACCTGTCTAAGAAGATTACCGACTATGCTTATAACGGTATGCTCAATGCAATGGCAAGGGGTATGGCACAGAGATTGATTGCAGGTGGAATGTCAGAGGAGCTTGCCAACAAAACGGCACGTGCAAGCACGGCTGCAGCTATTGCTGCGGCAGGTGGTGTCAATATAAATATGACAATGGACCCTGTTCCGGGTATCTTCCGTACGCCAACCCTCAACTTAGGTGTTTACCATGAGAGTAATATTGAGCTTACTGATCGCTTGATGGCAACCTTGGGTTTACGCTATGATTATTCGCGCGTAAGCATTGACTATGAGACATCTGCACGTGTAGCATTGCAGGAAAGTGTGATGGGCATAACCATTAATCCTGTTATCACTTCAGTATTGAAGCATAGTGAGCATGATAATTTCAAACAGTTCCTTCCAAAACTTGGTTTGACTTATCGTCTTCAGGATGGTAGCAATGTTTATGCGACATGGTCAAAGGGCTATCGTGCAGGCGGTTATAACTTCGAGATGTTCTCTGATGTACTTCAGACTGAGACCTCACAAGCAGCCAATAAGGCACGTGCTGATGTGGATATTGCACATGACGAGGCGTACTATGAGCGCATTGCAAAGACTATCGAATATAAGCCAGAGACAAGCTGGAACTATGAGGTGGGAGCGCATCTCAATCTCTTAAACAACCAACTTCATCTTGACCTTGCTGCTTATTATATGCAGATTCGCAATCAGCAACTCTCTGTAATGGCTGGCAACTATGGTTTCGGACGTGTGATGACAAATGCAGGCCGCAGTCATTCTTGTGGTTTGGAGGCAACACTCCGTGGTGTAGCCTTGGACAATAAACTATCATATGGTCTTAGCTATGGCTTTACAAGTGCTCAGTTTGATGAGTATAAGGACTCTATCTCTGGAGTAGGAACAGTTAATTATAAGGATAAGCGTGTTCCTTTCGTGCCACAGCATACACTGGGTGCCAATGCTGATTACCGCATAGACGTTGACCCTGCAGCCTTGCTCGACCCATCAAATCGTTTCTATTTACGCAGTGTCACGGTGGGACTCAACCTCTCTGCACAGGGTAAGACTTACTGGGATGAGCAGAACTCTATCGGTCAGAACTTCTATGCTGTTTTAGGTGCTCATGCCGATGCAGACTTCGGTCCACTGCATGTCAACCTTTGGGTGCGTAATCTGACAGACACAAAATACAACAGTTTTGCTGTTCAGAGTGCTGCCACTGGCACACGCTACACCTTTGCGCAGAGGGGTAATCCATTCCAAATGGGTGTAGACTTTAGGGTGCATTTCTAATGAGAAAAAGCCTCCCCCGACCCCTCCGAAAGGAGGGGAGGCAAATAGGACAAGGCTTGGTATAGGCTATTAAGATTTCACTCCATGTTTTTGTAAAATCAAATAGAAAGGTTATAGACATAAATTAATAGCTCGTAAACCATTTATATAAAAGTAATTGACCTACAATTAAAGTGCATGAATCTTCGCACTTTAATTGTAGGTCAATTGTTTTTGGGGGCAATATAAACCCTCCCAAACTTCAACACGCTCTTATGCTAATAACATATAATGATGTAGTTAAGCTTCAACACGACTTGTGCTAAGCATTCGCACCATGTGTGCTGGGGCTTAGCACCACATGTGCGCAGCGTGTATCCAGCTGAACTCCCCTCCTTTCGGAGGGGTCGGGGGAGGCTCTTCTTATATCCTAATCTTCCCCACTAACTTTCTTTGTTTCCCATTCCCAATGATGGGTGCGTGAGCATCTTCTGGGAAGAAGATGGTGAATTGCCCTGGCTTAACACAGAAATATTCCTTTGCTCCTTGTATATAAAAGCCGCAATCTCGCTCAGGATTATAGGCAATATCAGGCTCATCTAAGTCAGATAAAGCTGTCCAACCCATTGTCTCATCATGCAATAAGGGTACTTGAATATCAATATAGTTCTTGTGGAACTCTAATCGTTGCGCTTCTTTACGCTTCAGTTCTACCTCGTCTAAATTGATGAAGAGGTCGTCACCATCGAGGGTTATGCGTCCTGCTTCTTGTTGGCTAAAATCATGTTGGAGGATATACTCCAGCATTTCCTTCATTCTTGGATGTAGTCCAAAGTAGCGATGGCATGCGCTTAAATCTGCTATTATCATGTTCTTGGATTTACTAAATGTTATAGAAAACTGCTGCAAACATACGTATTTATTTTCTGAAAACAAAGAATTAGCCTGTAAATAACGTGTATCTGAGAAATAAAAAAGGGGTACACAGAGCGTGTACCTCCTTTTGATAGGATATCTACAGATAGACGTCTTATTTTTGTGTGACGTCGTCTGACAAGTTTTATTGGTTGTAGCAGAGCTCAAGCGAATAAAATTCCGTCTTGCGAACTTATCCCTTACTACTTTCCCCAGCCATTCTTAGCATACTTAGGGTTGACAGAGAACTCCCCTGCCCCTACGTCAAGGTCTCCGCTGTTTGGTACTCGGTATTGTCCCCATGCACATGGTTTAGACTTTTTAGTCTTGTTACTTTTCCATGTTCCTGCATATTGGTTATTACAATAGGAGTCCGAATGACTATCAATATCGTCATAAACGAACTTACCATCATTGGTTTCGTACCAATAGAACAGCAGATAACCAGTGAAGACACCGCTTCCTGCTTGGCTGGCTTCTTCTTCTAAATTATATTTCGCAATACTACATCCACGTCGTTTGAACTGACCCTTCATAGAGTCGTCCACACCATACGTGGGATGCGTAAATTCCCTATTTTCAACAATATCAATGGTTCCACGGAAGTTACAACGATTGTTCTTGACAATGGTAATGCCGCTGACATCATATTGATTATCATCTATTCGTTGTACTTTTTGAAGGTCTATCGAGAACTTCTGATAGTCCGTTCCAATATAACCAATGTAAGGAACGCTCTTGTCAGACAATATATTTGAGAAGTCAGTCTCAGCACTTGTGTTCTTACTATCACTTACCATAGAAAGAATCCACTTCGGAACATTTGCCTCCGCTTTCTTTTCTTGGCAACTCGCGAAAGGTAATACCATCAAGAGTAGTGCTAAGTAATTAAACAACTTGCTCATAATATTCTGATATAAATATGATTATAGGGAGCGAAGATCTTATCCAAGGAAGTGTATCTGACCGATGAAATAAAGCAGGATGTAACCCAAGATAAGGGAAACAACACCGCTGGTCAGACCCACCTTAAGCATATCATTCTGCTTCACAAGGCCTGTTGAGTAAGCAATAGCATTCGGTGGCGTAGAGATAGGGAGACACATTGCAGTAGAGGCTGCAATGGCAATACCGATGAGGACAGTGCTTGTACCGCCAATACCACCGAGTTTGTCACCCATACCACGACATACTACAGCGAGGATAGGTACTAACAGAGCAGCTGTTGCTGTGTTTGAAATAAAGTTAGAGAGGAAATAACAAATCAAACCAGAGATAGCAAGGATAACGATAGGACTCCAATTGCCGAATGGAATACTCTCGATAGCAGCATCTGCCAAGCCTGAACCGTTCATTCCCAAGCCAATAGCAAAACCTCCTGCAACCATCCAGATGACACTCCAGTTAATCTCCTGCATATCCTTTGCAGTGATAACACCAGTGATAGCGAAGATTGCCATTGGAATCATTGAAACAGTATTGGTATCAATACCTGTGACATCCTTTGGAATTACCCATAGAAGGATTGTTACAATAAAGGTTATGATAACAACCCACATACGCCATCCACGGTGTACCTCACCATCAATCTTCAGATGAATAGTCTTCTGTGTGAATGGGAAGAAGTAAAGAATAATTCTCCATGACAACAAAAGCAGAACGATCACAAGCGGTGCCATGAAAGCCATCCAGTGCATGAAGTCAATATTCATATTAAGACCAGCTGGGTCATTGAGATATTTAAGAGCAATAAGGTTCGGAGGTGTTCCAATCGGTGTTCCCATACCACCGAGGTTGGCTGCAATAGGAATAGACATTGTCAAGGCAATACGTCCCTTACCATTAGCAGGTAGCGCAGCAAAGACTGGAGTAAGGAAAGTAAGCATCAATGCCGCTGTTGCAGTATTTGAGATGAACATTGAGAAGAGTCCTGTAATAAGCAGGAATCCCAAAAGAACATTCTCACTCTTATTACCAAAAGGCTTAATAAGATTACGTGCCAAGAGCGTATCAAGTCCCGACTTCGATGCTGCTATCGCTAAGATAAAGCCTGCAAGGAAGAGCATGATGATAGGGTCAGCAAAGGATGCCATGATTTCCTTTGAGTCAAGTAACTCACCTATCCCGTCGCCTTTGAAGACTCCAAAAGCGTTTTTGGATACAGTGACGCACATGATAGACATAATACTCAGCGACGTTGCCCATGCAGGGATGCACTCTGTTAGCCACGATAAGGTGGCAAACACAAAGATTGCAATAATGCGCTGCTGTACTACGGTCAACCCATCAATGCCAAAACTGCTTGTGGGAAGATTCCAAATAATGGCTGTAACCACGAGGATGGCTAAAAGTTCCCAAACTTTTTTCATCTCAATGTGATTACCAAGTTCGTTAGTCTTTTCTTCTGCCATGGTGTTAGTTGTTTAGTTTAATAAATTTAGATTGTTGATTAATAGATTTGCGGGCTAAAGTATAAAAAATATTCTTATCAAGCAAAAGAATCTTTCTTTTTTTGTATTTTTGCATGATAAATCTTTGTTTATGCGGCAATTATTAGTATTTACCCTCTCCGTTTTATTGTTTTTATCGTGTGGTAATCATCAAAAGCAAGTGGCTGATAAAAGTGAGAAAGGAGAGAAAGGAGACAAAATAGAACTACAGTATGCTCGAAATATTACAATCGAACGTACGAAAGATTATGTGGTTGTACGCTTGTTGAATCCTTGGAAAGCGGGAACCGTTCTACATACTTACTACCTTGTTGAACGCGGAAAGGATGTAAACGTTCCTGACGACGGAACAAAAGTGGTCATTCCCCTTCGCAAGAGTGTTATCTTCACGACAGCCCATGCAAACCTTGTTGAGATGCTTCATGCACAGAAAGCGATTGCTGGTGTTGCTGATTTGAAGTATATGATTATCCCAGATATTCAGAGACGCGCAAGAATAAAGGACGGCATTGTAGACTGTGGTGATGCGATGAAGCCTGATGTAGAGCGAATTATAGACCTAAATGCAGATGCAATACTACTTTCTCCCTTTGAAAACAATGGTGGTTATGGTCGTTTAGAACAGATAGGAGTACCCATCATTGAATGCGCTGACTACATGGAACGTTCTGCTTTAGGGCGTGCTGAATGGATGAAGTTTTATGGTATTCTCTTTGGGAGGGAGCATGAAGCCGACTCTTTATTTGCTGTTGTTAAACAAAACTATAAGTCTTTAAGCCAAAAGGCAAGTCAAAGTAAGGTTACTCGTAGTGTCTTACCTGACAGAAAAGTGGGTGCCGTGTGGTATTTACCGGGTGGCGAGAGCAGTGTGGGTTTACTATACAAAGATGCACATGGACGTTATGCTTATTCAAATGATAAGCATAGTGGAAGTCTTGCGATGCCTTTTGAAACGATCTTGGATAAGTTCGCACAAAGTGATTTTTGGATATTAAGTTATAATGGTAATTTCAATCGCCGAGTTTTATTGTCAGAATATCAAGGTTACGCAAAGCTAAAACCTTATCAAACAAAGGAAATATATGGCTGTAAGGTAGATAGTAAACCCTACTTTGAGGAGGTCAGTTGGCGTCCCGATTGGTTGCTCTCAGACTTGATTCAACTTTTCCATCCCGACTTGAAGATTGCCCCACTGCGTTATTATCAGAAGTTAGAAGATTGATAGAACCGAAACGATAAGATAATGAAACGGAATATTCTTCTTTTTATATGCTTAGCAACAAGTATCCTACTTCTATTTGGACTGAACCTTACAACTGGTTCTGTTCAGATACCCTTTGCTGATATATTAGATATTCTGTGTGGTCGTTTCATAGGAAAAGAAAGCTGGGAATATATTATTTTAGAGAACCGACTCCCTCAAACACTCACTGCCATACTTTGTGGAGCATCGTTGTCAGTTTGTGGTTTAATGCTTCAAACAGCCTTTCGCAATCCTTTAGCAGGTCCAGATGTATTTGGAATCAGTTCTGGTGCAGGCTTAGGTGTTGCCTTGGTGATGCTATTGTTGGGTGGGACTGTCTCTACTTCTATCTTTACTGTTTCAGGCTTTCTTGCCATTCTTACCGCAGCTTTCGTTGGAGCAATTGCTGTAACAGCACTCATCTTGTTCCTTTCCACTTTAGTGCGCAACAGTGTTTTATTACTGATAGTGGGTATCATGGTGGGATATGTTTCTTCTTCCGCTGTTTCTCTTTTGAATTTCTTTGCATCGGAAGAAGGCGTGAAAAGCTATATGGTATGGGGAATGGGTAATTTTGGAGCTGTATCAATGAATCATATCCCTCTTTTTTCTATTCTCTGTTTAATAGGTATTATAGCTTCTTTTTTATTGGTAAAGCCACTGAACATCCTACTCTTAGGACCACAATATGCAGAGAGTTTAGGGATTAGCACACGCCAGATTCGCAATATACTATTAGTAGTCGTAGGTCTGCTAACAGCCATCACAACCGCTTTCTGTGGTCCTATTTCATTTATTGGGTTAGCTATTCCACATATAGCACGCCTCTTATTCCGTACTGAGAATCATCAGATACTTCTTCCAGGAACAGTGTTGAGCGGTGCTGTAATCGCTTTACTTTGCAACTTTATTTGTTATCTTCCTGGCGAGTCAGGTATAATCCCACTTAATGCTGTCACCCCACTCATCGGCGCCCCCGTTATCATTTACGTGATTATTCAGCGTAGGTAATTGTCAACCTATCAGATATTAGTAAAAAGTTATTTTTACTCTTCCCTTGTATTAATTCCATTATCATGCTTGTTGCTTTCAACTATTTTTCTTAACTTTGCACACAAATTAACCCAAAAACTAAAACTACGGCGATATATGATGTGGCGTAATAGCCACGACCGTATAATAATCAGAGGTGCATTTAAGCATATAAGATTGGTAACTCGTAGTAGGATAATAGTAGAAAATTAAGCCATTCAAATTAGATGAACAAGAAGGAAAAATCAGAACGTAGTCTGTACGTTAAGCCAGAATGTAATTTGTTGAATACAAATATAGAATCAATTTTGCAAAGCGCCAGTGGTAACGCTGGTCGTATTAACCCTGGTCAAGGTGCTGGTGATGCAAAACAATCACCTTTCTGGGAAGATGAAGATGTAGTGAGTGTAAGTAATAATTGGAGTGAATAAGTTATTTACATATAAGATTAACCACGCTTAACGAGTAAGAAATAAATAGAGATATGAAGATTAAAACTATACGTTTGATGTTGTCATGGGTAGGCTGCGCATTGACAGGTGCTGTGCTAATTACCAGTTGCTCAAATGAAGATATATTGCAAGGCTCACAGGAAACACGTAGCAATGTTGAGGATTCTATAACATTCAGTGGTATTTCTCAAGAGAGTGCTGCAACGCGTACAATTATTTACGACCACACGAAGGGGGGCGGTGCTTCTGTTATCTGGAAAGAAACTGATAACATTCTCGTGAAAGATAATTCTGGGCAGTGGCGCCAGAGTGCTACAGCTACATTCCCTATCGCATCAAAGAAGTCGAATGCATTATTTAAACTTGCTGGTAGATATACTGGAACGACCCATGATGTAGTTTATACGAACAAGGCTTTGAAAGGCTCACAGCCACAAGTGGAGATTAAGAACAAACAAACACAGTCTGCTCCAAACAACTTCGACCACGCTGGTGAGTCGGGTGACTGTGGTATTGCAACCGCTACAAAAATGGGTAATGATTATAAATTTACCCTTGAACATAAGGCTTCTTACATCTGTCTTATCCCTCGTTCAAGTAATGCTTATGTGAATCGTAGTAAGATTATAAAGATTGAAATATCATCAGAGGATAACATTGCTGGTGTTTACAATATTGCAACAGACGGTACACTCTCACTTGCTTCTGGCGGTTCAAAGACCATCACACTTACAACAGGAAGTGGTTTTGATATTGACAATACTGCTGCTGACATGAGTAAGAACGCGTCTTACGCCGTAATAGCTCCAGGAACACACAACCTTCGTATTCGTTATTGGCTCCGTAACACAACAGATAATCCTAAAGGTTCTATTGATGGTACTGTAACCAAGTATGTTACACTTACTTTTGTTCCGGGTTCAATACATGACATTACCGCAAATCTTAATATCAATGACTTTGGCGGTACAAACTATTATCTCTGGGATGCAAAGAAGAACTTCTGGGATGGACATGAATGGAACAGTGCTGACCCATGGCAACCAACGAAATTCCTGACTACAAGTAGTCAAAATTATCCACTACCTGGAAGCGATAGTTATAATCGTCCTCGTACTGCAACAGGACGTTTTGATGCTACAACCGCTCATTTTGCAGCTCTCCCTAATGCCAATGAGATGGCATGGTATGTGCTGAAGGGTGATCCGCATTATGATGCTGATGAGCTTTGGTCAACAATGGGCTATCTCTATAAGGGTGGTATGTGGTTTAAGAAGAAAGCCAATATTGCTGGATTCACTGACAGTCATCATCCAGATAACGCTTCGACTGATTTGCGTGACACTTATACGAGAGTTGCAAAAGCGGCTTCACAGCAACTCCCTGTTATCACAGAGATGAACCAATATTTCTACCTTCCTTTCTTAGGCTATTATAGCACTGGTCCTAATAACTATAAGTTCCAAGCTGCTGGTATCACAGGTTATTACTGGACATCAAGTGCTGTATCTTCAAATCAAACGGGTAGCTATGCCCTAACAATTAATAAAGGTCTTGCTACTTTACAAGACGCTTCTCCTTCTAATGGTATGATTATTCAGCCATTCGAGTAAGCTTCATCATTGAGAATATAGAAAGAGTTAAGCCAACAACCTTTATGTCGTACAACTTAAGCTACGATATTAGAGGTTATTGGCTTAACTCTTTTTTTAATGATATGGTTATCTTCAAATTACTTTCGTTCTCTCGAAACATCAATGATAAACTAATGCTATTATATAATAAGACATACAGAACAACGCTAAGTTTGCAACAAGAAACCTAAGTTGCTCTGTTTGACATTTCTAAACTCTTAAACGCAAGTGGCAAAGCTTATCACCCTCTAACTTTTGAAGACGCCTTTTGTCCTAATTTTTCACATTTTGAGTTTATAAAGACCACCAAACAGCTTACAAACAACGCCCTTTTGACTTGCAAAAGATGCCCTTTAAGCCCCTTAGTAACGCCCTTTTGAGCCCTTACAAAGTACCTTTTGGAGTCTATCTTTACAACTATTTGATAACAAATAACTTACGCAGGCTCTTAAGCAACCCATTTTTTCACCCATCCCCCACGTTTACTTTGCATATTTTGTCAATATATTTTGATGAGTGCTGGATGTTGGGTGCTGGATGTTGGGTGGTGGATGTTGAGTGGTGGGTGTTAATGGTTTCTATAAAGTTCATTGTAAATCCACACATCATCATCACCCAACATTCAATCCCTCATATCATCAACACCCAACATTCAACACCCAACACCCAACATTCAATCCCACACATCATCATCACCCAACATTCAACACCCATCACCCAACATTCAATCCCACACATCATCAACACCCAACATTCATCACCCATCACCCATCATTTCCCACCCCATTAATTTCATAATCTCGTTTTTTTTATGTAAGTTTGCGGTAAAATAGGTGATGAATGTTAGGTAGTAGGTGATAGGTGTTGATGATTACTATAATCTACACATCATCAACACCCATCACCCATCACCCACCAATATTATGAACATGAAACAGAATCTTAAAAATGTTGTGCTTGCCGCAGGACTTGCCTGCACAGCACTTACAGGTCAGGCACAGAAGGCAAGACCTAAGACCACACAGACGGTCAGCAATTCGCTTATGAAACAGAGTACGCTACCTTTCAACGCCCCTGATTTCAGCCGTATCAAGGGTGAAGACTATCTCCCTGCTATCAAAGCGGCTATCGCTGAGCAGAGAGCTGAGATAAAGAAGATTACGGACAATAAACAGAAACCTACCTTCGCTAATACTATCTTGGCTTACGAGCGGAGCGGAAAGGACTTGGAACGTATCTCAAACATCTTCTATGCGCTGGTATCTGCTGACAAGACACCTGAGATTGAGAAGGCACAGGGAAGTATCGTACCACTGATGACGGAGTTTGAGAATGAAATAAAGTTCAACCAGAAGTTCTTCCAGCGCATCAAGTATGTCTATGACCATGAGTACAAGACGCTCAAGGGCGAAGACAAGAAGTTATTAGAGGTGGTCTACAAGGACTTTACGCACGCCGGTGCCTTGCTTCCCAAAGAGAAGATGGCACGTATGCAGGAAATCAACAAGGAGTTGGCAAAGCTTCAGCAGGAGTTTGGCGATATGCTTCCTAAGGCTGCCAATGAGGCGACCGTATGGGTCAGTGACGTGAAGGAATTAGCAGGACTCAGCGAGACGGATATTGCTCAGTGCAAGAAAGATGCTGAGAGCCGTGGAGGGAAGGCACCTTACTGCATCGTGATTACGAATACCACTCAGCAGCCTATCCTTGCAAGTCTTGAAAACCGTGGCTTACGTGAGCGTGTCTACAACGCTTCTATTCATCGTACAGACGGCACAGGTGCTTACAATACCTTCCCTGTCATCGTGAAGATAGCTCGCCTGCGTGCAGAGAAGGCTCAGATAATGGGTTATAAGAACTATGCTTCTTACTCGCTATCAAAGACGATGGCAAAGAATACGGATAACGTCTATGCCTTCTTGCGTCAGATGATTGAGGCTTACAAACCTAAGTCAGAGGCTCAGACAAAGGCTATCGAGGAGTATGCTCAGAAGACGGAGGGTGCTGACTTCCGCCTCCAGCCCTACGATCGCTTCTATTATTCGGCAAAGATGAAGAAGGACCAGTATAGCTTTTCGGATGATGACGTGAAGCCTTACTTCAATCTTGATTCCGTACTCGTGAACGGTATCTTCTATGCGGCTCACCGTGTCTACGGACTTAGCTTCCGCGAGCGTAAGGATATCCCTACTTATCACAAGGATATGAAGGTGTTTGACGTGATAGATGCTGACGGTAAGCAGTTGGCGCTGTTCTACTGTGATTACTTCCGCCGTCCAACAAAGCGTGGCGGTGCGTGGATGAGTGCCTTCCTCAAGCAGAGCTCAGATAGGAATCAAAAACCATTAATATATAATGTATGTAACTTTGCGAAAGCACCTGAGGGTCAACCAACGCTTTTAACGTGGGATGAGACACAGACGATGTTCCACGAGTTCGGACACGCCCTGCATGGTATGCTTTCTAACTGTAAGTATAACACGTTGAGTGGTACTGCAGTATCACGTGATTTCGTGGAGATGCCTTCACAGTTTAATGAGTCGTTCGCAAGCATACCAGAGGTGTTCAATAACTATGCACGCCATTACAAGACCAACGAACCGATGCCGGATGCCCTGCGTGAGAAGATGTTGGGTTCGCTCAACTTCCTTTCAGCTTACGCATTAGGCGAGAACCTTGCTGCTACCTCTGTGGATTTAGCTTGGCATTGCCTCTCACCATCTGAGGTTCCAACAGCTGAAGAGGCTCCAGCTTTTGAGAAGAAGGTGCTGGCTGATATGGGTTTGCTTAACAATCAGATTCCTCCACGCTACTCTACCTCTTACTTCAACCATATTTGGGGTGGTGGATATGCAGCTGGTTATTACAGCTACCTGTGGAGTGAGGTGCTGGCTGCTAACATCGCTGACTACTTCGAGGCTCACGGTGCCCTGACACGTAAGGTGGGTGATGACTTCCGCCAGAAGATTCTCTCACGTGGTAATACACGCGACCTGATGCAGATCTTCTCTGACTTCACTGGCCTCAAAGCACCCGATACAAAGGGATTGCTCAAGGCGAGGGGGATGTAAGAAGCCTCAACCAGCTGAACCAACCAACTGGCCCCTCCCCCGAAGGGAGGGGAGTGATTACCGTCACTTGCCTGAAAGTAAACAGTAATTTACAGATAATACTTCTCCAATTAATAGCAAACCACAATGAGCAGAACATACTACTCCCCTCCCTTTGGGGGAGGGGGCGGGGGAGGGGCCAGTTGGGTCCGCCTCTTCTTTTTCTTTCTTCTCTCTCTTCTAATCCTCAACTTTAGCATAAAGGGCTATTGGAAGATAAAGTCCTATTCATTTCAAAGCCATTTCAAAGATGTATGGGAGATCTGTCACGAAAAAGGGTTTAACGAAGACTACTGCATCCTCGTGGACTTTTCGCGCCCATCGGGTGAGGACCGAATGGCTATTATCGACCTGAATACGTTGTCCGTACTCGACACTGGTCCCTGTGCACATGGCAAAGGAAAGGGGAACAGTGCGTGGAAACCTATTTTCTCAAATAAGGAGGGGAGCAGATGTTCAAGTCTCGGAGCTTTCAAGATTGCAGAGAAAGGCTATTCCGCTACTGTCGGTCTGCGTTTTGCCCTTGATGGGTTGGATGCATCAAACAGCAATGCAAGACGAAGAAAAATTCTCATTCATAGTTCCCGATACGTGGGCATTATGCACCATCTCACATCTTATCTCCCACTCTCCGATGCTTCGTGGGGATGCTTCACTACAAGCCCTGCTATGCTGAAGAAAATCGAAGCCCTTTGTGACAAGAGCAAGAAGCCTATCCTGCTTTATGCATATAAATAATCTTGACGAACAAAAAGATGATAATGGAACTGAACCTGAAAAGAACCCTGACTTGTATAATCCTGACTGTGTTCACCACTCTCACCACACGTGCCCAGACCTTATGCGTCATTGACGGCACTCCCCTTCCTGACTCCCTCCTGCACGTCACCATCGACGAGATGCGGTCGGATTCGGCTAAACAGATTGTGGCAAAAAGACTGGGATTTATTCCGCCCTATGCCATCGAATCCATACAGACTTTCTCAGTAGAAGAATTAATAAAGCAAGGGAAGAACATCACATTCTGTAAAACGCCAAGAGATATTGTCTTCATAAGAACAAATTCCTTTGCTGAACTCCAATGGATTCTGAACGGCAAGATAATAAACCCACGAAAAAGACTGACCATCATTGATTACAAACTTTCACCCCAACGTATAACGGAGGCTTTGCCAAGGCGTATTAAGCCCACGGACATCCTCTCTGTCAACATCATTACTTATATAGACGATCCACGGCAAGAAAAACATCCGACAATCGTGATTAATACAAGACATAAATCTGTATCTAAAAGATGATTAGACAAACACCATACAGCAAAGACAACGAGCCTAAGAATAAGAGCGAACACTCAGCAAATAGGGCTCTCCCCCCTTCGGGGGAGCCGGAGGGGGCTTCTGGTGCTTCCTTCATCTCCCACTCGCTTTCCCTTCCCCTCCAAAGTGTATCAGCAGTTCTCACCTTACTTAACGAGGGCTGTACGATTCCCTTCATCTCCCGCTATCGTAAGGAGCGGACAGGGGGGCTTGATGAGGTTCAGATAACTGATATCAGCGAACTTTATGACCGTCTGAAGGAACTCGGCAAACGTAAGGAGACCATCCTCAAGACTATCCGCGAGCAAGAGAAACTCACACCGGAATTAGAAGCAAAGATTCGTGCTTGTATGGACTCCACCGAATTAGAGGATATCTACCTACCATATAAGCCCAAACGCCGTACACGTGCGCAGATTGCTCGTGACAGGGATTGGAGCCGTTAGCGTTGGCAATAATGGAGGAAGCCTCCCCCAACCCCTCCGAAAGGAGGGGAGAAGCCCCACCCGACCTCCCCGAAGGGGGAGGAGCGCCTATGCGCACACGAGAGAATAAGGGCACTTTGAATCTTCCCCAGCACCTCAGCAAAGTATTTGCAAGTTTGTCTCCCCTCCCTTCGGAGGGGTCGGGGGAGGCTTTGGCTTTAGACATCATCGCCGAGATTGTCTCCGAGAACCAGCAAGCACGCAATACTGTTCGCACAGCTTATCAGCGTGGGGCTGTCATTACGTCGAAGGTCATCAAGAAGATGAAAGATACCGAGGAGGCGCAGAAGTTCGCTGATTACTTCGATTTCTCCGAGCCGCTCCGACGATGCAATAGCCATCGACTTCTTGCCATGCGTCGTGGTGAGGACCAAGGCATCCTACGTGTAAGCATCACGATTGATGGTGAAGAATGTATTGCACGCCTCACCCGACAATTTGTACGTGGACACGGAGTCTGTCAGACCCTCGTCAGCCAAGCCGTTGAAGACTCCTTCAAACGTCTTATCAATCCGAGCATTGAAAACGAATTTGCTACCTTGAGTAAGGAGCGTGCCGACGAAGAGGCAATCAAAGTCTTTTCCGAAAACCTCCACCAGCTTCTCCTCTCTCCTCCACTCGGTCAGAAGCGTGTCCTCGCCCTCGACCCCGGTTTTGCCAACGGATGTAAGATTGCTTGCCTTGACGAACAAGGTAACCTCCTTCATCATGAGGTTATCTATCCGCATCCACCACGCAATCAAACGAGACAAGCCACGGAAGCTCTGCAAAGGATGATAAACACTTATAAGATTGAGGCTATTGCCATTGGCAATGGTACGGCAAGCAGGGAGAGTAAGGAATTTGTGGAAACCAGCCTCACCCCCCAACCCCCTCTCCGAAGGGAGAGGGGGAGAGAAGCCTCCCCCAACCCCTCCGAAAGGAGGGGAGGAGCCCCACCCAACCTCCCCGAAAGGGGAGGAGTGCCTATACGCACACAAAAGGGTGAATACTCAACCCTTCCCCAACACCTCAGCAAAGAACTTGCAAGCTTGTCTCCTCCCCCTTCGGGGAGGTCGGGTGGGGCTTCTATCTTCCTTGTCTCCGAAGACGGTGCCTCCATCTATTCCGCTTCTCCAGTGGCTCGCGAGGAGTTCCCCAATGAGGATGTAACCACACGTGGAGCCATATCTATCGGTAGACGACTGATGGACCCACTCGCTGAACTCGTGAAGATTGACCCGAAGAGCATCGGTGTTGGACAATATCAGCACGATGTCGACCAGTCAAAGCTTAAGCATTCACTCGACCAGACAGTGATGAGTTGTGTCAATCAGGTGGGTGTCAACCTCAACACGGCTTCCCTCCACCTGCTCACCTACGTCAGCGGTCTCGGTCCTGCCCTTGCCCGCAATATCATTGATTACCGACGCGAGCATGGTGCCTTCACCTCACGTGCCCAGCTCAAGAAGGTGAAGCGTCTGGGTGATACTGCCTTCCAGCAGTGCGCAGGCTTCCTCCGTATTCCCGATGCCAAGAACCCGCTCGACAACTCTGCCGTTCACCCCGAGAGCTATCACATCGTTGAGCAAATGGCGAAGGACTTGAAATGTACGATAAAGGATCTCATTGGCAATAAGAAACTCTTGGCAGAAATTGATGTCAAAAGGTACCTCACCCCCCAGCCCCCTCTCCGAAAGGAGAGGGGGAGTGCTGGAAACGGTTCGCTGAAAGATGGAGATAAATTAAAAAAGTCCTTACCCTCTTGTGAGCGCATAGGCACTCCCCTCCTTTCGGAGGGGTTGGGGGAGGTTTCCCTCCGCGACATCCTCACCGAACTTGAGAAGCCTGGGCGCGATCCACGTGGAGAGGTTGAAGTCTTCGAATTCGACAAGAATGTCCATACCCTCTCCGACCTCATCATAGGAATGGAACTCCCCGGTATCGTGACGAACATCACCAACTTCGGAGCCTTCGTCGACATCGGTGTTCATCAAGACGGACTCGTCCACATCTCTCAACTCTCCGACCGCTTCGTCACCGACCCCACACAAGTCATCCGCCTTCATCAGCACGTCCGCGTCCGTGTCGTCGAAGTCGATATGCGTCGCAAACGTATCGCATTGAGTATGAAGAATATCAAACAATAAAAATATATGAATCAGACAAAGAAAATCCTTGCCTACTTAGGTTGTATCGCATTTACTGTCTTGGGCGTATGGCTTCTTACCGTAGAAGACCCCACCACAACTTATCCACTATGGACAATAAGAGTTGCTGGCATCCTCTCCATCATCTTCTTTGGTGGCGGCGGTTTGTTTATGGCTTATAAAAAGGTAAAACTTCTCATAAACCATAAGAAAGAAATAGAATTTACCGATAGAGGTATCTCTATCTGCGGAGCTGAGGAAATATTATGGAACGAGATTGCCGACTTCTCCCTAATACGTTTTAAAGGTAACAGGTTGATAACCATTCAGATGAAAAACCCTGAAAAGGTTATCGCAAACGAACCTTCGTGGATAAAACGCAAGACTATGGAGTATAACCTCAAGACTATCAACGCCCTTTACTCCTTCCCTGCCTATATGATGGATGGGCGAGCTGAAGAAGCACTTACGCTCTGCAAGCTGAACTTGGCAAAACATAAATAATATAACAAATAACCCTATTTAAGCCCTCCTCCCTTTGGGAGGGATTGGAGGTGAGTATTAAGCTATGCATGACATTATTGGAGGCTTTATAGGCTTAACATTGGTTCATATAGGTGCTGCACTTCGCTTCGTCTATCATCGCTTTATTATCAGAGATAATTATAGTTATCATTCCTTGATAACTGAATCACCAGTATTTGATTGCTTCAAAGAATCATACAAAGAACAATTCAAGAGATGGAAGCAGAGACAAATTCAACGTAATCAAGCATATGATATAGACCTGAATGAGGAACAACAACAAACACTCGAAATGTTTCTCAAAGAGGGTAGAAGTAAGAAAGAGATAATACAAGGTATGATTGAAACTGGCGAATTAAAGCTAATAGATGTTGACATTTACCCTCGTAATCCCGAATACTTTTCCAATCGTGTCCTTGATGGTATCATAGGTTTATGCTTCCTTATCATACTAATCCTCATTATTCATTACATTTAAATCAGGTGAATATGAGCGATAGCCTCTTATTTAAGTTTCTTTCTATACAATCATTGGGTAATCTCAATCAACGAAGCTTTATATCTTCCTTTCGGAATCCTATCTATCACCGCTTCTTTATATCCAGTAGGTAGAAGTCCACCTGGAAGCCATAGCACATTCGCTCCGACTTCGTTACCCGACGGCATCCTCAACCTGAGTTTCTTTGGCTTGGGGATGTCAATCCTTACTAATACCCGATGTTTCCACGCACCTGCAGGGATTCCCAATTCATGTTCGATGCGTGACAAGTCGCCATGACTTCTCATCAATGCACTATCCATCTCCGATTTCATCATGATAAACTGACTATTATCAGCCTTACCGATAGAGTCGCCATGATGCCGTTCTAACAATTCTTTCGAAACAATACACGATGCACCTGCCTTAAAATTCTTCAGATGTCGCCTTATATATCTTCGTTTCAAATAGGTTTCGGGTGCAGGTCGTTTACCCTTAGGAATCATCAGTATGCCCTTTCTCGACATACCCCTACGAAAGTATTTATCAATAAGACTTACAGTATCAGCACGATAAGAACCCTTAAGCTGCCCATCAACCTTCTGCCCAAAATTATCCGACAACAAAGAATCCTGCTTCGTCAGACACCTCGCAGTCTCTTTCGTTATCACATATTGCGCATGTGCCCCCTGCCCCACTCCTACAACGAGCAGCAGAATTGCCACAATGTATCTGAACAAGAGCCTCACCCCATTCTCCGAACCAATGGTCACTGACCGAAGAAAGGTAATGCAGAGGGGGAGTAAGCACTGAGACACCCACAGCCTCACCCCCAACCCCTCTCCGAACCAACGGTCACTGACCGAAGGGAAGTAAAGGAGAGAGGGGAGTAAATAGCGAGATACCCCTATGTTCAGGGACTTCTTCCTTGTTTTTTTCATTTTACCACAGAATCATCTAATTATATAGGGATAACGCGCTGTTTACTCCCCCTCTTTTACTCTCTTCGGGCAATTACCATTGATTCAGAGAGCTCAAGAGTAGCTACCATAGGGATATCTCGGTGTCTACTCCCCTCCCTTTGGGGGAGGGGCAAGGGGGAGGGGCTAGATCGGAAGAGCGCGTGTAGGGAAAGAG
>ERZ1674166.16-NODE-16-length-26030-cov-13.048855_pt1 | contig 26030 bp, 30 predicted proteins | sample MGYA00581293_ERZ1674166 | MGnify/ENA primary metagenome ERZ1674166 (study PRJEB41354, sample SAMEA4873350) | human saliva metagenome | biome: human-associated habitat [ENVO:00009003]; feature: mouth environment [ENVO:08000002]; material: saliva material... | reverse complement strand
ATGAAAACCTCTACTAAACATTTTCGTGACTTAACGAAATTGATAACTATTGATAACCACTTCGAGCATCTCGGAAATGGTTACACCACTTTTAACTGCTAATTGCGTTAATCGTTCCTTTGCTTGTTCGCTTACTCGTGAGCTGAGCGGAACCTTGCCTAAATATTTACGTCCAGAATTAGGACGTGCGCCACCTCTATTATCGCTCATTCCTATTACCTTTAATTAAAAATTCAGCTGCCTTGCGCAATGAAGAAGCAAGACTCTCTGCTGTTACTTTCTCCTCTTGGAGTTCTAATCTCCAGCGAGGAAACTTTCTGCGATACAGATACGTCTTCGATTCATCTTCGCTCGTCTCGTATCCGTAGACATGATTGAAACACTTGCTTCCGTGATGACGAGCAGCCCATTCACCCATCGCACCCACGATGTGAGCGAGTTCTTCCGCTGTTGCCGTACTATCTTCTAAGAGAGTCACCTTCTGACTCTCATTAAACTGTCCATCTTGGAATGTGATTACGACCTTGTTCTCTGTGTCGGTTAGCACCCAGCCCTTAGGCTGAGTGCTGCTCTTTTGAATTATAAATTTACCCATTTTAGTAAACACCGATAACATAGAGGTTTCCATCCTGTAATACAGAGGTATCTTCTTTCTTCATAGGCTCGCTGTAACCGCTATTGTCGAGGTAGATAAACTCATCTTCAGCGAGGTTCTCGATACGATCCTTAATAATATTCATATCCTTCAAGAACTCCTCTCGCTCATTCTCTGTGAAGTCAGAGTTTTCCAAAGTCTCATCTATGTCGATCTCTTGGAAGTTCTCAGCGTCTCCCTTGAAGAATTTAGTGAAATCTTCGTAGTTACCGAGGACATCAAAGCCTGCACGTGGGCTTTCGTCAAAGAGGGTATATATAGAAGAGGTTTCACCCTCATTCTTGAAGGTTGCAACCTTCATATTGTTTTTCTCTGCGAAGTCAACTGCCTCTTGGAAAGAGGTAAAACCAACTACGGCTTCGCCTTCTTTAAGACCAAATGAAGTACCGATGTTAATTACTGAAAGATTGCTCTGGTTTGCTAATTCTGAAATATTCTTCATAATCTTTGCCCGTCATGCCGATAGCGCAGCGTTTAGGTTTATTATAACACTTAATCTCTTTGTTGATGCTTACTTGATGTTCTCGCTATATACGTACTCTTCAGTATCGTTATTTACGATGCTTACAACACCACCCTTATAGTCAGCAAAATAGCTCTCGTTGGTTCCGTTGTAAGTTTTGATGTACTCAAGACAGCTTTCGTAGCTCTCGTTAAAGCCTTTGCAATTGCTATCGCAATCATCGTTGAAAACTACATCAAAACCCTTTGTGTTAATCTTAGAAGTTGTCATATTGTTTACAGTTTTTACGGTGTGTCTCACCTTCTTTAATTGTACACTGCAAAGATACAAAGATTATTTGATACCTGCAAGCGTTTTTCAAATTATTTTCGAAGAAAGTTTATTTTTTCTCAATATTTGACATAAAAAAGCCGTAACAGTTCGGAAACTGCTACGGCTACAAAGAAACGAGCATCGTGTTTTATTTTTCAACGGTCACGAAGCCGTTGTTGATTAGGTCCGCAAGGAAGGCATCGGGGCTGTCTGTGGAAACAAGGTAGCCCTCAAGTTCCTGCAAGCGGTGAGCGAAGCGCACCATATATTCTTCGTCTGTGCCTTCGCTATCGAAGCGACTGCCTGTGCGAAGCTGGTGAAGGAAGTCGGCTGGAGAGGTGGCGACGATTTTGTCGCCACCCTTCAGCCTGTAGGTTGTTAACATGCTGCTAATTTTTTAGTTCTTAATCTGAAGTATAACTTTTCGCTTTCAGTAAGGAAAGGAACGTCCTGCAAGGTGGTGTTGTTTTTCACCTTGCCTTGCGTTGCAAAGGTAATCATTTTTGCGAGAAAATGAATCCAAGCAGACATCTTTGTGAAGTTCGTTGAACCTCCGTGCTGGCGGAACTCAACCGTGCGGTGGCGTGCGTAGGCTTCAAGGTTTATCTTGTGGTAGCGGTTGTTAGCGAAAGCAGCTCTGAGGTCGCTAATGTTAGAAGCTCGGTTGATTGCTATCTCTGAAATGGTGGCAATGGTCCTACAGTAGCGGTTGTTTCGTCTGCTCTGTGGCATAAAGTGGTCGATTACGTTCTCAAGGCGTTTGTAAGAAATTATAAGGTTCTTCCAAGTCTGAAGGTCGAACTCCGCAGCGTCCATGTGAACGTGAAGTCCGCAAGAGTCGTTAACCTTAGCGTTGCAGAGGTCGAGGACCCAGCAGACCTTCTCAAGTTCCTCAAGTCCTTGCTCTCCGTGGAGGATTGGGCTAACGAGTTCGAAGGTGTTGTTGCCTGAAAGGCTGCTGTCGGTAACCAACTTCCAATGGTCGTTGTGGTCGTTGTGGTTGTAACGCTCAACGTTAACTCTGATGCCTGCTGCGGTAAGTTCTCTTGCGAGGCGTTCACGTGTGCAGTTGTAAGCTTCAATCTCGATACCGAAGTTGCGGTTGAAAGTGTAGTCGAGTTGTGGAAGAACTGTTGTCGCTGCTTGTGCTGCGCTCTGTGTCATTCCTTGCATCATGCGCTTGTAGACGTTCTGCACGAAGCCGTAGTTTCCGTTTGCTACAAGGTCAGCAACCTGTCTGCGTGTAAGTCCGAGGGTGAGGAGCTTCTGAATCTTTGAAGTCTTTGTTCCGTTCTCGTTGAGAATGTTCTGAATTTGCTCGTTCATAATCTTTGTTTTTTAAATGTTCTTTGTTTCTAATTGTACTGCTAAGGTAACACTATAATAAGGAACACGCAAGTACTATCGCCTTTATAATCAGTGATTTAGAAGTAATTATCTAATGATAAAAAACGATACAAAAAGGGCTAACGCATCACTGCGTTAGCCCGTCACCCTAAACAATCTTCAATCTGAAAAAACTATTAACTATCAAACTATAATTCTACCAACTTATTAACGATACAAAGGTAAGGATTTAAGGCTGTTTCGCAAAGGACCGACTTAAAAGGTGCGTTCCAAGCGTGTCAGGCGCAACACAATTGAGCATCAAGGTCCAACCAACCGAGGAGAGTTCTGTAGCGACAAAAGGAATCATCTCTGCTTTATCGAGTTCGCCACGAGATATCCAATCGAGTTCGCCTTCTTCGGCATCTGCAATCATCCAAGCGTGAATCTTAGAGAGTAGGCGAAGTGCAGAATCGGAGGCAAGCATATATTCAGCAGCGTCAGCACGGTTCGTCATCTTGCTTGCCACGGTGATAGCGATACGCTGGGTTACTTGGTAAGAGTTGCGTCCATCCGCTGACATATTTAGTTCGCCATAATCCACGAATAGGAACGAGCCCACTAACTTATCGATACGCTGCTTCAATTCATCGAATGACTGACCATAGACATAGTTGGCTATCTCAGGAAGTCGCGACACATTGGGAAGTTTATCAAGAGACTCCGCAAGGTCATTATAACCAGGGAAGTCGCTCGCACCATTGGTAAGTATAGCACGAACACCCTCTTTTGACGGGTATTGTGCGAAATAGAGAAACTGATCTTTAATCATAATATCTTATCGATTACAGAGATAGGAAGTCCAACCTCTTCACTGATTTTTAATTTATCCCAGCCAAAACCCTTCATATCCTTGACAGCGTCGATAGTCTTCTTACGCAACACCTTCAGATAAGTAAGTACGTTCATCTGCTCTATCTGTTTTGCATTTCCAAGCCCCTCCTTGGAGAGGTCATAGAGTGCATCAGAAGCATCGGTGGTGATAGGCTGCTTGGGTTTATGAGCGAACTTAGACAGCAGAGAGAATGAAGTTTTACTAAATAGATAGTTGTTAAATGCTTGAAAATTAAACGATATAGCCGTAAGCGTTTCGAGTGGAAGTTTAGCGAAATCGTTAGCCAACTCGTGCGCACGCTCAGAATTGTATTCTTTCTCTGGATAGTATAAGATTGCAGCGAGCAAAGGCAACGACTCCTCGCCTCGTTCGATAAGCCCCTGCGCCTCGACGTACTGAAGTGCAGTAAGTAAGCAGGTGAGTGTACCGAAGCTTGTCTCAATTCGATATCCAGAAAAAGAACGTCCGTCAATCTGAACTGAAGGGATGAGTTGCGCACAGAAACAGAGGTCGATTACGTATTGATAGTCGAGACGACGCAGCACACGTGCAAGCGGTATATTCAAGCGATAAGGATCAACACGACGGCATAACTCGTAAGTATCCTCGTCTACACCATCCAAGACACTATTGTTATCAGGATAGTTAATTTGAAACATGAACGTAAGCTGTTCAGAGATTGCTACGAGGTTAGCAATCTGCTCCTCTGAATGGAAATTGCGCTTGCTCCAACCCATGATGTCGCACAGCCAGTTAATCCGAACCTCTCCAGCTGACAACTCGCCTGCTGCCATACGAAGGAAGTCGCCTACAAGGCGGATGAACTGGCGGTCATTCATCGCATCCCAACGATTAGGAATGCGATGAATTTCACCTTTATATACAAGTTCAATATCCTTCATCATGGCAACATTATAATATTATCATCAGGGTGATTGTACGCTGAATTAGAGCAGAAATCAGAGACAGACTCAGAGGAGAGCAGCGTATCAGCATTCGAGAGGAGTTCTTCCGCCTCACGATCGAGGCGGTCGGCAAGTGCGAAAATAGCACTGGATTCATCCTTACCAGAGCGTGCAGCGTGACTATCATCGAAGAGGTTTCGAATCGTCGAAGGGAACTCGAGGATATCAAACCTACGGAGCGACTTTGCTATTGTCTTCTTTACCAAGGCAAGCAACAAGATAGGACGAATGCGCTCTCTATTGTCATCTGTAAGTTTCTCGAAGTAAATCGACATAACTTCATCGAGCGTTTCCTTCTGCAATGGTATAGTTCTGAAGAAGTAAAGATAAGATGCATCGATAGGATAGATTGAATCCATCTGATCCATTGTCTTTATTTCGCATCGCTCCAAGATAGGGAAGTAAGGTGTCTTGCGCCACAGTTCTGCAATCTCACCTTCAGTAGGTTCAGATAATAGTTGTACAAGCGTGTCGATTGAATTGCAGTAGTTTTCCATGTAAGAACGCTTCATCGCCTCCAGCTCGTACTTATACACATTGACCTCGCCCTTCCTTCGATTAACACTATCAAAGATGATTTGATTTGCCATAGTCATGTTCGCCATAGCAGCACGCAATGCTTCCATAAGAGGAGAGTTTTCTTCCTCCTTTAAAAGCTCATCGAATACAGCACGACTGATTACGGTTTCGATGCGCTTACGAGCCGTAAGACCAGACGAACGCAAATCGTTCAGGTCCATATTAGTTTCCACTCCAGGCGCATAAAGACTGAAGGTGGAGAAGTTCTTGAAAATGTCTACGAGTATATTCATGACTGCTGCTGATTTAGTCTGTCTTTCGGTGCAATTTCTTCCTGTCGCTGAGGAACCTCACGATAGAAGCCTATGCGATAGCCTTGCTTATAGAGGTCTGGGAAATTCAATCTGAGAGCGAGATTAAACGGCTCTGCGCATATCTCGTCCTCTGGTGTGAGCGACATTATATAGATAAGGTAGTTATAGTAAGCATCAGAACCCGACTTGCTTATAACACCGTCCTTGCTAACTGCTGTGATGGATGCATCTAAACCAACGCTTGACAGTAAGGCTTCTTCAGCTCGCTTATCGTAAGAAATCAAAGATTCGATATATTCCTTATACTTAAGGTCGATCGTTTCGATTCTCCACTGCTGCTCGTTACCAGAGCTATCCATAAATGAAATAGAAGAGTAGGCTTTGCCTTGGTTATCTGCACCGCTCAGATAGTCGCCTATCTTGCGCAGTTCCAATCGCATATACTCTACAAGCAACGATTCACGATATTCGGTACCGATGCTGATACCGTTATACTTCACAAGTTCTTGATCCTTAGATTTACGAACCTTATTCTCCTCGCATAGCTTAACTAACTGATTACGTTTGCTTGACACCCACGCATTCGGAATGATGATGTGTATCTTCGCTGCAAGGGAATTACGCAAGAAGGAGTTAATGTAGGAGGCGGTCTTGTTACTACCTTGAATATATGGACGTGCGCCCTGGTGGGTTTCGTTCACTCCGTAGAACTCGTCGACTGATTTCTCTCTGTGGTGCGACACAGCAGCGAATAGATAGTTGTCAACTTCTGACAATGCGAACTTAGGATATATCTTGTAATTGCCTAATCCGTATGTCCACCGTCCTACAGCTATATTGTTAAAGTCGCCATAATTAATCTGGTCGTATGCTACATCCTTACGAGTAGTAGCAAGACGGCAGTGCTTATTCTCTAATGGTTCAAGACCTGCTACTGGCAACATACCAATACGCTTACCACGTGAGAACCTCCACTTAACGAAGTAATCACCGAACCAGTAGTAGTTCTTGATACAGGTCTTAGCGAACTCCTGTGCAGATGTTTCCATACCACGCTCTTGCCAAGAGTTCATCCACTCATCCCACGCAGGCAGTGCGGTGTACTCACGTCGCAGCTTACCACCTTCTACAGTCTGCATATAGGCGCATGGTCCATTACCATAGAGCATCTTAATCTCCTTGCTATACAAGCGAGGCAGCAGGCGGTTCTGCTTTATCTCCATCGTTACCTCTTCGCACAGTGCGTTGTTCATACCACGCATACAGACCTGATAACCATTCACACTCATCCACTGGTGTTCATGTATGCAAGTCTGTCTACCCTGTGGCACGAGTAGCCCTGGGCTTGTCGACAACTCTCTCCCTTCTCCAATCTGAAAGGAGAAGGTATTGCCGTCCATGACGTAGAGTCCAGCGTTGCCGTGCAGTTCAATACTATCTGTCATAACCAATTTATCTTATGTAGTTTATATCCGTCTTGTGGAAAGCCCATATACCTAATGAGGATGCGATAACACATCTTAGGGTTTCCCTCTTGATCCTCGAAGAGAAAGTAGTTCTCGGAATCGACTTTGAAGCACTCGTCTGGTAGTTGCGTGCGGTACTTGCAATGTTCCTTGACAACCATTTGCTCGCCTGCCATACCCTGTGAGCGAGCGTAAGGGAAGAAGCAGATAGTGAAGTCACCTTGTGGTACTCTGCTTATCTCTCTTGCCCATTGCATTGCATCGATGCCGTTCAATTCAATTGTCTTCTCCATTACTTGCGAAATTACTGAAAATCGCTGTGGGAACAAAGGACGATTTTGACCCCTCCCTGTCATATTTCCCAACTTTTGGAACGTTGCACCTCTTTTCCTCAACTCAGCGGTGCGTGGTGATTTCGGTCGTTTGTTTATTTTTAATTTTGATTTTCAAAACGTAAACCACTGAAACACAACAAAATAAGATTTTGACCTATGTAAATAACCTTTATTATTGCCCTGTTTTGGACATTTTTTATATCAAATATTGGACATTATTGGGTGTTATATCGTGATGTTTTCAGGCAAATCATCAGGATAACTGCTTAATTCCTTCTTGATAAGTTCGGAATAAAGCCCATATAAAAGGTAAATCATCGCACTTGGGAGCTGCGTTGTTAGTCCTGGTCTTCGCTTGAGTTCTTCCTTCTTCTCTGAAGCTTTGTCGAGTTCTATTCTGCCGTTGGTTTTCTTCAACGGACTAATCAAAATTGCACTGCAAAGGTAAGGGCATTCGTTCTCATCTATTCGCACCTTCGGAAGCAAAGGAAGTTTCTCACCAAAGAGCAACTGGCAAAGGCGGAACTGCTGCCAGTGGTAAATGGTCGGTGCACCGTCGTTGTAAAGGATAACTGAAAATCCGTAACTCTCTAAGGCTGCCTTCATCGTCAGTGAGTCAGTAGTTATCTGCTCTAATTCCTCACGTGTCTTGTTACCAGCACGGTCGGGATGAAGGTGTATGACCTTGTTCACCGCATCAGTACCAAAGAAAGAATACACCTGCTGCGCAAGGTTCTGCTGGTCGTCTGGAATGTATGCCCAAAACTCTTTAATGATATCGAAGCGACTACCATAGTCTTTCTTCTGTCCGACTATTAGCGACTGAAAGTTACCAGGGTCGTAACCAATGTAGAGCGGTTCACGCTTATCATAGTGACGGAGATAGCGAGCGGTGAGGGTGAAGTGGTCTTTGAGGTTCAGCTTAAGTATCTGGTCATAGATGTAACTATCCTTGAACTGGTGTCGCTCGTGGTCGTAGGTAGTGAAGAACTTGTTAGTTACCTCCTTATGTCGAATAGCACAGATAGCGGTCAAGAACTCATCCATATCGAGCGTGTCGAGCTGGGTTTTGAAGAACTTAGGACCGAGAATGTCCTTATTGCAGAAGGATGAAGCACGAATATAGTAGATTGCGTTTCTTCGCATATCCGCTAAGCGTGGTTTCCATCGGGCAACAAAGGCGTTAAGGCGTTCATTTTCCAGTCTTATCTTCTCCATTGTGACTGGGTTCTTCGTGTTGCGCAACTCCTGCTGGAGCATAAACTGCTTGTAGAGCGACTGATTGATAGCAAGTGAAACACTGGCAATTTCCTCAATGAGTTGTCGGTCCATCTTGTTTTCGTATTCTTCGAACCAATCATCTTCACCAAGGTCGACACGTGCCGTATCACTCACACCCGTCACACCTTCATAGTAGGCAGAGCGACGAATATCAGCAGGACCACCACGAAGAGAAGGGAAGAGTCGTGACTTGAGTTTCTCACCGCTGTTGTGCTTCATCTCCTCGACGAAAGCGTGGACAGCATTACGACCAGCGACACTCTCAGGCTGATCTGAAGATACTAACTGAAGGTGCGCACCATTGCGGAAGATGACCGAGTGCTTAGCGTAGGCAATAGGGTAGCGTGGTCGACGGAAGTGTGAAGGTAGCTTTGCTTCGCCCACCACATAGTCGATACCGTACTCCAACATTGCTCGCTGCTTACCATTCACGATGACAGGACGAGAGAACGATGCCTGAATGTTAGGCCAGACGTTTGTCATCAGCGCAACATAAGTCTTATGCACAAGGAACGAGAGTTCACCAGGCATATCATTCGTAACACGGATAAGACGAGGAACTATAACGCCCTCCGTCTTACCTGTAGCACGAGCCCATTCTGCATAGAGCATATTCGGGTCGATGATGTTTGCCAACAGCTGCACACGATTCATATAGTAATGCTCGAAGTCAACTGTAGGCTGTTCGTTATTTATTATTTCATCAGTCATTTTGAATTTCCTCCACTATTTCAGCATCTTGAATATCAGCATCACGCAGCAGTCGCTTCTTCTCCTTGTTCTCAACAGGAAGAGAATCGATAAGTTTAATATAAAAACCTTCGTTGTGCTTAGCAGCGATTTCTTTAAGATTCTTCTTCGAAAATCCAAGTTCTTCTGCTGTGAGCTCTGGAGAAATCAAGAAAAGAACACCTAAATCCCTATCTGCTTCTGCTATCTCCGAAGACCGACGACGACACTCAAGAGCAGCATCATAACACGACTTCATACCTTTATAGTCGCGATTAAGTGCGCAGAGTTTAGCAAGGTCTTCATATTTGTTTGCGAAATTGCTCTCCCAAACCTTTATAGGAACATTGCAGTCAACCTGAAAGTAGTTGATTGCCTGATAGATTCTCGCCATACAAGTGCGCTCTTCTATCTTTATTCGCTGCTCAGCGTTAATACGAAGCTTCAGTTTCTTAGCTGCTCTCGTAATATTACGCTCGTGTTCGAATATCTCAGCAGACCATTGCAGCTGCTGCAAGAACAACTTAACATCTTGAGGTATGCCTTCACAATCTCCATTCGTCAAGAATGCAGATATTAGGTCAGGGTGGATGGTGTCTAACTTCTCAATTTCACTTTTCATATTCCAAAGAGTTTCATTCGTAGGTCTTTTTCTGCACGCTCATTCTTACGTTCCTCGAGCAAAGTAATAGAGTCGTTATCACCTTTCTCAGCCTTCTTAGCAAGTTCAGCGTCTATGTTATACTCTCCAAGTGCGAGACCTTGCTGGTAAGCTTCAAAATAAACATCACCAGGAAGCGTTATGCGATATAGCAATGCTTCTCGCTTAGCTTTCCTTAAGGCAAGTAGCTGACAAATACGTTCGGGGGTATAGTTTAACGCCCCGAACGTTCTGACTTGATTTACATATTCATCTGATAGAATCTCTTTTATAGCTAATTCTGACATAGAATTATTTTTTTAGTATCGTCTTCCGATAAGACTTCGCCCTCTCTCTCTAACAGAATAGGCTGTTGAGGAAACATAGACATAAATCTTCGTACAGTAGCTGACACATATTTTGGATCTATTTCCATTCCATACCCAATGCGGTCTGTCTGTTGACACGCCATAATGGTTGAACCAGAACCTGAGAACACATCAACAACCACATCACCATTCTTCGTACTATTAGTAATAGGATACGCCATCAGTGCTATTGGTTTCATCGTCGGATGGATTCTGTTGGCTTTTGGTTTATCAAAATTCCAAATGGTAGTTTGCTTTCTATCGGAATTCCAAAAGTGAGCTGCACCAGGTTTCCAACCATATAAGCAAGGCTCGTGTTGCCACTGATAATCTTGTCGACCCATTACAAGAGAATCCTTAACCCAAATGCAGCACTGTGCTATCTTGAAGCCTGCTTCTCGAATTGCCCTGCGGAAATTCTCACCTTCAGAGTCTGCGTGGAAGACGTAGAATGAGCCACCAGGCTTGATAATGGAAAACATCACATTAAACACAGACTGCAAGAAGCGAAGGAACAAGTCATTCTCCATAGAGTCGTTCTGTATGGTGAGTTTGCTATCTCCTCCACCTTCGTAATTGACATTATAAGGAGGATCAGTGAGAATCATATCAGCAACTCGTCCATTCATCAGTGCAACGATATCGCTCTTAGACCGACAATCTCCGCACATCAATCTGTTATTCCCAAGCCTGAAAACATCTCCAGGACGAGCAAATACTTCATTATCCTCTTGTGGAATTGTGTCTACAACATCTTCTTGAATATCAGTTGTGTCACTCTCTGAAGCAAAGAGTTTATCGGTACCGACAGAGAAGTCGTTTTGTTTTACTTCATAGCCAAGATTAAACTTAGCAAGATCATCGCCACTGATATTATACTTGGTGAATAGGAGAGTGTCTGGATTCTTCTGAGCGAACTCTGAATTATAGGCAGCAATCTCTTCGACAGCTTCCCTCTTATTAGATGCTTGAATTTCCTCGTAGGGAATCTCAGGAATTTTGAAACCATAAGAGCGAAGTCCAAGAAGAGCTTTGCGTCTTTGGTGTGCATCTATAATCCAAAGCTTACCTTCAGAATCTTTCCATACTTTGAATGAATACTTGAAACCTCGAGTGATGATGAGCATCTGAAGCTTCGATAGTTTGTCTGCATCAGGCTTTTTGAAATCTTCCTGAAGTTCGATAAAAGAGTCCAGCGGGGCAGTAGGCAAACCGCCCAAATTAAAAACTTTTATGCTATTTTCCATTGTAATTATTTATTTTGTTGTTCAAGAACCATTTTGAAAAGTCGCTCTTTCTCTTGGTACTTTTCGAGGTTCCGCTTATCAGCCTCTCTTTTCTCTTTACGATCCTTGCGTTTAACGAACGACTTATAACGCTTGATGTTGTCGAGAACATTCTTGTGCCGGCGGAGGAACTCTGCTGGGTCAGTGCGGAGCAACTTAATGAGCTGGGCTATCTCTGAGCGTCCGAAGAGTATCGGGTGCTTGCAGAGGAACTTACCAGTATCGTTGAAAGATTGCAGCTCGGCAAATGCTTGAAGATTGCGGATGCGCAGTTCTGCCATTTCTGCTACGGCTTGTGCGGTGGGCTTTGTCTCCAGCAATTCGTCGAGCTGCTTCATCTTGCGCCAAGTGTTGATGCGGTCGTTATAGATGACGGTTGCCATTTGCACGTCCGCATCAGTAAGGTTTTCCCAGTCTATTTTCGGGTACTCTTCTTCTTTTTTTTTGGAGCTGCTTTCGCTTTCTCCGCCTTAGAAGAAGCCGTGTCCTTATCTTCTGATGGGAGAGGTTTTTCCTCTGTTGAAGACTCTGTAGATTTGTTATCTTCAGATTCCTCTTCTGACGAATCTTCGCCACCCTCTTCTTCCGATGGGTTCTCGTCGCCTTCGCCACCGTTAGCGTCAGGGCTTTCATCTCCATTGCTGTTGAGTGTTTCAGGATTCTCGTCGCCATCTTCAGAAGAGTTGTTGGCGTTGTTATTGTTATTATCATTACCCTCGTCAGCTGCTTTGGAAGCAAACTCACGTCGATTACGTACGATTTCGTCGTGCTCACAATGGTCAAGAAGAAGGAAGAGTATCTCTTCGTGATTCTTCTCTGGTGAGAGGTCGAATCGTGTGAAATCGGTAAGGTGAGGTGCTTTCTCGTGCAGCAGGGTAAGGTCGGCTTCCACAACTGTAGGGCTTACCAACTTATAAAAGTGCGTTAATTTCTCTTTTGCGCTGTACATATTGTAAAAGTAAAATGGTGAATAACTCCCCTCCCGTGTCAGGGAGGGGGTGAGAGGTTAGGCTTCAGTTCTTGAGACCTCGACAAGTGTTGTGGTGTCAAGAACACGGAAGGTGATTGACGCACCTGTCTTCGCAGTCCACGTTGCACCCTCCTCGAGTACGAAGGTAGAACCGTCAGCGATGGTGGCAGCCTTATCGGTACCAGCACCAACGAGTGTGATGTATCTACCCTTGTCGCTCTTACTGAGTCCACTGACTGTAGCGATAGCAGCTGCTGACGTCGTTCCATTAGGAACTGTGTAAGTATTGCTACCAGCTGTGATAGCTACATCTGTTGCATTTTCTGCAAGAGTTGTCGCAGCAGTGACTGCTGGGTTACCAGTGTAAATCAGTGGAAGGTCCACTGAACTACGCTTGAAAGTAAGTGTGGTGTAACGACCATCCTTATCGTCCTTCGTCTCAGTGTTAGAGAGGATGATTGGACGCTCGAGTTCACCAACGATATACCACTCCTTCTTCTTAATGTGCTTATAAAGAGCGATAAACTTACCACCGCTGTACTCCTCAATGAAATTATAAAGGTTTGCACGAGCTCCACCCATAACCATTACAAGCTGATTTTCGCCTGTCGTGGTGATGTCGCCTTTCTCTGTGGTACCAGTGAAGGTTGGAATGTCGTGCGCCTCGAAGTAGTGTGGTATCTCATTTGGTTTCAACGGAATAGGCGCAACCTCACGATTAGCGTTAGGTTGTGGGAACTCCTTAGTGCGGTCGATTTGATCGAGCGCAATGAGATAAACGATGTAAGAGATAGCACTACCGTGTGTATCTCTATCAGACACATCGTCAACGTGACCTAATAATGCCATAGAGGCAAAGCTGACACCTGAACCAGCAGCTGCTCCGAGAGAGTGGTCAAGCAAGGCAGCTACGAGCATGAAGATACCAAAAATCGCAAACGTAGCCATGAACATATTGCGTGACTGACGATTTGCGTAGTTAAATCCTTTCATAGGATTATACGCACGATAGCGTTTCTGAATATTGGGCTTTTTCATTTTTATTTCTGTTAATGATAATTGTTGATTAAAGAAAAGAACTGAGGAGTTAAGCCGTTACCGAGGCTTTTCATCCATAGGCTTAACTCTCAGTTCCTTAGTCATTCATTCTATCGAGCACCTGGTACGTTAGGCTGCAACTCCTTGTTGATAGTGCGCTTGCTACCAACGCAACGCTCCAGCTCACGGAACTTGCCATCGCTACCGAGGATCACCATGATGTAGTCGCCTACAGCTGTAGCGGTGAAGGCATCTGTGATGCTGTCGAACTTACCTGATTTGGCAATCTGTGGCAACTTCGTCTTGTCACCGCACTCAATACAGTAAGCTACACCAGCCTTCGCATTCTCGATATCGGTGTAAGTTGTCTGTGTTGTGGTACTGTCTGTGACTTGCCAGAAGCCATTGTTACCATCCACCTTATCGGTGATTGTAGCAGCAAAGAGGTTGATAAAGATCTGCTGCCACTCGTAGTTGTTCTTATCCATCTCCTCCTTAGTGGCGAAGCGACGACCAGTGAATGAAGCAGAAGTACCCTCTTTCCATACGCTCCAAGCACGAACCTGTTCCATGTTTTCCTGCATCTTCACAGAGAGCATCTCACCAGGAACAAACTCCAAGAACTGAATGTTGCCTGGCTCGTGAAGCATCATGAAAGGAGTCTGACCAAGATAAGGCAACCAGATGATGCGCATCGTTGTGTCTGGTACCACGCTCAAGGCACCCATAGGTCCAGTGAAGTCTGTATCCTTACCGTAGGTAGAACGGACATTCTTAATCCACCATGCCTGATGGTTCTTGTTCAAGTAAACTACGTGGTTGTCGAGGTCCATATCCTCTGTAATAGAAGCACGAACGTCAGCAATGAACGCCTGAACAGCTACGAGGAAAGTTGCCTGTGTGTAGGTGCGATATGTACCATCATTGTGTGGTTTGAGGTCATACTGGTGTACATAGCGCAGCAAGGTGTGGAGAACACCAGTAGCAGCATTGAGGTAGCTACCTGCAACACCCTTATCAGGCTTCACGTAGATACCACGCATACGGCGTTTGTTCTGCTCAACCTGTGCAGCACGGAGGGTATTGAGCAGCTGATACTCAATCATTGTCCACTTAATAGGGTCAGAACCCTCCTTGTTGAGATATCCGATGTACTTGCGCTCGAGGTCCTTCATCGGACCCCACTCCATCTTGATCATGGCGTCATCTACATAACCCATGTGGTTCTCAATCTTCATGCCACCCTTGAAGACCTCACCAGACTGGTAAGCCTGAGAAACCTCATCGAAGAAAGCATTGAAAACAAGACCACGGTCCTGATAGCCATAAGCTACTGGGAAGAACTGGGTAAGGTCGCGCACCTGTAGAACACGTGCGATGAGGGCATCCTGACGGAGAACAACGAACTGATCACCAAGACCAGCATTGTCAACACCATCGTAGTTCGTAGCGTAAGTTCCCTTTGCAAGCGCAGCTGCATCAAGCATCTTGTTCTGCTGAAGGTACTGATAACGATTCTTGAGCGACTTGGCGTAATTGCAAGCCTCCTTATAAAAGGCAACGCCATCTACCTGTTCGTCAACCTCAGGAAGAGCAGCTGCTGCTCGTGGGTTAGCTGCAATCTGATTCCAACGATTCTTCATTGAGAACAGTGAATGCTCAACACCGAAGAGATAATCAGGGGTATTAGCGAAGCCATTAACACTCAGAGTAACAGTGTTAATAGTCTGCACTGGCTGATCAGGTGCAGGGTTAGAACCTATTGCCTGAATGTCAGCACGCATACCCTTAATACCCTCAAGGATACCCTCAAGAGTTGCGTTGCCTTGCTGTGCAGGCTGCTGTTCACCATTATCATCAGCTACTGCTGAAGGCTCACCACCATTCAGAACAGACTGAATGGTATTCAGCATTTTTTGAAACTCATCCGCCTGCTGAGCAGTCTGCTTGGCAGCTTGCTCGGAAGCAATGTCGTCAGTAAGCGTACTCTGGTACTTTTTCTGATACTCAGAGATTAGTGAGTTAAACTCATCCTTTGTCAGGCTTTTGTCTTCGAACTTTTGCTTGAATCCAAGCATCTCGATGACACTCATTAGTTTTTCTTTCAAACTCATAAATAACTAAAAATTAAAGTAATACATCTATATATTGTAAACGGCAGTTTTAAGTTTCTTTGCCTCAGTATATTCACGACCCATTGTGGAAGTTTCAACGATTGCTTCTACCATAGTCTTACAACCATCCGTCAGACCGAGTTCCACAGCCTGAGAAGTGTAGAAAGTTTCACCACGCAAGACAGGAGTATCGTCTGGAAGGTCAGCAATTTTACTACGCTGTGAACGAACCTCGCTTAAGAACTGTGCATTCATTGGGTCGAGGATGTCTTTCACAAATTGCTCATCCTTACCCTTGCGAAGATCATCGAACACTTTGTTCTTCAAGTCAGACTTAGTTGCTTTTGCTTCAACCTTCTTAATACCGAGCTTCGCAAAGTATTCTTCGAAATCGTAGAAGCTACACATAGTTCCGATGCAACCCACATAGTCATTCTGTGTCATAGCGTAGATACGCTGACCGTGGCATCCGATGTAATATCCAGCTGAACAACACATCTGTTCATAGAAGGTGAGGATCGGTTTCTCGCAGCTGCGTAGTGTTTCGCTCAAGCGGTCGAGGTACCACGCTTCACCACCTGGTGAATTGATGTGGAGGAAGTGACAAGAGATTTGCGGATTAGCTTCTGCTGCAAGCAGGTCTGATTGCAACTGCTTACTTGAGAAGTAGTAATACGAATCAGACATCACGGTACCGAACACACGGTGATAAGCAATACTGTTATCAGGCAGTTGCTCATCACTGAACTCATCTGTAAGGGTAATAGGAGCGGTGTTTTCTTGATTCGTTATCTTCTGAATATCCAAGAGAGCAAGATGTGACTCGAGTTGATACCAAGTATGACTACCAAGATAAGTAATCATTTCATCCTTTGTCATACCGAATGCTGACTTCACTTCGGGTTTTTCGGGTGTCTTACCATTGAGCGGAAAGGCGGTCAGCATCGCCTGTCGGAATCCGTCAATGGTAATAAACAAGGGCTTTCCCGAGGAGAGTAGAGACTGTAATTCTTTCATCAATATTCTTTTTGATGCGAATTTACTATATAATAAGGTGTAAGCAAAAGACCTACAGAAGGGGGTCTGTGAGCATTTTACACTTGATTACGAGGTTTGAGGAGTTCAAATTTGAAGATATCTGAACTCGAGCAGGAATTTCAGACGTGCCGATGTTATGAGTTTTCCTATCAGATGTTTTGATTGTAACGATAGCACTTCTCTCTATTGAGAAGACTCTGCGGGTTTCCTCGTCGGGTAAGTCAATTACTATGGTTTTATCGCAGTTCCAATAATTACCTGCTTCATTGTCAGTAAGTTGTGGTATATATGAGAATGTGTCTGCTATGAACTCATACACTTTCTTCTGTCCATTTCGATTTGGGTTTACAAGACTCACTTGTACTGTGTTTAAAAACTCTAACATATTGTAAAATATTTGAGTGACAAAAACGACACTTTGGTATGTATTAAAAAATATTAAATACATGCAACTTTTTGATACTTACGAACCTTCTTGGGTCTAAGTCGGTTGCGGAAGCGGTAGTAATTCTTCAATAATGCATCTGAAGATATAGACTTCAATTGATAGCTACGAATGAAGTCATAGATAACATCGAGGTTTCTCTTCTGTCGACCGAACTCTTCATTCTCCAACAGAACACGGTGGAGTTCGAAATTGAACATCCTTCGTATCTGAGCTTCTATTTCCTTAGCTGCTGCTGGGGAAAGATAGTTATAATAAGCAGGATCTTTCCAAGGGCTGGCGATAACACCAGCCTTACGCTGTGGTAAGTGAATACAGAGATTGCCATTTACAACATCTGCTTGATTGCTGCGTTGTTTGGTCATATTCTCCCATACGCAGAAATATAGATCTGTGGTGCTTGGAATCTTGATACCACCAGTAACTGTGTCTTTACAATATTTTGCAGTTATATATTCTGCAAGATACTGTTCTATTTGAATTGTGACAACTCGTTTCGCAGTCCTTTTTTTTCTCTCCATATCCTTTTTTAGTTTTTAGCCGTCCTACCGTCCTACATTCCTACAAAATTAGAATTAATTAACGCAAAGTTACAGATTATCAATGAGATAACAAAATTTTATCACTCAAAAGTTTTATTATTTCACTCTCTTTTGTCGTCCTACAATCCTACAAAACCACATATTTTGTAGGACGACGAATCCAAAATAGAGAAAAACACGAAAAATCCTATTTCCTACAATATCCTACAATCCTACAAAGAAATAATAAAATCCTATTTTCTATAATAATAATATAACTATTTGATTTATAAGTATATATGTATATTATAGGTTTGAAAAGAAAAACAATTTGTAGGATTGTAGGATTGTAGGACGGTGTTTTTCTGAAAATTTATTTTCAAAAGTTACCTTTTCAAGGTTTCTTCTGAAAATTGGGGGTACGGGGGATTTTTCGCTTTTCCGTTGGGATAGAATGTGAAATGAGCCGTACCTATCTTTGCAGACTGGCACGGCTCTCGTCTAATTTAGGAGTCTTTTTTTTATAACCCAATTTGATTATAAACACCTCCTTGTGTAAACTTTTCTTTATTCATCTTTCCATTTCTTCCAGGTTTTATAATCTAACTCTATACAATCACTCAAAAGTGCCTCGTGATCCCAATACGGGAATTCAATTCCCATTTTGTAATGGTTACCTACCCTACATCTTACTTCCCCTCCTACAATCTTTCCATCTTCCGTGTAGAAAAAAGTATCGCAACTATAGCGATTAAGATTGATATGGCTTGGGTAATGTCCACCGTCTGAGCAGCCAGCCATAAAATATCGACGTTCTTTTCTGACCGTCTCCACCTTGGGTTGAGGCGTTAGACTATTGATGAATGCATTTACTGCTTTTCTACGCCTGCGCTCGGCAAGCTGTTTTTCAAATCTCTTTATCATACCTAATTACTCCTTTGCTTCATTAATTCGTATCTATTGTAAATGTTACCTATAACTTCTATTTTGGACTTATACTACAGTATCGAAGTTACTATCTTTATTTCAAAAAGGTTCGGCACTGTCTTGTATAGGTGGAAAAGGAAAAGCCTGCTCTGTAGGTGTGCTTGGAGCTGCAGGAGATTTTTCTTGCTCTTCTGCAGGTTCAGTTCCTTCGATAAATGTCCTGCGGAAATCGATGTTGTACAATTCCGTAAATTTATCGTAATCAATTATAATAGCACTTGTCGATGTGCTCTTCTGCTTGCGTAGCTTAACCATACTTCCATCACGAAGGTCTGTATCGTCGATTGTTTCCTCCCAAACGAATCTTCTCGAAGAAACAGTACCGACGTATGAAGCATGACTACGAAGGTTTTGTTCTATCGTTGACAGCGTGCTATTTTCATTGTTATATCCACTTCTATCGAAGATACTGAAGACTGCACTCAAGCGTAAGAACATAATGTTCGAGCCTGCTTCGAAGGTGAAGGTCTTTGAATCTCCACGTGAATCTTTACCTGTGACCTTCTTAGGTTGCTCGATAAGGAACTCACGCCCTTCAATGACTTGCTTCGTGTCAATCATATTGTTGACAGCAGTAAAGAACATAGCCAGCTTGTCCGTACTACGAATGAGTGATAACTGGAATTGCACCTTCTCTTGAACAATCTTGAAAAACTCATCGTAGGTGAATGGTAGGCGAAGGTTGGAATATCGCACTATCAATTTCACTGTTCCCAAGAAGAGTGACGCTGTTTTCATTAAGCGGTCCATCTCACCAGAGTTGATGATGTCTTGCTTCAGCTCGTTATAAGCTTCTTGCTTTAGGCTTCTGAAATGGTCCATGAACATAGGACGAAGCTCAAGTATCTGAAGAAGCACGTTTGAAAGACCTATTTTGTTTGGGTCTTCAATAGTCTTTAGTTCCTCGAAGAGGCGCACTTCTTCTGGTGTGCGGTTTCGAGGCTTAGGAACCTCGCAGACAATCACACGACTCATAAGTGCGTTGTCATCACGCTGTGGTGTCTCTTGACCGCAGATGATTACAGGGGCAAACACCTTATCGTTTTCAATTTCTCGTCCAGAGGTTCCTTTTCTCTTTTGCTTACCGTCACCGTCATATACGATACCTTTCAGAGCTTGGAACTTGGTATCGCTGATATCCTTGTTGTTGTATTCATCCAAGACTACAGGAACATCCTTGAATGTACCCATGATGGTAGACATCGCTGCGTCGGTACCAGTATTAAGATTGAAGATAGGTATATTAGGAGAAATGAATAGCGACCGAATTGATATCGCTATCTGTGTCTTACCTGACGACATTGGACCCATAAAGAAGGGAGCGGTGAAAAGTCTATCGATGCAGTGGATGTTGCTTCTGAAGGCGCACATAATTGCGAAAACTAAAGCCCACTTACCATTGTCATTTATCTTATAAACTTGGTCCATCAGCGAAGCCCACTTTTCGAATGTTACTTTCTTCTCAGCTGGGACTTCTTTGTAAACGAGCTGACTTATGAGTTCGTACTTGTCAGACTGCTTACCACTTCCTGCGTAGATAGTTGAGAAGGCAGGCAGGTAATAGTTGTTTTTATTGTGAGTGACAACACCCAGTTCGTTGACTGGGTCGAAGACCCACTGACCGTCGACGTTGTGAAAGATACCATTGGAGAAGGCAAAGAACTGCTCATCTGTCTTTCTACTCATACCTTCGCTCTGCTGATTACCGTAGGTCTTCACCTCGGAACACATGACGAAGTGACGACTCATATATGTTTTGATTGCCTTCCATTGCCATTCTTCACCATTGAAGTTCACAGCTTCGTAGTTAATTAAAACCTCCTCGATAGAGGACATCTTCAACATTGCCTTGGAAGGAATCTCGATATATATAGGTGTTTCGTAATATCTACGATTAATGCGCAGCACACGTTTGTTTTGTTCGAAATCGTCTGAAAAGATATGAAGTAACGGTGTCATAAAAAAGTCTGCAACTTGTGTCATGCCGTTGCCATTCTTGTTGCGAAACATATAGCACACTGGTTCGCTCTTCTTATTGAGTCGAGGATAATATCCGCTCTCCTTCCACATTCTTCTGTACTCTTCATTTTCTTGTACATATTCTGGTGGTTCGTTTACATCGAATTCTTCATCGTCGAGGTTGTCAGCTTGCATGCTGACCTTCATTGCTGATTTACGTTTAAGAACGAATGGCTTTCTTATCTCGTCAAACTGCCCCTTAGTTAGCTTGAGTAAAGAGCAGTAATGATTTCTGTTTATAGTTATAACAGTATCGTCAGCGTAAGATGTTAGTTCGATACAACGTGAGACGAGAGGAACTCGATCTCCATTGAAATTCTCGAAGAACTTACCGTGCAATGCGATGTAATAGTCAAGGAATGAACCTGTACTGTCGCTGAAGGTCATGTTTATCTTGATGCCTGCACGATACATCTCTGCGAGAGTATGCAAGTAATTATTTTCATCTCCATCATCCGTAATGCTACAACCTGTCTCGGAAGAAATAAAATAACAATAGACTCTTCGCAACTCTTGAATGTCGTTAGTTGATGGTCGACCTGACACAAATACGATAGGTTCTTCGCCATAGCCGTCGAGAAAATCCTGCATAACAGAGGTTATGATTGCAGGACGGTCGCTTTCAATATTCTCCTTCAGTGCATCGATACCAAAGATACCAGTCTGTATATTTGTATTAGCGACAGATTCTTTTAGTTGGGTACGAATGCTTCGCACCTTATTGTCTATTATTCCGATTTTGCTTCGGAAGTCTTCTGTGATTGACTTGATATATTCGAGGCGTAGAACTGAGTCTTGCACGCACGCTACGAGGGAGCAGATGGAATTCAAGCAGTCTGTTATAACAGTTTCATCCTTGCAGCCTCGTGGAAGGAGCATGCGCTTGAATGCCTTTGGGAAGGGTTCTGTTAGGTCCTTCAGCTTCTTACTTGTAAGGCTGCCGTGTGCTTTAGCGAACTCGTCTGGGTCCATACCTTTTTCAAGGCGGATGCAGCGCACTTTTGCTCCAGCTTTCAAAAGCAGCTCACAGTTTTTTAGCGACGCCTTGACGCCAGCAGGGTCGGCATCGTAAATCATTATGATATCATCAGTGAAGCGAAGTAGTAATTTCACTTGGTCTTCAGTGAATGCGGTACCACTTCCACCTATAACATTCTCGACACCTACCTTATGCAGAGACATTACGTCAAACTGACCTTCGACAAGATAAGCGAAGCCTGTCTTACCTATACTCTTGCGTGCCTGGTATAATCCGAATATGTGCTTACCTTTCGTAAATAGAGGTGTTTCGCCTGTGTTTACATATTTACCAGTCTTATCGTTTGGAGTCACGATTCGACCAGAGAATCCTATGATATGACCTTGCATGTCGTAGAAAGGAAACATCAAGCGGTCACGGAACCTGTCGTATAAGCGACCCTCGCTATTCCCCAGTACATCTACTTCTTGCAGTAATTCTTGTGAATAACCAGCTTTTGATAGCTCTGCAAGAGCAAGGTTACCCATTGGAGCATAACCAACACCGAAGTCGGTCAATGCTTTGTCAGAAAGACTATATTCACGTGATGCAAGGAAGCTCTCTGCTTGCCCAAGGTTCTTCTGAAAGAACTTTGCAGCAGCATCTATTGCGATACGCTGTGCTTCCTTTTTCTTGTAGGCAGCTGCTTCCTCTGGTGTGAGTTCCTTGGTAGGGAACTCGATGCCTGCTTGATTAGCACACCAACGCAGAGCCTCTATGAAGCTTAGGTTTAGGTGATGTTGTACAAAGGATATTACATCTCCACTTGCTCCGCACACGAAGCAGTGGTAACTCTGTCTTGAAGGGCTGACAACCATAGATGGTGAATGGTCATCATGAAAAGGGCATACACCCTTATAGTTCGCACCTGTCTTGTGCAGGCGAGTAAAGGTTTCTATTACATTTACAATGTTTAGAGCTGATTTTACTTTTTCTATAAAACTTTTATCTATCATATCCCTTATTCTTCATTTTCCTCGAACAAATCCAATTGGCGTGAGTCAAGTGCTTCTTGCAAAGTTACGCCTAAGTATTCTGCGATTGCAGCATACTCCTTGCTGCTGATGTTTTTTCGACCATAATATAGATTCCAAAACCGACGTTGATTAATCCCAGTTTCCGTGTAAAAGGTTCTGGTAGGCGTGAAGTCTTCGGGGTGTCGGAACTTTATTCTCAACATCTCCATAAGGATATTGCGCTTGACTTGCAATCCGACCGTAAGGCGATTGCGTAAAGCAAAGAGGCGAACAGACATAGCACTTCTGTTCAATGCTCTTCCCATCTGTTCAAATGACAGTTTACCAAGATTGTTTTTGACAAAGGTAGCATCTTCTTCTGTCCACCGTTTATTAGCTATTTTGTTTCTAATCATATCTGTAGGAGTTTAAGATGTGAAAACTATCCCTTTCGAGTTAGTGCTTGGTTATACTGGTGATCAAATCTCATTATCATTATGTTGTCTGTTGGATGAAGACACCCAAGTTGACTCTGAACATATACTCGAAGTGCTTCGTGTATTAGTCGAAGTTCTCGCTCTGACAAATCTTGGATAGAGAAGTTGCCCCAGCTATCTTTATCTATAAACATTTCTTTCTTAGATATTCTGTCAGCCCTTGCCTGATTTCCTTTCGGACTGACGGGGTTAATGTTAACTTTTGATTAGGATCCTTGTGAGAAAACTGAAAAGACATCCTAAATCCCATTTTTTTGATAGCCTTTTTTCTAACTTTTCTAATGCTGGTCATAGTTATTCAAATTTAAGGTCATACAATTTGTTTCTTTCCAGCGAGCTACCAAAGACTCCTACAAGGTCCCCATCTTCTTTATTTTCTCTCCATTCAAAATCAGTAGAGAAAGCCTCTCCTTTCTTATTCCAAATGACACCTTCATTCTCAAGGTGACCAGTTACTTGACGAACATTCGAATGGTTTAGCTTCATCTCGTCGATTACGATACCTAAATTTAAAGCGTCTATCGCTTTCTCAAAGTCCTTTATTTTCATAAGATTGTTTTATTTGTTTTACATTCTTTTTCCATAGAATACTGCACATACTTTTCAAGTAAGGTGCAGTAGATACCATTTATGCACATGCGATGAGAATCGCAGTATAGACATTCTTTAATCATCAGGCCACAATTCGTGTTCAGGAATATTAAGGTAATCTGAGATTACTTTCCTTTTTAAGGCGTCTGGAACAAAGTCGCCTCGCAGCCATCTGTAGACAGTACTCTCATTAACACGGCATAATTTTGCTAACTCAGAAATCAGCTCGATGCGCTGATTAGGAAGCGAATTCACGTACTCTTTAAAATTCATTCTATTATTTTTTATTATTTTTATTGCATCCTCGATATCTTTTTGTTATTTTCGTAACGCCAAAATACTTTCGTAGCGCAAAGTTCGAATATTTATTTGAAATAAACAAATAAATGAGAGATTATTTCTCTCATTTCTTAAAAATAAACAAAATGGAAGAAGAAACTATTACTAATCGCATCGTTCAATTGATGAACAAAGAAGGTCACACGGTAAATACATTCGCTCGAAAATTGAATATTCCTTGGACTTCGGCTAATAATATCATTACAGGTCGCAATGCGCCCAACTACGAAACCATAGTTAAGATTTTAACGAGTTTTGATAATATTGATGCTAACTGGTTGATAATGGGGCAGGAAAGAGGAGAAGAATCTAATGTGGATAAACTTTACTCCGTTATTTCAATGCAACAGAAAACCATAGAAAATCAGCAGAGGACAATAGATAGATTAACAGCGAAGCTCGTCGAAAACGTGTCTGAAGATTCTGTTAAAAAAGTGGCAGATGCCGTATAATTAAGATGCCTCGAAGAGGTGTTTAAGAGTGATTTTTCGGTATTTTTCTTCAAACATTTTAATAAAAGTGTCACTCAAATATTTGATAATAAAGGCAGTGTAAGATTTATGTTGTCGGTGAAAAGTCGGTGAAAATTAACTAAGAACTAAAAATAGCCCTATTGAATATCAGCAAGTTAGAAAGGTAAATTTTAAATCTGAAATCTGGTCATCCCGACAGAAAAAGGGAAGAAGCCGTCTGGTTTCTTCCCTTTTTGGTTTTATTGGGCTAATTAGCCTTATTAGCCTAATTAGGCCTATAAGCCTTATTAATTATCATTCCCTTAGTTTTTCTCTGCAATCTTCAAGGATTGCCATCAACTCATCCATCTTTGTTGTGCGCAACATAGCGATGCGTGTCTTCTTAAAATCGGGGATTCCTTTGAAGATTGGCGATGCAGCTAAGTGTCGACGTGTGTGCAAGATACCACGATGTTCGTCGATACGCTCCACATTAATGCGTAGCATTTCTTCAAGTATATCAATCTTGTCATCGATAGTCAGCTGCTTCTCACCTTGATTAAAGAGCCACGGACAACCGAAGGTTGCACGGCCAATCATCACCGCATCAACACCATAACGGTCGAACTTCTCGTGCGCTTCTTCAATACTTGTCACGTCACCATTGCCAATGATGGGGATATGAATGCGTGGATTGTTCTTCACCTCACCAATCAATGTCCAGTCAGCTTCGCCTGTGTACATCTGTGCGCGAGTACGTCCATGAATGGTTAATGCCTGTATACCACAGTCTTGCAGTTGCTCAGCAAGATCGGTGATAATGAGGTTGTCGTTGTCCCAACCTAATCGAGTCTTCACTGTGACAGGTGTGTTGACAGCCTTTACTACCTCTCTTGTGATGTCAAGTAGCAGTGGGATGTTCTTCAACATACCAGAGCCAGCACCCTTGTTTGCCACCTTCTTCACTGGACAACCAAAGTTAATGTCAATCACATTGGGCTTTACCTGTTCTACAATCTTAGCTGCTTCAACCATTGAAGCTACATCCCTACCGTATATCTGTATTCCTACAGGACGCTCACTATCATCAATGACTAATTTTGAAAGTGTCGACTTGATACTACGGATGACGGCATCAGCCGACACAAACTCCGTATATACCATGGCTGCACCAAAGCGTTTGCACATCTTGCGGAAGCCAATATCCGTCACATCTTCCATTGGAGCCAAGAATAGTGGGCGTTCCCCCAAATCTATTGTTCCTATTTTCATAGGTGCAAAGGTAACGAAAAGGCTTTGAATAGTAAAGGAGTAAGAAGGCAAAAAAGTAAAAAGAGGGAAAGTTTTAATGTCCTTCCGTTAAATGTATGGACGCTTTTCGTATTGCTTTAACGTAAGAGCCGAGGTTGCTCATTAAACAAAAATATGGTTAAGACAGTTGGCATTCTATCCTATTATCATCCTCTGACATTGAAAATCATTTCTTTTTGG
>ERZ1674166.8-NODE-8-length-30409-cov-9.892930_pt1 | contig 30409 bp, 20 predicted proteins | sample MGYA00581293_ERZ1674166 | MGnify/ENA primary metagenome ERZ1674166 (study PRJEB41354, sample SAMEA4873350) | human saliva metagenome | biome: human-associated habitat [ENVO:00009003]; feature: mouth environment [ENVO:08000002]; material: saliva material... | reverse complement strand
ACTTGCAAAAGGTGCCCTTTAAGACCCTTACTAACGCCCTTTTGAAGGCTAATTAAGCACCTTTTGAAAAGCATCTCAGTAATTCGCTGATATCAAATAACTTAGAAAGGCGTAAAAACCGTAGGCTTTCTCGCTCTTTACCTGACTTTTATTTGTCTATTTTGTAATTATATTTCAAAATGGCAGACATTGAAATTTAAAGTTCAAACCTCAAATTCAAAAGGGACTACGAATTACGCGAATTGCACGAATCACTTAGCAAAAGAATTCGTGTCATTCGTGCCATTCGTAGTCGTTCAATATTCGTAGTTCTAATCATAAAGTTCAAAGTTCAAACCTCAATGTTCAAAGGTTAGCGTTTATACCTTTGGTGGAGTCTTACGCTCATGCTCGGTGAGGAAGCCGCAGCGGTAAGCATAGAGGAGTTCTTTAAGGGCTTCAATCTGTAGACGGAGTTCTGTACCCTTGTCGGTGTCCTCAACGCGCAGACGCTGTTGGTTCATCTCAACAATCTGAATGGTTGAAACAATGTCTGTTCCTCGCTTGATGGCATCCTCTGTTGATGTGAAAGGCTCGTGTTGTACGAGCTGGAAACCACGTGAGTGATAGACGAGGGTGTAACCAGCAATACCCGTTTCCTTGTGGTAGGCTTGAGAGAAACCACCATCAATCACCATCAGTTTACCATTTGCTTTGATAGGATTCTCACCCTTGACAACATGAACAGGGACGTGACCGTTGATGATGTGACGGTTAGGCTGTGGCACATCAAACTCGTCTAAAATCATATCGGCAATCTCCTCATTGTCGCGCATACCAAAGTAGTAGCCCTTCTCCTCATGATGAGTTTCCTTCTCAGCAATGAAGTAACGTTCGAAAGTAGCCATCTTTGCCTTGTCGAAGAGCGGGCTGTCAGGTCCACACCATAGGAAGAGGAAGAAGTCGATAGCATCTTGACGTTCTTCTTCTGTCTGCAGTTCATTGTTTGTCTGGAAGGCAGAACGAATCTTCATACCAGTCTGATAAAGCAACTCCTTACCCTTCAACTTCACACCTGGACCAATCTCAACCTCTTTTAGTTTGCCCTCTTTTGTGAGTGGGATAGAGGCATGATAAAGGAGATTATGGTTGAAGACGTTATACATACAACCATGACGGAGCAGAGAACGAATATGACTGCGCAACTTCTCACTGCCAGTAAACGACTGATGCAGGCGGTCGATGAGTGCCTGTTCAGCCTCAGTAAGCTGTTCTGGATTCTTTGGGTCGATAGTTGGGAAGTTGCATGAACACATCTTATATTCCTTACCATCAAGGGTAATCGTACCCTTCTTATAGTCGATAGCTTTGAGCAAACGACGGTCGTCCATCTTCCAAAGCGGATGACGGCTAATCATCTGTGATTCAATCTTAAACTGAAGGATACTGATAGCCTTGTGCATCTGTGCTGTCAGCGTCTTGCTACGCTCGTCGAGTGGATTGTCTTTCGATATCTTTGGCATGAACTCCTCGCATGGGTCATCACCATATACGTCCATTGCAAAGGTAGCCAACTGAATAAGGTTGATGCCATATCCATCCTCAATGGTAGCCATGTTTGCATAACGCAGGGCTATACGAATGACATTACAGATACAAGCATCGTTACCAGCACATGCACCCATCCACAAGATATCATGGTTTCCCCATGTGATATCCCAGTTGTGATAGTTCTTCAAGGTGTCCATTACGATGTGGGCACCCGGTCCACGATCGTACACATCACCTAAGATATGCAGCTGGTCGATGACTAATCGTTGGATAACCTCACAGATTGCAATGATGAAGTCATCAGCTCGTCCAGTAGAGATAATCGTCTTGATAATAGCACTCACATAGTCGGTCTTGTCTTTGTCGTCTGCATGTTCGTGCAGTAACTCTTGGATGATATAAGAGAAATCATCTGGTAAAGACTTCCGAACCTTTGAGCGTGTATATTTGCTGGACACATCACGACAAACCTCGATCAAGCGGTGTATGGTGATATGATACCAGTCTTTGATATCCTTTTCCTCTTTCTTAACGAGCTCCAGTTTCTGTTCTGGATAATAAATCAGAGTACAAAGTTCTTGCTTTTCAATGTTTCTTAGTCTTTCACCAAAGAGCTCATTAACCTTTCTCTTAATGTTACCAGAGGCATTTTTAAGCACGTGTTGGAACGCTTGATACTCGCCATGAATGTCGGCAAGGAAGTGTTCAGTACCTTTTGGGAGGTGTGCGATAGCCTCAAGGTTGATAATCTCAGTTGCAGCGTCAGCAATATTTGGGAACGACTTTGCTAATAGTCGTAAGTAGCGTTCATCCTTTTTTAAATCGTATTTCTTCTGTGTCATGCGTTAATGTCTTTGTACGAAATTATTTCTTTTGATGCCCTTTGTCTTCCTGTCATCACGTGGAGGAACGGGCATGAATCCCTCTTTAAGAAGCACCTTCTCGGCAAGGAGCTGTATCATACGACGTGAATAGCGATAGAGACGGAGGTGGCGGAGCACGTCTGCAAGTCGGTCTTCGTCGTAGTCATTATACTTTATAACTGTGTATAAATCAGCCAACAGACGTAGGGAAAGTTTCTTCTTTCGCTCTACCTGTCGTGTGTTTGCCATGATGGTTGCTATCTTCTTGATGATAGCATCTTCCTCATTGGAGTAGTCACTGAGTCGCTGTCGCGTCATGGGCTGGTTTCCTATCAGCTTATCTGTATCAACCGAGGTTGTTTCCTTTGGTGACAAGAGTGGGAATCGCTGTATGGCTGCAGTGTCAATCGTGGGTGCATTGAGTTGTAGACGGCTGATACAGTTGTCCACAATCTCTCTTATTCCCTCGTCATCAGCATAGAGGAAGATTCTTCGCCATTGTTCTGGATTCAGACTTCGTAGGTTAAGAAGTTGGTCGCTGGGCAAGAGATTGTGGGTTGTCTCTTGTGCTAAACCAACGTGTAACAGACTTGGAATTGCTTCTTTCTCCATTGCTGTCATAGCGAATTGATAGCGTGTGTCAAGTACTTTACGATAGAAAGAAATCGTTTGCAGCGCCATGTCGTCGTCGCTCAACGAACTATTAAGAACGCTGTCTTGTACGATATCAATGCGTTTGGTCCATCCTAACTTTAGAATGTCTTGCCTTTCTTGCTCGCTACTCACAAGGAGCGCATCCACTCTTCTCACCATCTTCGCTTGATAGAGTAGTGTCTTCACCTTCTTAGTAGACTTCTGCTCTGTCGTTCTTGCTCTCTCATCGAGTTCCCAATGCGGTGAGAACACTACCGCACACTGCTTCTTAGCAGCCCAATTAGCATGTGTGGCAGCTTGATATTCCCAACAGGTATGAATATGAACGATGTCAGGTTGGAAGTCAGCAAGGAGCTTTTTGAAATCCCCTTGTTGTGTAACCGTCTTGACATCAGCATATTCTTTCTGTGCTGTGGTGAGTCGTAGAAGGTAATCAGAAAGCAGGTTGCCTGCCTTTATACTGTCTATGTAATGTATGATGCGCATTTATAGTTTGTGAGATATGAAGTCATACTTGTCTGCACGATGGTATTTTAGCTTATAACCAAGGTGTTTCCATGCGATAGCAATCTCGTATGGGATAATCTTCCATGCTGGAATCTCTATATCGAAACGTCTCAGTGCTTTCTTTCCAATAACTAAGCGTAGAATGATAGAGATGATTAGGGATAATCCTGCAGCAACAGAAATGGTCCACATACCCAATAGGAGAGAGACTGCAAGTGCAATACACTGCAAGAAGTAATTACCATGTAGTGCCGTTTGGTCGACATACGGGAGGAAACGATGCTGTGATGTACGTTTCAAGTGTTGGCGATTCTCCATATAGAAAAGGTGTTTGCCGAGCCAAACCTTCTCTGTTGGAGCCTCTTCTATGAGTGTTCCCTCAAACGAGTTTTCAAACACAAGGTTGTTACCACTTGCATATTTGTTTACCATGAAGTCGTATTCTCCACGTATATACTTGAGGTTTCCGCGGAATCCTTCCTCACTTAAGAAACGACTTTTGCGGAAAGCTAAAGCATTAAATGGACACGCGTAGGACTTATTATGCTGATATTCACGCATAAAATAGCGTGCTAAATAATGTCTTTCGAAGTGTCGATAAGCAGGCGTTTCGTCTTCATAACGAGTGTAACCCACCACGAGATCTTTCCCTTCCTTACAGTTTCGGGCTATAGCTTGCAGCCAATTATCACCCGTCGGATAGCAACAGATGTCTGCCATTATCACCCAATCATACTTCGCTGCCTTAACACCAAGCGTAATGGCAAGTTTCTTCTTGCTCATATAGCGTGATGATTCAGGGATGAAGGTAGTGTATAGATGCGAGTTAGATGCAAAGCGTTTTAATACATCACTCGTCTCATGATCATTCTGTGGCGCTACGACAATCACCTGAAAGTCTGCTGGATAGTCTTGATTCAGATAGAGTGGGAGGTTCTTTGCAAGCTCCTGTGCATTGTCATGGGGCGTGAAGATAATCGAGATAGGAGGTAAAGTAGGGAGTTGCTCTTCAGTGACACTTAGCTCCGTTATTGCTTCCTTCTCCTCCTCTATACGCTCATCTTCATTACTTATTTCTTCACTTTCGGCTGTGGAAGTTGGCAGACCATACTCTGCAATCCTTACTTTTCGGAAGAAAGGATTGAGAAAAGAAGTCAGCAATGCTACTAAAAGTAACACTACTGAGATGATGATGGTCGTATTATCAAAAGTGAACATTTATTCGTTTCGTTATGGATTATAGTTCGTCTGAGGTATAGCCTACAGGCAGTTTCCTACAGTTATATTGCGAAGCCATGATTTCTCCGTATGCTCCAGCAGAACGCATCGCAATCAAGTCGCCTCGATGAACGGTGTTAAGTTTGATTCCTTTTGCAAAGACATCACTCGATTCACAGATCGGTCCTACCACATCATAAGCGTGTAAAGCGTCATCGCTCGATAGATTTTCTATCTTATGGCTTGCCTGATAGAGAGCAGGACGAATCAAGTCGGTCATTCCTGCATCGACAATCGCAAACTGTTTTGCTGTTCCTTGCTTCACATAAAGGGTGCGAGTGATGAGACTTCCCATCTGTCCTACTACTGCACGACCCAATTCAAAGTGGAGTTTCTGTCCTTCTCTTAGTTTCAGATAGCGTGCGAAGGTATAGAAATAAGACTTGAAATCAGGGATCGGATGGTTGTCAGGATTGTCGTAATCGATACCCAATCCACCACCAACATTGATATTCTTAATCTTTATATTCTCCTGCTCTAAACCGTCTTGTATCTCGTTGATACGGCTGCAGAGGTGACGGAAATCAGTCATTTCGAGCAGCTGTGAACCGATGTGGAAGTGCAAACCGATAAAGTGAATGTTCGGCATCCTGCTTGCTTCAAGGATGGTAGGTAGCATGTCTTGCATGGCAATACCAAACTTATTCTCAGCTAATCCGGTGGTAATCTTCTCGTGTGTATGTGCTCCCACGTCAGGGTTGATACGGAAACATACGTTTGCCGTCTTACCCTTTTTCGCTGCCAACTCATTGATAACCTCTAACTCAGCCACACTCTCTACGTTGAAGCAGAAGATGTCATGGTCTAATCCGAGGTTGATTTCCCAGTCTGACTTACCCACACCTGCATAGACAATCTTGTCTGCTGGGAAGCCACAGTCTAAGCAACGCTGTATCTCACCACCACTCACACAGTCAGCTCCCATACCTGTCTGCTGGATAATATTCAGTACCTTTGCGTTCGCATTGGCTTTAATAGCATAGTGGACGATGAAGTTTTCATACTTTTTCAACTCTTTATTAATCGCCTGTAGTGTCTCTCTCAAGAGGTCACAGTCATAATAATAAAACGGAGTTTCAATCTTCTTGAACTTATCTATAGGGAATTTCTGTACCATGTGTTTTGTCTCCTGAAGTGGTGTTTATCTGAGTTGTAGAGGAAATCTACGCCCTCGCATGTCCAATTGTCTGCTCTCAGTGATGACCAGGCGAGGGCGTTTGTGCCTACAATAAATACTTATTGTTAATTTATCAGTTCTTTCTTTAGTTAAAGAGGACGGTTGACAATGACTGTAAGGCACGCTTCTTATCCTCCTCGCGAATCAAGAAAGAAATATTAAAGTTGCTTCCGCCATAGCTAATCATACGTACAGGGATATCCTTCATTGCGTCAGTTGCCAATGTCTCAAAGCCAACGTTGCTCCAATCAAGGTCGCCAACAACGCAGACAATACACATCTCTGTGTCAACGGTTACGGTGCCATACTTCTTCAACTCATCAACAATCTCAGCCAAATGGCTATTGTTCTCGATGGTCATTGATACACCCACCTCACTGGTAGTAATCATGTCGATAGAAGTCTGATAGCTCTCGAAGATTTCAAATACCTTACGTAAGAAGCCCGATGCACCTAACATACGACTTGACTTAATCTTGATAGCAGTGATATTGTCTTTAGCTGCAACAGCTTTAATCTTTCTTCTTACCAATGTGTTGTCGATGATAGTACCCTCTGCATCTGGGTCCATCGTGTTCTTTAGACGAACAGGAATACCGGCATACTTAGCTGGTTGAACGCAAGTAGGGTGGAGAATCTTCGCACCGAAGTAAGCCAACTCTGATGCTTCTTCAAAGTTCAGCTGACGTACAGCCTCTGTCTTCTCAACGACACGTGGGTCATTGTTGTGCATTCCGTCGATATCTGTCCATATCTGAATCTCCTCTGCGTTGATAGCAGCACCTACAAGTGAAGCGGTATAGTCGGAACCACCACGCTGCAAGTTGTCTACCTCACCATAGGCATTACGGCAGATGAAGCCCTGTGTGATATAGATCTGATACCCCTGATTCTCATCCATGATCGCTGTCAGATGCTCTTTGATATACTGACTGTCTGGCTCCGCATTCTTGTCAGTGCGCATGAAGTCGAGTGCAGAAAGTAATGTTGCTTTGATTCCCTGCTCCTGCAGATAGTTTACAACCATGTTGGTTGAGAGAACCTCACCCTGTGCAACGATGCTCTTTTCCTCAAACGAGGTGAACAAATCCTTAGTGAAGGTGCGCAAGTAGTTGAACTCTTCAGCCAAGAACTGGCGTGTCTTCTGCTTGTATTCCTCAGTAGAGTAAAGTTCCTCAACGTGACCAAGATATTTCTGTTCGAGGTTGTTGATAAGTTCGTTTGCTCCCTCTGGGTTCTTGCGATAGAGGTAATCAGATATTTCTATCAGTGTGTTTGTCGTTCCACTCATTGCGGAGAGCACGATAAATGTAGGTTCTCCTGACTTTGTTATCAAGGAAGCTACACCCTTCATACGTTCTGGTGAACCAACGGATGTACCTCCAAATTTCATTACTTTCATCATCTTCAATCTTTCTAAATGTGGATTTATGCTGAGTTCTATGCGCTTAATCGTTTTGTTCTGGCTCGTCAATCGTCTCTACTGGAGCCGTCTCTTCTGCTAATTCGCAAACTTCTTTCTTGTCGGTGAGTTGGTGAAGTTCGCCCTCATGACAGCGATAAACCTTACCAGGGAACTGGTCAATGAGGTTGATGTTATGGGTAGACATGATAACCGTTGTGCCTGCTTGGCATGAGTCTTTGAGGATGCTAACGATGTTCGCAGCCGTCTCTGGGTCAAGATTACCCGTAGGCTCATCGGCAATAATAATCTTAGGAGTGTTCAGCAAGGCGCGTGCAATGGCAATACGCTGCTGTTCACCACCAGAGAGTTCACTTGGCATCTTGTTCTTTTTGTCGGTCATACCCACCTGTGCCAACACTTCTTCAATGCGTCGTTCAATCTTTTGTTTGCTGGTCCAACCTGTTGCCTGCAAGACAAACTTGAGGTTCTTTGCTACAGAGCGGTCATGCAAGAGTTGGAAATCTTGGAAGATAATACCCATCTGTTTACGGAGTGCAGGGATACGACTACGCTTAATGTTAGGCATACTCTCGTCGAGAACAACAGCCTTTTCAGCATCTTCGCTGTCAATATCCAATTCGCCATAGATGGTTTTTAATAGCGAACTCTTGCCCGAACCAACACGGCCGATGAGATAGATAAACTCTCCTGTTTCTGCCTGAAAGTCAACATCTTTCAGAATTAAGCGTTCATCTTGATATATGTTTACCTTCTTGTAGTCTATTAACATGATTATCTCTGTATGATTTATTATTGTCAATTGATACTTCTGTCCATTGCCTATTGGCAAGGATTTATTCTGCAAAGATACTAAAAAACACTGTAATAGATGCAGGAAATAAGAGGTTTAACGCATTTACACTTTATTATGATTGTACAAGGACAACTTTCACAAACCAATATGGCTGTGAAAGCTGAAAGAACCCCTACAGTTAGAGGCTCTAAATCGCTGAATACTTTCTCATCAGAGAATTTTAGATAACGGTATTACTTGTCTTTGACTGGTCGACGAAATGCGGCTTTCAGCTGATTAGAGAAGTCAACCGACAGGGCTGAATCTTTGAAGTTTATGTAGATGTCTTCGTTATTTTTTGTCTTGATATGCGTCACATTCGTATCGTCTGAATGTAAGTATAACAGTACATTCTTCCCTTCTTTTGTCTGGAAATGCCCCACATTATTCTCGCCAAGTGACGTTCCGTTGGTTCTCATCTCTATGTCTGGCACCGTTGCGTTGCCGTCTACTTGTGTAATACTTGCTATCGGTATTTCCTTAGCGTATGACCCTTCAATAAACAACGTGTCATTTCGAATCGTCGTATTGTTATCGGTGGCTGTGATTGGGAGGGTCCCTATGAGAAGAAGCACACCTAATATCACAATGATAGAGAGCATGAGTACGAGCAAGCCCTTCCCCTTCTTCTCTATCTTGTACAGCTGTAACAGCATGTAAACGATAGCTGCGACTTCTGGAATGAGTATGACGACAAGTTGATAATCTTCCCAATGAAAGGCAAGGCAAGCGAAACCACCGACAAGGATGAAGCTACCTGCCAATATTAGTGCTATCTTTATTCTCCTCAATCGTTTAAGTCCTTCCACACTTTTAAGTTTTGCTTTCGATATTCTTGACCCAAAATTGATAGCAGAATCTGGCCCGATAGTGCTTCCGAGAACAATCAGCGGTAAGCTCATCAGTAGTATTATAATGGTGTCTATCATATCTCAACTTATATTAATTTTATTTATGCAATATCAATCAACTTAGTTATCAAGGTTTATAATAGAAACTAAGCATCAGTTCTCTTCCTCTAATGTCTTGATTACTAAAGCTACTTGAAAGCGTATTGTTAAGCCCATAGCTATAGCTTTTATTATTAAAGACATTGTTCCACGCAAGACTTAAATCGAAGTGTTTGGCTTTAAATATCAAAGTGAAGTCTTGAAAGAACATATCCTTAAACTTCTTTTGTGCTATCTCGTTGTGATAGTATTCCGTCAAAGTTTCCAAACTTAAAACCTTACAAAGAGGTAGTCTAAGGCTTCCCTCATGCTTCCAACTATTTAGATTAGACGTTTTTCCGAAAGCAGGCATCTTCATCTGATGAAAGCCATAAGTAAGTTTATAATTTAAATCGACACCTTTTATTAAACCAATATCAAGGTTAGAGGTTATATTTAAGTTCTTTGTGTCGTAAGGCATTCGTTGGCTATTCTGAACCATATAACTATTCATGGCATTATATAAAGCCTTTACATTTAGCTTTCCTTTTAAGAAGCCTATGCCTTGTGAACCCATTAGGAACATATTCCAACTATTGTACTTCGTGTCTCCTTGTGTCAGTGATTCTACGATATAGTTGCCCACAAAATCTTGAGTTGATGTATAAGGAGAGTTTCCAAACGACTTTGTTATGCGTAATCGTATAGAAGTCCCTTTCAGAGCATCGCTATAAACAACTCCTATTCCTACGCTTTTCTCTTTGTTTAGATTATAGCCTGCCAGACCTTTATTCATATATTGATAATCTTGCAGTACCAAAGTTGGATAAAATTGGGCAGCATTAATCTGCATTGTATTAATAGATGCATCAGCCGAGAATGTCCATGATGCTGTGGCTTTCCATCTGATACGGAGGTTAGGGGAGAATAAGAAATTAGACTGACCATTATCTAAACTATACTTATAATGGTTGTACGACATATCGCCAGATAATGTGAAATCAAAGTCCTTCACCATATATTCAATGCTCGGATTGGCATAGAGACTCGCAAAGGTAAAACTACTTTTACCCATAAGCAGCCCTACGCTATCTGGAACTCCGACTAAATCAGAAGTGAAGCGGTGTTCTCCTGCATTTACTCCTATTTCTCCTGATAGAATAAATCTACCTATTCTAAGACTTCCACTTACGTCCGTATTCGTTTCATAGTAATGTTGATTAATAGACTGTACCAGTGAATCGACATATAGTTGTTGCGGACGTACATCCATTATATTCTTTGATTGCAGAGTAATAAGGCGTTTGCCATATTTCTTCATTATACTGAAATTATCTTTTAATGTATAAATCGGAAGATTACCCATCATCTTATGAGGTTGAGTCCCCTGTTCATTCAGCCATTGTTTGTTCCAAGAGAAGTCACCAGAAAGCTCATTTTTAAGATAATGATTTTTAGCGTTATTCTCGTATTTTATCTTTGCAAAGAGGTCATTACTTTTCTCCAAATACTGTTTTCTGTTTTCTATTGTCTTTATACCGCTATTCGTATAAAAGTCTGAATGGCGCAAAGAGGTAGCCTCATTACGGTCATTGACAAATGTAATCTGCACGTTTACCTGAGAGTTTTCATCTATACGCTGTAGTGCATTCAAACTAACAGCATGTGAGCGGTTAAATAATGAACGTTCTTTGAGCAATAGAGGCGATGGTGAAGGAAGAGAGAGCATAGCTGACAAAGGACTTTGTAGCTCATTAAAACTTAAAAGATTGTCCGTCTCTCTCCTTATATTCTTACCTATATTATTTGTCTTATAGGTGAGAAATGTCTGAAAAGAAGGCTTCAGACGCATGGCAAAGGTTTCAAAATTCCACAATCCTCCATGACTCTTTAGTCCTATGCCACCGCTATAGGTCGTCATCCAGCGTGCCTTGGCTCCTTGTTTCATCTTAATATTGATAGCATTATCGTCAGAATAAGTAAAATCATCTAACACACGGATAGGTTGATGATGCTTCATTACTTCTACTGTTGCTACATCCTCTTGGGGCAGTGACTTTGTTGCCAAGCCATATTTCCCTCCCATCAGATTCATACCTTCTATATAGAAGTTGCTGATAGACTTACCTTCGTATTGTATCTCGCCATTCTCTTTATTCACATCAAAGCCCGGGACACGCGCAAGAACGTCAGCTAATGTTCGGTCTCCAGCTTTCTTATAGGTAGTGAGCAGATATTGAATGGTATCGCCTTTTATCTTAATTGGTTTTGCCTTTACAGTTATCTCCGATAACGTTTTCGTATCTTCCTCTAATGTGATATGCTGTGCAGGCATATCCATTGTAACCTTTAGTTCCTGCTTTTTATAGCTTATTGCTGAAATAGATAGAATATTACCTTCTTGTGCTGTAATGGTAAACTTCCCCTTAGTATCTGTCTGACAGAAATGTAATGTCTTTTTTGTGGTTGCATCTACAGTCTTGATAATAGCTGCAGACACAGGGTGTCCTCCTACGTCAGTAACGACACCTTCCACTATCCTCTGTGCACTTATTGACTGTACAAGTAGGATAAGTAAACATAAGATAATATATTTCTTCATTAGTTATATCTTATTCTAACTCCATTTTGGGAATCTTGGTTGTATTCTTTGGGTAGATCGTAGGGTCTGAAGCCTTTTTTAAATAAGAGAGCCGGTCTATATCCTTATACTTTTTTTCCCAGAAATTATAAAACTTGACAGGTGACAACTGTTCTCTTTTAATGTTACTTGCAGTTATGTCTAAAAAGCCATCGCAATGTGCAGCTAAGATTAAACCGGGTAGTCCACCTAATTTCCACGGACCGAGCGGTAAAGGAATCTCCTCACTAAACCACACCTTCCAGTCTCGTCCACGGAAATGTGTGGTAGCCATCGTGCAATTAAAGCCTATGACATTTCGTGTACTGTCTTCGTGAATAACCCATTCCGGTGTGGGTATGTCTTCTGTTATCTTATAATAAGAGTCCCATACCTGTGTATAAGTTGTCATTTTTCCGTCTTCAAGATTTCTGTAAAGATAATCACGACTATTAGGACTTTCTACCTTATGGGTAGTCTTATTATTATTTTGAATTGCTTTTATCTTTTCATTAATTATCGCCAAAGCTGTCTCAGGGTTGCTCCCTAAGGAATCGAAGCGTAAAGTATGATAGCTAAAGTATTCACTTACATTTTTCCCTATCCTAAGTGCATAGTCATCATAACTGTTAAGATACTTTGTATGATAACTGATTTCGAGTATGCTCGGTTCGATGATACGTGTCTCTTGTCCAAAGCAACTAAGCAGTGACAACATGAATGTGATACAGACGGAGTATAATTTCATAATCATTATTTTTGATTAACGTGTTTAGAGATAATCCTTTATGCATTAGTCTCTTTCCTTTATAGATCTCATTGATTAAGATATCGCAAATATATAATAATATTCAATACGGCGCAACTATTTGAATAAATATATTGCAAAGTTTTATTAGAACTGAGTTATAGGAATTGTAGTTCTTGTGGTTAATGTAAAATAAATTCACAACACGCTTTTTAAAAGATGCTCTTTTAGCTTCTTAAAGACGCTTAGTTGGCTTGTAAAAGGTGCCCTTTTGAGGTCTTACTAACGCCCTTTTGGAGTCCAATTAAGCACCTTTTGTTTTTGCTTTTTGCAACTGTTTGATTCTCTGTAGGTTACAAAGGCATCGAAAAGAGGTGTTTTTGGGCTTTTTTAGAGAGTTTTCTAATGGTTTTGTGTCAATATTTTTCGTAGGTAACGAGACTTTTTGGGCTCTTCTGAAATATGGAGTGCTCAACTAAAAGTTTTATATAATAGGCACACGGAGTCACGGAGGGTACGGAGGTAAACGCAATGTTACGGAGGTGCCGACGGCACAAAGAGCGACGGAGGTGTAGCGTACAGATTTTTGATAACGATTTTGGGGTAAACGCTTTGGGCATAAAGTTACTAAAAAAGTGTGCAGACAAGCTCCGTCACTCTATGCACCGTCGGTGCCTCCGTGACTTCCATTGCTTGGGTTTAATAATCCTCCGTCCTCTCCGTGCCTCCGTGTGACATTTCGTCAGAGATATAACCTTAAGTGGCAAACCTTATCACTTCAAAATCTTGAAGACCCACTTTTTTTAGAAAAAGCAAACGAAAAAAGCGGTATAAAGACGTTGTAAAAGTTCGTCTTATACCGCTTTGTAAGATGAGGCTATACCAATGTTTCGTTAGGGAAAGGGATATCCTTTCCTGCGATTTACGCTTGATAGCATCGTTGATATAGCTGATTTATGTGCTGGGAGAGCTTACTTCTCGCAGCTGCAGCCCGTCCAAGGCTTCAGCTCTTTGAAGAAGTCGTGACCCTTATCGTCAACGAGGATGAAGGCTGGGAAGTCCTCAACGGTAATCTTCCAAACGGCTTCCATACCCAATTCTGGATACTCTACGCACTCAATACTCTTGATGCTGCTCTGTGAGAGAACGGCAGCCACACCACCGATAGTACCGAGGTAGAAACCGCCATGCTTCTGGCAGGCATCTGTCACAGCCTGTGTGCGGTTACCCTTAGCAATCATCACGAGTGAACCACCATGCTCCTGGAACTCGTCAACGTATGGGTCCATACGGTTGGCAGTGGTAGGTCCCATTGAACCACATGGGTAGCCCTCTGGAGTCTTGGCTGGTCCTGCATAGAGGACAGGGTAATTCTTGATGTAATCAGGCAATTCCTCGCCAGCATCCAAACGTGCCTTGAGCTTAGCGTGAGCAATGTCACGCGCCACGATGATAGTACCCTTGAGGTTGACACGTGTTGAAACAGGATACTTAGTCAGCTCAGCACGAACGGCATCCATACCCTTGTCGAGGTCGATTTCTATGCCCTTTGCACCTTCTCCTGGCTTGCGATACTCCTCTGGAATCAACTCGCTTGGGTTGGTGTCCATCTTCTCCAACCAAATACCGTCCTTGTTGATCTTCGCTTTGATGTTACGGTCAGCAGAACAGCTTACACCCATACCGATAGGGCAGCTTGCACCGTGACGTGGCAGACGGATGATGCGGATGTCGTGAGCAAGATACTTACCACCAAACTGTGCACCGAGACCAATCTTGTAAGCCTCTTTGAGAATCTTCTTCTCGAGGTCGATGTCGCGGAAAGCACGTCCTGTCTCGTCGCCAGTAGTAGGAAGATTGTCGTAATACTTGATACTTCCGAGCTTAACGGTGAGGAGGTTCTTCTCTGCAGAAGTACCACCAATCACGAAACAGATGTGATAAGGAGGACAAGCAGCAGTACCGAGGCTCTTCATTTTCTCAACGAGGAAAGGAATGAGCGTACCCTCATTCTGTATAGTAGCTTTGGTCATTGGGTAGAAGTAGGTCTTATTAGCAGAGCCACCACCCTTTGCTACCATTACGAAACGATATTCTGCTCCCTCAACAGCCTCGATGTCAATCTGTGCAGGGAGGTTACACTTGGTATTCACCTCATCGTACATATTGAGCGGAGCGTTCTGTGAGTAGCGGAGATTCTCCTCTGTAAAGGTGTTGAATACACCACGAGAGAGTGCCTCCTCGTCCTCGAAACCAGTCCATACCTGCTGACCCTTCTCACCGTGAATGATAGCAGTACCCGTGTCCTGGCAGAAAGGCAGTACACCCTTAACAGCTGTCTCTGCATTGCGGAGGAACTGGAGTGCCACATACTTGTCGTTTTCTGATGCCTCTGGGTCGGTCAGAATCTTTGCAACTTGCTCGTTGTGTGCGCGACGGAGCATGAACTCACAATCGTGGAAAGCCTCCTGTGCTAATAAAGTAAGTGCTTCTTTGCTTACCTTCAGAATCTCTTTACCTTCAAACTCACCAACGCTGATACCTTCCTTTGATACCAGACGATACTCGGTGTCATCTTTGCCCAATTGGAACATTGGTGCATACTTGAATTCTGCCATAATGTTTTGTTTACCTGTCTGCCCTTTATCGGTAGGGCAGACAGGGTTTTTTCTATTTGTTTATAATATGTTTTTGTATTCTTTTCTTACTGTTTATTAATAGCCGAAGATTTCTTCTGTAGTTACTCTCTTGATAGGTGCAATCTTTTCTAATGCCTTGAGGTCAAGTTCTTTCTCGTTACCAAGGATGATATACTTGAAGGTCTTGTTAGCAATATACTCCTTTTCGAAGTTAATAACATCCTGCAGTTGCAGACTTGGAAGGGCGTTGTAAATCTTTTCACTTAATGAGCAGTCAAGACCTAAACGCTGTGCTGCAAGATAAGAGGTGAGGATAGAGTACTTAGTTGTACGAGCAGAAGCAAGGCTCTTCATCAAGCTCTGCTTGGCAAGGTCGAAACCACTCTGGCGTACAGGTACGTTGTTGAGAAGCTTGTTGAACTCTCTCACACAGTCCATCATCTTATCGTTCTGTGTGATGATGTAGGTGTAGAAACTCTCATTACCTCCTAAACGATAAGGAGATGCATAGACAGCTGAAGCTGAATAAGCCAAACCACGTGCCTCACGCAACTCTTGGAAGACGATGGCATTCATACCACCTCCGAAGTATTCATTGAAGAGGGCGATGATAGGGGCACGGTCGGCAGACCACTTCTGATTCTGATTGTGGAGCTGAACCATGTAGATATTCTTTGCATCGTAAGGTGCAATGAGAACCTCGTTCTTAGGTGTTGTCTCCTCGGTATAACGCTTGATAGTAGGCACTGCAGCGAACTTCTTTGGTGTCTGGATAGTCTTGCTGACAAGCTGGTCAACCTCTTTCAGGCTTGAAGGACCGTAGTAAAGCACTGTCAACTTATAGTTCTTCAAGTTCTTCAAAAGGTTAAGCAGTACCTGTGGATTGATTGCCTTCAACTCCTGTTCACTTGGAATGTTGCGCGTAGGGTTGTACTTTCCGTAGGTAGCATAGTCTCTGAGGGCAGCGAAGTTAGCCTTTTGGTTGGCTTTGTTATCGCTGCGTGACTTTAGAATCTGCTCTACATAGAGGTCGTAAGCCTCCTTATCAACCTTTGCATTATTGAGTAAGTTGTTCAACAGCGCAAGTGCCTGAGGCAGGTTAGAGTTGAGACCACTTAAGGTAATGTACGAAACTTCGTTTCTTTCAGAGAGGTTATAGTCGCAAGCCAACTTATAGAACTGCTGCTTAATCTGCTCGTTGGTCAGCTTATTGGTACCTAAGTAATCAAGATAACCAGCTGCATAGCTGAGCATTGGGTTATGTTCGTCACCGTAAGGAACTACGAAGCAAAGTGTAAAGAGGTCGTTTGTTTTGTCCTGCTTATAGAGAACAGGAAGACCCTTCTGTGTTGTTGCCTTGGTAAGGTCGCGCTTGTAGTTAACAAACTGTGGCTGGATAGGAGTTGTCTTGGTGTTTACAATCTCCTTGAGGAAGTCACTCTGCTTGTCGTTGTTGGTTGGGATTGGAGTGATAGTAGGCTTCTCAACCTTCTTAATAGTAGTGTCGTTACCTTGCTCCTTGTAGACACAAGCGAAGTCGTTACGGAAGAATTGATTAGCAAACTTTACTATCTCAGCCTTTGTTAACTTTGAAATACGATTGAGTTTATCCACCTCCTGCTTCCAGTCTTTGTGGTTGATGAAGGCATCCACATACTGCTTTGCACGGAACTGGTTGTTATCTAACTGCGTATAATAGTAACGCTTGTAGTTGTTAACGATAGATGGCAAGAGATCATCAGAGAAGTTACCCTTCTTGAGTTTCTCAATTTCAGACAAAGCAAGGCTGCGCACCTCCTGCAAAGTCTGTCCACTCTTTGGCTGTCCATAGACATAGAATACCGAATATTCGTCCATATCTGCGATACCTGCGCTAACCTCCTGTACCTTCAGCTTCTGGCTGAGGTCGAGGTCAAAGAGTCCTGCTTGTCCGTTAGACAAGAGTTGTGCTATAACTTCTAATGTATCTAACTGCAAAGAGTTACTTGCGTCTGCACGCCAACCCATGAAGAGCATAGGAGCTTCCTTACCAACAACAGTCGTATCAACGGGTGCTGTGAGGGCTGGTTGAGCAGGGAACTGTGGTACGTCGATGTGGGCGCTTGGCTTCCAATTGCCAAAATACTTCTCAATTGAAGCTACTGTCTTGTCTGGGTCGAGGTCGCCTGAAAGACAGATAGCGATGTTGTTTGGTACGTAGTATTTGTTAAAATAGTTCTTGATGTTGGTGATTGAAGGATTCTTCAGGTGCTCACCAAGTCCGATAGTGGTCTGTGTACCGTATGGATGGGTAGGGAAGAGCTTTGCAAAGAGGGCTGCATAGACTTTACGCCAGTCGCTTGAAAGACCGATGTTATACTCTTCATAAACCGCCTCCAACTCTGTATGGAAGCCACGGATAACCATATTCTGGAAACGATCACCCTGAACTCTTGCCCAAGTGTCAATCTCATTAGATGGAATATTCTCTACATAGCAAGTTACATCATTAGAAGTATAAGCGTTGGTACCCTCACTACCGATGGCAGTCATCATCTTGTCATACTCGTTTGGAATGTTATAACGAGCTGCAAGTTGTGAGATAGAGTCAATCTGGTGGTACCATTGCTTGCGTGCAGCTGGGTCAGTGATATGACGATACTGCTCAAAACGAGCCTCAATCGAGTCGAGGTAAGGGCGTTCAGCCTCTACATTAGATGAACCAAAGTGGGTTGTGCCCTTAAACATAAGGTGCTCTAAGTAGTGTGCAAGACCTGTTGTCTCCTTTGGGTCATTGCGAGAACCCGTGCGCACAGCGATATATGTCTGTACACGTGGCTTCTCTTTGTTGACAGAAAGATAGATTTTCAGACCGTTTTTCAGTGTGTAGATACGTGTCTGCATCGGGTCATTCGGTATGCTCTCATAGCTGTAGCGCTGCGCATAAACCGTCACAGATGCAAATAGGAACAATAGTCCTAAGCTTAGCCCCTGCATGAGGGTACTGTTAAGGAAATGTTTTTTCATACAATCAGTATTTGTTTATTGTTATAATTGGGTAGAGAATGTAATGATTAATTCTCAAAATCAACCTCATGATCAAGGCTATTAACGAACGATTCGAAGACCTCTCTGTCTACATCGCCCATCTCAAACTCCTTCTCGGCATCCTTTTTAATCTCTGCAATCCATGCACGCCGTGCCTCGATATAATCCTGTTTGATGCGTGCATCGTCCTCGGGAGAAATCTCATTAATGCCGTAGTATTCCAGAATCATGCGATAGGTCCATGCCCATTGATAGATACGATAGTTCTCGTTAATCTCTCGGAAGCGGTTAACCACCTCTTCTATCGTTTCAAGACTACCGCTCTTGATATCTTCGATGAGGCGTCGCTCTTCTGATACAGGGAGCAGAAGACCAGAGAGGTCGTCCCATCGTCCGAGTCCTACTTCGGTCTGTGGCTTACCAAAGAAGCCCCATTTGTGGGCACGTTTCAGTACCGCTCCCATGTAGATACGCAGTGCGATGTCATAATATTTGATACCTTTTCGCAGACTGGTAGCATTGATAACGTATTCATGATAGTTATAAGATGAAACATTGTCACCACTTGCCTGTCGCAGATTCTCAAGTATCTTCTTACCTTGCAGAATCTCTCCAACAGAGTAAGGTGATAGCCAATCGAAGTTGACAATACTCTTCTGAGTCTGCTGTGGACGCATATCACGCTTTGGCCACTTGCGTATATCACGATAAAGACCAACCGTTGTGATGTTACGACCGGGCACGAGATACATCTTATCTGCCTCTGCAATGAGGTAAGAGAAGGGTAGGGCAGTCGTGTTAGGGTGGTGCATCAGCTTACCGAAACATACGGAGAACGTACCGATCGTTGCTGGCATGAGCAGATAACTACCACTGGCAGTCTTCGTACCACGTTCCAAGATACCCCAGTGCATTGGTCCCATCTTATAGGCATGGTTAGAGAAGTTGGTTCCAGAACCTGCGTTATAGAAAGAGAACATACCACCAATGAGCAGTGAACTCTTATGATGTGAGGCACAGAACGGACCGCAGAAAGCAGCGCACGCCTCACCGTTTGACATAAAGGAATTGGCAAAGAAGACACTCTGTGAGGCTGTGAAGCCATTGCTTATCTGACAAGCTTCACCCACGAAGCAGTCTTGCATCTTCACACTGTTCACGATACTTGACCCATCTGATATGATAGAGTTCTCACAGATGACACCTGTACCGATGTAAACGCTGGCATATTCAGAGCTGAGAATGGTACAATCGCTCAAACGACTTGCACCAGAAATCTCGCAATCGTCCTGAATAACCGTGTTGGTAATCTCCCTTGTGTTGACAATCTTGACGTTGTTGCCAATCGTTCCACGTTCTGGATTGGTGCGAGCAATCTCCTCTTTTACCAGTCTTCGGATAGCATTCTTGAGATCTTTGTCGTTGAAATGCTTCACCATAAAGGCTGCAAACTGGCTATTGAGGTCGTGGAAGAAGATTACATTGCCGTCGCCCACCTCGTTCAATACCGAGATGAGATTACCTTCCCCGTATGTAGCACCCTCCGTAGTCTCCATGACAGAGATGTTAGAGATGAGGCAGTCGTCACCGATGGTATAGTTATTAATATAATTCCCCACCTTCTCAATAAGGCAGTCGTTACCAACGGTCACATTACGTAGGGTTGCATCATTGATACCAGAATGCTTGACGAAGCCCTTTGTTATCTCGACTTCTTTCTGGACACTTCCCAACTGTACGTCACCATAGAACATGACACGGTGGAAGAATTTCGCTTGAAATCCGTCCTCCGCAACCTCTACTCGACTCCAATCTTCTGCCCAACAGCTATTGCTCTCGAGTATCTCAATCTCTTCAAAGGTAAGGGAACGATATTGCATAAACTTTTCTTTTAGTTGTTGTTATTAGCCTTATTAGGCTTATTGGGTTTATTAGGCTTATTTGCCCCATTAGCCTTATTAGCCTAATAAGTCCAATAAGGCTAATATGCCCAATAGTCTTTATTCCTCTTCGATATTGTAAAGGAAGTCATTGTAAGGATACTTCTGCACGTGGAGTTCGCGTACTTTCTTGTAAAGCACCTCTCTGAACTCGTCGATATTCTCCTTTTCCTTGGCTGAAATAAAGAGACAGTTGTCATGCTCCTTAGCCATCCATGTCTTCTTCAGTTCGTCCAAGGTGATATTCTCTTTGGTTGCTGGTGTGAGGTCGTCTTCCTCTTTCTCCACCCAATGATAGTTGTCAATCTTATTGAAGATAATCATCGAAGGCTTGTCAGCACAACCAAGTTCAGACAAAGTCTGGTTGACTACCTGTATTTGTTCCTCAAAGTCAGGATGTGAGATGTCCACAACGTGCAAGAGAAGGTCGGCTTCGCGCACCTCATCGAGTGTTGACTTAAACGAATCAACCAAGTCGGTTGGCAACTTACGGATAAATCCAACGGTGTCAGCTAACAGGAAAGGAAGATTGTCTACAACTACTTTGCGCACAGTTGTGTCGAGTGTTGCGAAGAGTTTGTTCTCTGCAAATACCTCACTCTTAGCCAAGAGGTTCATGGTGGTTGACTTACCCACGTTCGTGTAACCCACCAAGGCAACACGAATCATACGACCACGGTTCTTACGTTGTGTTACCTTCTGCTTGTCAATCTCAGCAAGTCTTTGCTTCAAAAGGGTCATACGCTGCAAGATGATACGGCGGTCCATCTCCAACTGGGTCTCACCCGGACCACGCAAACCTACCGAACCTTTACCACCGCCAGAGCCTGAACCACCACCCTGACGCTCCAAGTGAGTCCACAGACGTTGCAGACGTGGGAGCATATAGCGATACTGCGCCAACTCTACCTGTGTCTTTGCGTTGGCTGTCTGGGCGCGCATAGCAAAGATGTCGAGGATGAGAGAGGTACGATCTAATATCTTCACACCGAGTTCCTGTTCGATATTGCGCATCTGCTTTGCCGACAACTCGTCGTCGAAGATGACCATACCGATAGGCTCCTCCTCATCTTCTTTCATCTTGATGTAATCTCTTATCTCTTCAAGTTTACCCTTGCCGACGTATGTAACAGAGCTTGGACCTGTCACCCTCTGTGTGAATCGCTTCACAGTGACAGCACCAGCTGTATCAGCGAGGAACTCTAATTCGTCAAGATATTCCTTCGTCTTGTCCTCGTTCTGGTCCTTTGTAATAAGACCCACAAGGATGGCTGTTTCTGCCTTGACGTCAGATATGATAAATTCTTTCATTCAATTGTCTCTTTTTACTTGATGTTTAGCACACAAATTCTTTGTTAGAATAAGTACACAATGCACAGGGCAAAGGTACTCAAAAAAAATGAAAGATACTAATGAGATATGTTGTTTTTATTATCTTTAAACCCAATTCGGTCATTAGAGTCTAAACATATTTTGTTTTATTATCGAGTAGATTGCTTGACTTTGCAACGCAGGCGTAGCGGGCTACGTCAAGTTACAAAGCCAAGCAAGATGCCGATAAGAAAATAAAAGATGTTAGGAAACAATACCATCGTAAGAAGAACTATACATATTGTGGTCTAATGCCGATTTGGGTTAAGTTCACTCTCTTAGATACTTTTTTCTTTCTTTCCTCTTTTTCTTATAATTTATCATCTCTTCTTTTCCTATAGATTCCTTTGTAAATGGGGGCTATTAGATAGCGGATGATTAATAGAAATGATACGTGCGAAGGCTTAGCACATATGGTGCGGAGGCTTAACACGTGTGGTGCGGGTGCTTAATATGAAAGATTATTATGGAATGCCTGTACGCCAATCACTTACATTTATCGTCACGTATGATAGCTTTCTTTTATCGTCTGATGCCTATATTTCCCTATGTTTTACTTGCTTTTCTCGTCGAATTTGTTGTATGCGCGATGCAATTTGACTTCATATTTTTCCGATAATAATTGTTAAAATGTATTTTTATTATAGGATTATATTGTAACTTTGCATCCGAAATCAATTTAGGGTAAGTAAATAACTCTCTGCCACTTACAGAGTTCTCTATGACGAATAATGGATAACTTGTAGTATAGAAGAACTAACGATGGATAACTTATAGAAGGCAGCTGAAAGATAGCTGGCAATAATTCACACTTAACAAAAACAAATATATATAATTAAATTAACGGTAGTTTTTAAACGTATGAAAAGAGTAAAGTATGAGATTCCACAGATTCGGGTTTTCCAAGTTGTGGAAACAGTGAGTATTTTAGCAGGTTCGCCTACGCATGATACTACTTTTATCCCTTCTGTAACGGGCAGAATAGATGGAGGTACAGAAGACTTAGATGGTGATACATATGACGCATCAGGTGGTGACACAAGTACTCCACAACCATAAAAAGAGCTAATAACCAACGTAATTAAACGTAAAAGGACTAAATCAAAAATGAATTCAAGATTCTTATTTTCACGTGTGATGTTAAGCTTGACAGCTGCAACATCTGCTTTCTTTGTCGCATGTAGCGATATTGATACTGCTCAGGATCCACAGAAACCAACTGAGGGTATCATGTTTAGTACGAGTGATGTGCAGGACAGACCTGATGCTTCTTTGCCAAAGACAAAGGCACCAGAGGTTTACGAGTCACACACTATTAATTTGACAGGTGCTAATGCTAAAGGCTTTGTACTTGAGGAGAGCACCATTGAGGGTGTTAATCCAGTACAGCAAACACCTGCTACACGTGGTACGATGAAGAATGCTATCGACGCTCAGTTTACTGTTTTTGCATGTAAGAACGGTGGAGTGTCACCTGATTATATGTATAATGAGAAGGTGAATGCCAACGGAACGATGGTAACACCTAAGAAGTGGAAGAAGTCTGAGGCTTCAACGCTGAAGTTCTATGCCGTTTATCCAGCTGTACAGGATGCTGACCAGCAGATTAGCCCAGCTGCTTACAGTGCATCGCAGAAGCCTGTTATCAAGTTCAGTCCTAAGAGTGACGTGAAGCAACAGGCTGACCTCATGGTGGCAAAGACGGCTGATATGGCTTACGACAACTATGTTAGCACACCTGTCCCATTGCAGTTCACTCATGCCACAACGGCTATTCAGTTTAAGATAGGTAACGACCTCTCTTATAATCAGCAGGTACAGAAAATTGAAATCCAGAATGTTTACGGTGAAGGGACATACGATCTTGCTACAAAGAAATGGACAGTTGGTACAACAAAGAAGAACTATACATTAACGTTGAACCCTACTTTCTCTACTGCACAGAACCCTGGAACAGTGATGAACGGCGGTGAAGGTACGTTCTTCATGATTCCTCAGCCCCTTCCAGACGATGCTAAGGTGAAGATTACCTTTGCAAGTGGTAAGTATTGGGAGGGTAAAATCGGTGGAACGGGTAAGGTTTGGGCTGAAGGAACCACAAAGACTTACACCATTTCAAACTCTAAGGATCTCTCTGATCGTGACTTCACACTGTCCATTACACCAACAAACGGAACAGAAAGAGAGTACAATCAGTTCGACCTTCCATTCACTGTAACCAGTTATAGCCACTTGAAAGGCTATACAGGAACCGACCGTGACAAGGCAGAACCATGGCAGATTGCAAGCTATGAGGTAAGCACGGATGGTACAAACTGGTCTGCTCCAACAACAACAAAGCCAGAGATGGTAACCGCAATGACCGAGAGTGGTAATGGTGGTACATCTGGTGAAGTAGGTAATCTTAAGCTGACGAACGATTATAAGGACTATGCGCAGATTCGTAATCAGGAGTTAAAAGCTGCAACAGAGGTTACAACTCGCAAGGACTTGTCTATGATAAATGGCAAGCAATATACTGCAAACTGCTATATTGTTTCTGCTCCTGGTAAGTATAAGTTCCCATTGTTCTATGGAAATAGTCGTGAGAATTCCACTGATAATACGCCTTCTTTCCAGAACAGTACAAACAATGCAAATGCTTTGAAGTATTTCCATGGAGGTATAGAACAGGAACCAAATAACTACATGATACCTTACCCTGACATACACCAGTGGGTATATGGTGCTAAACTTCTGTGGGAGAGTAAGACAGGTCTTGTGAAGGTTACAGCCACAAACCGTAATGGACATACACAGCCACATTCAGGTGGTAGAGACATTTATGTAGAGTTTGAGGTTAATAAAGATAATATAGAAACAGGTAATGCTATCATTGCCGTAACCCTTAATGGCAAGGTTGCATGGTCATGGCATATCTGGGTTACAGGTAAAGAGGTTGCTGACGTACAGTCAGGTCACTTCCTTAGCGAACCTATCGGCTTTGTTCCAACAAAGTGGATGCGTACTACTTACAGACAGAACCGCTACGTGAAAGTAACTGTTAAGCAGCCACGTTCTGGTAAGACTGCATCAGTTGTGTTCACACAGAAGCCACATGAGGAGGTTCCAGAGGGGCAGGCAATGCATTATCAGTGGGGACGTAAGGACCCATTCTGGCCTGGTATGGATGGCTTGACAGCATCAGAAAACAAATTTGATGGTGGTATCTCTCTTGCAGAGTCTGTACAGGAACCAAGACTGATGGGCCGTCCACGCCACTTAGAGTATGTATTTACTTCAAAAGCAACATACTTTGGTGGTACTTGGGATTGGAATAATAACCCTGGTTATGCCAATTCTTATCTCAACCTTTGGGATGCTAACAATGAAACAGGTTATGGATATACAGGTGCTTTCGTGAAGACTATCTATGATCCAAGTCCTGCTGGCTTCCATGTTCCACGTACCAGTCAGTTGAGCAAGGTTGGTAATGATAAGTATGTTGTGACTCCTAAGATGGGATATATGGACCCTGAATTTGTGTCTGATGGGGCAAAGACTCCAGATATTGGCTACTATTGGACGAGTGAAAAGAGTTTTATTAATAACAATGGTACAGACGCTGCATTCTCAATCTTTGGTATTACGGATGCAAATAGTAAGATCCAAGTAGACGGAAAGAATAAAATTGTTAACCCATCAATGGCTTACTGTGTCCTCCCAATCAAGGAATAGTCTTTTAACTAAATAATTATAGTAACTTGTTTTACTATATTTCATAAAAAAGCTGCAGTCGTAATGGCTGCAGCTTTTTGGGTTTAAGGTGAGAAAGTTATTACTATTTACTTTTCCTGTCACTGTTGTCACTCTTTTTAGATGCTTAACAGGCTATCATACAATGATATAACCTTAAATGTTAAAAGTGACAGGAAACTAAAAACAAACTTGTTTTGTAGTTATAGGTTCATTAATACGACTAAGATTAAACGTGAATCTTCAAACCATCGTAGGCAAAGAAAACATCATTTGGAAGGAGTTTTTGTACCTCTTCATGTAAGCCAATCTTATGGGTGAGATGGGTTAAATAAGTGCGTTTTGCTCCTATCTTTCGGCTGAAATCAATAGCTTCAGATATCAACTGATGGGAGTGGTGCTCACGTTCCCAGCGTAAAGCGTTTACAACCAATGTCTCAACACCTTCAAGATAAGGGAGTTCCTCATCCTTAATAGTTTTCATATCTGTTATATAAGCGAGTTTCCCAAAGCGATAACCAAGGATGGGTAGTCCGCCATGCATCACAGAGATAGGCATCACTTCGATGTCACCAATCGTAAACTTTACATGCGGTTGAATACTATGAAGGTTCAGTTTTGGAACTCCTGGATAGGGATTGTCTGTGAAACAATAAGGGAAGTTATGGCGTAAACCATTGCAAGTGTTTTCGTTGGCATATACCTCTATATCCCCCAATGCACAATAAGGGCGTACATCATCAATCCCTCCTACATGATCATAGTGGATATGTGTAATCAATAGACCATCAATCTTACGGAAAGGTTGTGGCAACATCTGTTGGCGAAAGTCAGGACCGCTGTCAATGACAATACGCGTCTTTGCCGTTTCCAATAAAGCAGAGGTGCGCAATCGGTTGTCGCGTGGGTCTTTACTCTTACAAACATCGCAGCTACAGCCAAGTACTGGGACGCCATTGGAGGTGCCTGTGCCGAGGAAGGTGAAGACCTCCCCCAACCCCTCCAAAGGAGGGGAGTGCCTAACGGAATGCTCGTTGTTTATGAGTTCTTCTTGCTTCAAAGGGAATGTTCTTAAAAGTTGGTTTGATGCTTTATAAGCATTTCTTAATTAAAAGCTTATTTATAACGAGTGTTTATGGTTGGATGTCGCAGTTGTTAGGATTAAGTATTAATATTAAACCATACCACAGCCTAAAGAAGTAGCTACTTTTGTTTAGCACCCCCCTCCCTTCGGAGGGTTTGGGGGAGGCTTCGTTTGTTTAGCACTCCCCTCCTTTCGGAGGGGTTGGGGGAGGCTTTTAGTTGGGAAAAGTATTCACCTCTGGATGTATCTCAATTCCAAACTTCTCCTTCACATCATGCTGAATCGTCTGGTAGAGTCTGACTACGTCAGCACCTGTTGCACCACCAAGGTTTACCAATACCAAAGCCTGCTTATCGTAAACGCCTGCAGGACCTAATGCCTTACCCTTCCAACCGCATTGTTCAATCATCCAACCAGCAGGAATCTTCTCATGGTCAGCATCAATAGTGTAGTGGGGCATCCGTTCATATTGCGCTGCCAACTCCTCGTATTTAGCCTTAGGAACGATAGGATTCATAAAGAAACTACCCGCATTACCAATCTTCTTTGGGTCAGGAAGTTTCGCATTACGGATGTCAGTAATCGTCTGACGAAGTTCTGCTACGGTAGGATTTTCTATACCTTGTTCAGCCAATGCTGCACGAATATTACCATAATCGAGTTTAGGTTGATAAGTCTTAGAAAGACGATAGGTCACTGATGTGATAAGATACTTATTGCGCCATTCATGCTTAAACTTACTCTGTCGATAGCTGTATTCGCAATCAGCATTCTTGAAATGATGCACTTCACCAGTGGCAATCTCCACCGCTTCAACCTCATCAATCAGGTCTTTAGCTTCCACACCATAGGCTCCGATATTTTGAACAGCACTCGCACCGCACTCTCCCGGAATGATAGAAAGGTTTTCTGCACCATAGAGATCGTGAGAAACACAATAGTCTACAAAATCATCCCATACGTAAGCTGAGCCACAACGTACACGTTCTTCGTCGATTTGCTCGATAAAGGAGATGCCAGAGTGGAGTACGGTTCCCTTGAAATCACCAGTGAGTAGAAGGTTACTACCCCCACCGAGAATCAGTAGTGGATAGTCCTCTTCCTTTAAAGTGCGCACAAGTTCCTGTGCTTCCTCTACTGATTCGTATTCAACAAAACGCTGACATTTGGCATCAATGCCGAAGGTATTATGCTTTAGTAGACTATAGTAATGTTCTATTTTCATGTTTCTGATATTGTTTTTGCGTTTCCCTTTGTTCCTATTTATAGAAAGATGTTATTCTTTATGAATCAGATAATCCATAGCAATAACATTAATAGCAGGTGCTTCTTAATAAAGAAAGACCCACTACCAAGGTAGGCAGGGGTCTGTTCGTTAATAAGCTACAACCTTCTCTAAGCGCCAGCTCTTACCATTCTGCTTAAAGATGAGCTGCGTTTCAGCGCCATTAGACAACCCACGGAAGGTAACAATCCTGCGATCTGTGTCTGAATACTTCTGACCATAAAGGATGTTATAAATCATTTCGTGTGGAAGTTCTGGTAAGAATGATGACCATTCTTCGGCAGGGATAGTCGTGTTGACTACATTTGTCTCCTCGCCATTAGGGTCTGGACCAGAATAAGCTAATGAACTCTTCACAGCCCCTTTACCACCATTTGCGAAGAAGTGTGACAGGAAGGTATAGAAAGATGCGTTATAACTATCCTTGAATGTGATGTTACGAATCTGATTCAACTTCCAGCTTCCATCCTGATGATCGAACCAATACTGCTCTATCGTACCTCTCTTTAAATGTATCTTCTCAACGATGACACTATCCAAGTCGGTAGACTTAGAGAACTTCATCTGTTTCTCATTATCAAAGATAAGCGTGTAATAGCCCTGTTTGCGGAAGAAATAATCCATCTTCCAGTTTCCACGAGTCAGCTCCGTAGTCTTTGTACCATTGACTACAGGCAGTGGGAACTTAATACGATTCATCTGCAACTTCTTATTAGCAATAAAGTTGAAGAAGAAGTCGTCAAACAATTGGTCTGCTGCCTTTGGCATAGGAGTAGCAGCAATCACCTCCGTGGCAGAGTCAACGCTATCTACAGTGTCAGTGTCTTCTGCTGCTGTAGAATCAGTAGTTGTACTGTCATCGCCATCAACTTTCTTGCTTGTGCAACCTGTAGTAACAGCTACCATAGCTACACAAACACACACAATAAGTAAAAAAGCTTTTTTCATACTCTCTTTTTATTCATCTCAAATTTCCTGCAAATGTACAATATTTATTTCTAATAAGATAGTATTTTTATAAATTTATATTAGGGTAATTTCTCCGTTACGATTATAAATTGTACCTTTGCAGGAAAATAATCAAGAACTATGTTATTAGACAAGATAGAAGAACTTCTCAAGGAAGTGAGCGCACTCACGGCTAAGAGTGCTGATGATGTGGAGCAACTCCGTCTGAAATACCTTAGTAAGAAGGGTGAAATCAATGCGTTGATGGGTGAGTTCCGTAATGTGGCAGCTGACCAGAAGAAGGTTGTCGGCATGAAGATTAATGAACTTAAGCAGAAAGCACAGGACAAGATTAACGAACTCAAGGACCAGCTTGAAACAAGTGAGGCACAGAGTGATGATATCGACTTGACACGTACTGCTTATCCTATTAACCTCGGTACACGTCATCCGTTGACACTTGTAAAGAACGAGATTATTGATATCTTTGCTCGTATGGGTTTCACTCTCTATCAGGGTCCAGAGATTGATGACGACCAGCACGTGTTTACTATGTTGAACTTTGCTGCTGATCATCCTGCACGTGATATGCAAGATACCTTCTTCATTGAGCGCAGCAGTACGATGGACGTTACGAAGAACGTTCTTCTTCGTAGTCACACTTCTAATGATGAGGCACACTATATGTCTACACACGAACCTCCAATCCGTGTGCTTTGCCCGGGTCGTGTATACCGTAATGAGGCTATCTCGGCTCGTGCACACTGCTTCTTCCATCAGGTAGAGGGTCTTTATGTTGATAAGAATGTTAGCTTTACCGACCTAAAGCAGGTGCTTCTCACCTTTGCTCGTGAGATGTTTGGTGCAGATACAAAGATTCGTCTTCGTCCAAGCTATTTCCCATTCACTGAGCCAAGCGCAGAGATGGATATCAGCTGTAACATCTGTGGCGGTGAGGGCTGCGGCTTCTGTAAGCACACTGGATGGGTTGAGATTCTTGGTTGTGGTATGGTTGATCCACACGACCTTGAGGCTTGTGGTATTGATTCAAGCGTATATACAGGTTATGCCTTCGGTATGGGTGTTGAGCGTATAGCCAACCTCAAGTATCGTGTAAGCGACCTCCGCCTCTTCTCTGAGAACGATACTCGCTTCCTTCGCGAGTTTGAGGGAGCGTAGTGTTGGGTGAAAGGTGTTAAGTGTTAGGTGTTGATGGGCACTTAGGTGTTGGGTGTTTGATGTTGGGTGTTGATGATTTGCTCTTTCTATACTTGACATCTTTGAGTTATACACTGTAAAAGTAAAGACTATATAGAGTTTTGATAATAGGTAATGGGTGTTGATGATTAGCCCTTTCTATACTTGACATCTTTGAGTTATACACTGTAAAAGTAAAGACTATATAGAGTTTTGATAATAGGTAATGGGGTTGATGATTAGCCCTTTCTATACTTGACATCTTTGAAATATACGCTGTAAAAGATAAAAAACTTTATAGATTTTGATAATAAGTAATGGGTGTTGATGATGTTTTACGCTATTCATCAACACCCATTTTCGTCTCTCTATATTCTGCTCAATGATTCGTTTCTGATAATGGATAACCCCAAAACTATCAGATGTCTCCCACTTCCTAAGGCTATTCTAACTTCTTTCTAACAGCATATACCATTCGTATCAACAATGTTCTTTTATGTAGTCATTGTCTAATAAGATTACTATTAAGCCTTAACACTATATGTGCGGAGCCTTAACACAACACGTGTGGGGGCTTTGTACGTTCGTTGAAGAGGGAGTGCGAACCTTGATATTGATA